>Ga0206881_10017_pt2 | contig 60731 bp, 54 predicted proteins | sample Alteio_BWOrgCont_3_FD_152867 | JGI IMG/M metagenome (GOLD analysis project Ga0206881, IMG submission 152867) | Enriched cells from forest soil in Barre Woods Harvard Forest LTER site, Petersham, Massachusetts, United States -... | ecosystem: Environmental > Terrestrial > Soil > Temperate forest >...
GCGGGCTGGAAAGGGTGACCTTGCCGGCGCGCTCGAGGATCTCAACGAAGCGATCCGCCTGCTGCCCGACGACGCCACGGCGTTCAGCAATCGAGGGAATGTCCGCAAAAAGATGGGTGATCTGAAGCCTGCGATTGGAGACTATAACAAGGCGATTCGTATTGATCCGGGCTATGCCATTGCGTTCAGCAACCGGGGCAATGCGCGCCATCTCAGCGGCGACCTGAAAGGGGCAATACGGGACTATACACGGGCAAGTCGCCTCGATCCGGCCTACGCTGAGGCTTTTTATAACCGGGGCGTGGTTCGTTACTACGCAGACGACCACGAGGGCGCGATCAGAGATTACAGCGAAGCTCTCCGTCTTGATCCCAAGTATGCCAAGGCCTGGTATAACCGCGCGCGCGTCTGGGAGGACAAGGGCGAGCTTGCGGCTGCGATTGCGGACTTCCGGAAGTACCTTGAGATAGGCGGCGGAGAGCGCAATGGAGATACGGAAGAAGTGGAAGGCATCATTCGCGAGCTGAGTAGAAGGCTGTAAACGCGGCGTGCATTATCTTGGTGATCGAGGGTTCTGCCTGTGACCGAGAAGATTGTCGGGGGCGTTTCGCGGTTTCAGAAGCACGTCTATCCGAAGCGGCGCGATCTGTTTGAAAGGCTGGCGCTAGGGCAACGGCCGGATGCGCTGTTTGTCACCTGCGCAGATTCGCGTATCGATCCGAATCTGCTGACGCAGAGCGATCCGGGTGAGCTGTTCATCTGTCGCGTGATTGGCAACGTCGTGCCACCTTATCCGGGGGCGATCGGCGGCGTGTCGGCGACGATTGAGTATGCGACAGCGGTGCTGCGGGTGCCGGAGATCATCGTCTGCGGGCACACGGATTGCGGGGTGATGAAGGCGGCGCTTCATCCCGAGGCGGTGCGGAAGTATCCCAGCATTGCGGCGTGGCTGCGCTATGTGGGGGTGGAGGAACGGCAGCCGAACCCGAGCGCGGAATTTCTGCTCGCACTGGCGGAGCGCAACGTGGTGGCGCAACTCAAAAACCTACGAACCCATCCTGCGGTAGCCCAGCGGCTGAAAGAGGGCAACCTGACGTTGCGCGGGTGGGTGTACCACATCGGGCCGGGGACGGTGACGGCCTGGGATGAGGAGCGCGGGGAGTTTCTGGAGATTCGGGAACAGGGGACAGAAGGCAGGGATCAGGGATCAGGGATTAGATCAGCACGGAGCAGGTAGAGTTCCGAGTACCCGTGGTGACTATTTGCTAAGACCAAAGTGTTATTTGCGGTTGGCGCGATCAAGATAGGCTGGCCCCATGCGCCTGTTTGAGATTCTGCTGACGGTTTTTCTCCTGGTCAGCGCGTGCACCTTGGTGTGGAGAAGGCTTCGGCCGGTTGTCTGGTTAATGGCCGACGCGTGCGTGCTGGTGGTGCACCTGATTCTCGAGGGCGGCCATTGGCAGATGATGCCCGTTTACGTGGGCGTGCTGGTGTTCGCCGGGGCGATTGCCCTGCGAGGCAGGGGACGGATGGCGGGCGCGGCAGGAGTTGCGCTGATGTGCGTGGCGAGCATCGCGCTGTCGGCGTTGCTGCCGATGTTTCGACTGCCGGTGCCGACGGGACCTTATCCGGTGGGCATGCGGACGATGGAGATGAAAGCGGGCGGCCGGGATATGGTGGTGACGGTGTGGTATCCGGCAGCGGCCTCGCACAGACCGTTTGCGGCGTACCGAAGGCGCGAGGAGACGACGCGTCAGTCTTCATATCAGGATGTTCTGCCGACCAACTCGCGGCTGGAGGTTCCGGTGGCAGATGGGAAATTTCCGGTGCTGCTGTTCAGTCCGGCGTGGGGCGGGCGGCGTACGCAGAACACGTATCTGACAGAAGACCTGGCGAGCCATGGCTATGTGGTGGCGGCGATGGACCATCCGGGGAATTCGGGGCCGACGGTGTATCGGGACGGGCATGTGGACCAGCCGGCGACGGGCGACGCGATGGATTTTGCGACGCTGAGCCAGGACGAGATCAACGCGGAGGGCGCGAAGGAAGTGGAGCGCGAGACTGCGGATGAGATTGGCGTGATGGATGCGCTGGAGGGGATGAGTCAGGATCCGGGAAGCCCTTTCTATCAGCATCTGGACACGGCGAATGCCGGCGCGCTGGGGCATTCATTCGGGGGTGCCGTGGGTGCGGAGGCGGCGATTGAGGATAGGCGGATAAAGGCGGCGCTGGATCTGGATGGGTCGTTGTTCGGGCGGATGCAGCGGGAGGGGTTGTCGAAGCCGTTCATGTTCATTGAGCAGGATCTGCCGGTGTATGCCGATCCGGCGAAGCGGTCAGCTCCGGACCTGATTAACGATGCGCTGAATACAAGCGATCTCGACGCGATGAGGAAGTTCGGGGCGTACCGTATATTTCTGCATGGCTCGACGCACGAAAGCTTTACGGATCACAGCCTGTTTTCTCCGCTGGCACGGCTGTCGGGAGTGGGAAGGATTCCGGCAGATCGCGAAGACGCGATTGTGCGGGCGTATACGCTGGCGTTTTTCGATAAGGCGCTGAAGGGCGCGAACCCGAAGCTGCTGAACGAGGTGCCGGGTCCGTATCCGGAGGCCACGATGGAGCTGATTCCGGCGGAGCAAATGCGAGGGAGTGGAGAATAAGCGAATTTCGCGTACACTGATGGCTCTCAGCTGATATTGCGTGACGGAATGACCGAACGGGGCAGTGGCCGTTTTCGGAGAGTGAATCCATTTCGGGAGCCGGCGAAGGATGTCGCGGATTGTCCGTTGTTCATTGATACAGGCCACGAATGTTGAGGCCGCAGAGAGCTCGCTCGACGCGATCAAGAAGGCGATGATCGAGAAGCACGTGGCGATGATTCGCCAGGCGGGCGCGGCGGGTGCGCAGATTGTGTGCCTGCAGGAGATTTTCTACGGGCCGTACTTCTGTGCGGAGCAGACGACGCGCTGGTACGACTTCACCGAGCCGGTTCCGGACGGGCCGACGATCAAGCTGATGCAGGCGCTGGCGAAGGAGCTGAAGCTGGCGCTGGTGGTGCCGGTGTATGAGATTGAGGCCGATGGCTTCTACTACAACACGGCGGCGGTGGTCGATCGCGAGGGGAAGTATCTCGGGAAGTATCGCAAGACGCACATTCCACACGTGGCACCGGGCTTCTGGGAGAAGTTTTATTTCCGGCCGGGGAATCTGGGGTATCCGGTGTTTGATCTCGGATTCTGCAAGATCGGCGTCTATATCTGTTATGACCGGCATTTTCCGGAGGGAGCGCGGGCGCTGGGACTGAACGGCGCGGAGATCGTGTTTAACCCTTCGGCGACGGTGGCGGGTTTGAGCGAGTATCTCTGGAACTTGGAGCAGCCAGCGCACGCAGTGGCGAACGGATACTTTGTGGGCGCGATCAATCGCGTGGGGACGGAAGCGCCATGGAATATCGGCGAGTTCTATGGGCAGAGCTATTTCTGCGATCCGAGAGGGCAGATTTTTGCGCAGGCGTCGAGAGACAAAGACGAGGTGCTGACGGCGGATCTTGATCTGGACAAGATTGCCGAGGTGCGCAAAACGTGGCAGTTCTTCCGCGACCGGCGCCCGGATCAGTATGGAGATCTGGTGAAGCCGTAGCAGTCAAACGCAGGGGCCTTATGCGCGAACAGCATCCCATCATCGCTGAACGCTTTCCGGATCTGCATCCGCCGTTTGCGCCGCAGGCGGCGGTGGTTGAGGCCAATCGATGTCTGAATTGCTTTGACGCGCCGTGCACGGCGGCGTGTCCGACGCATATCGATGTGCCGAAGTTCATCAAGAAAATAGCCAGCGGGAATCTGAACGGATCGGCGCGGACGATTCTGGATGCGAATGTGCTGGGGGCGAGTTGCTCGCGAGTGTGTCCGGTGGATGTGCTATGCGAAGGCGCGTGTGTGATGAACCATCACAACGAGCAGCCGATTGAGATCGGGCGGCTGCAGCGGTTTGCGATGGATGCGTTTCATGCGCGCGGCGGAAAGCTGACGAAGAAATTTGACGGAAGACGTGAAGGCAAAGTCGCGTGCATCGGCGCGGGCCCGGCATCGCTGGCGTGCGCGGCAGAGCTGGCGCAGCAGGGATTTGCGGTGACGGTGTTTGAGCGGCGTCCGCTCCCGGGCGGCCTGAATACGTACGGCGTGGCTGAGTACAAGCTGCCGGCGTGGTCGAGCCTGCGCGAGATTGAGCTGATCGAAGAGCTGGGGGTCGAGTTCCGCTTCGGCGTGGAGATTGATGCAGAGAGGCTGGCGGGGATCGAAGAGGATTTTGATTTGGTTTTTATTGGCGTGGGCCTGGGAGCGGGGCATGGGCTGAAGGTTCCCGGCGGAGATCACTCCGGTGTAATGGATGCCCTGGAGTTCATTGCCGCATACAAGACAGCGAAGATTACAAGCGCAACGGGCAACGTGGCAGTGATTGGCGCCGGCAATACTGCGATCGATGCGGCGAATGCCGCGCGGCGGCTGGGCGCCGAGGATGTGTCCATTGTGTATCGGCGCAAGCGGGAGAGCATGTCGGCGTTTGATTTTGAATACGAGCATGCGAAGCAAGAGGGAGTGCGGTTCCTGTGGCAGACCGTTCCGGTGCGGCTGAGTGCCGACGGCGGGATGCTCGAATTTCTGGAATGCGCACGCGTGGACGATGCGCTGAAGCCGATTACGGGATCGGAGTTTTCACTGGCGTGCGATCTAATCATCACCGCGATCGGGCAGTCTCCTTTGCTGGAACTGCTGGAGTGCGTGAAGGGCGTTTCGCTGGATGCTGGGCGCGTGGTGGTTGAGCGTTCGACAGGACAGACGGCGAATCCTAAATATTTTGCCGGCGGCGATTGCGTGAATGGCGGTCGGGAAGTGGTGGATGCGGTTGCCGATGGGAAACGAGCGGCGATTGCGATGACGCATGAGCTGGAGGCGGCTTATGTCTGAGGGCGTTTCTGATCGTGGGCCCAATCTGGCGGTGAATTTTGCCGGGATTGCGTCGCCGAATCCTTTCTGGCTGGCGTCGGCTCCGCCGACCAACTGCGGCGAGCAGGTGATGCGCGCATTCGATGCAGGCTGGGGCGGCGCAGTGTGGAAGACGATTGGGGAGCAGGTGACGAATACGGCGTCGCGCTATTCGTCGATTGACTGGAATGGCCAGCGCATGATGGGCCTCAATAATATTGAACTGATCAGCGACCGGCCGCTCGAAGTGAATCTGCGCGAGATCACGGAGGTGAAGAAGCGCTATCCCAAAAACGCAGTCATCGCGTCGCTGATGGTCGAGTCAAAGCGCGAGGCGTGGCACACGATTGTGCAGCAGGCGGAGGACGCGGGCGCCGATGGGCTGGAGTTGAACTTCGGGTGTCCGCATGGGATGAGCGAGCGCGGGATGGGCGCGGCGGTAGGGCAGGTTCCGGAATATGCGGAGATGATCACCGCGTGGGTGAAGGAGAAGGCGCGCACCTCGGTGATCGTGAAGTTGACGCCGAATATCTCGGACATTCGCGTGATTGCCCGGGCGGCGAAGCGCGGCGGCGCGGACGCGGTGTCAGCGATCAACACGATCAATTCCATAACCGGCATCGATCTCGACACGTTTACTCCGAGGCCGAATGTGGACGGCAAGTCTTCGCATGGCGGCTATTGCGGGCCGGCGGTGAAGCCCATCGCACTGAACCTGGTGCAGCAGGTGACGGGCGATGCTGAAGGTGCGTTGCCGATCTCGGGTATTGGCGGGATTGCGACGTGGAGGGATGCAGCAGAGTTCTTTCTGCTGGGCTGCGGCACGGTGCAGGTGTGCACGGCGGCGATGCACTACGGGTATCGCATCGTGGAAGACATGATCGAGGGCCTGGAAGGATGGATGAACGAGAAGGGCTTTGCGAGCATTGAAGATTTCCGCGGGTTGAGCCTGCCGCGCGTGACGGAGTGGAAACATCTCAATCTGAATTACAAAATTGTGGCGCGGATTAATGAGGCGAAGTGCATCGGCTGTGATCTGTGCTACATCGCGTGCTGGGATGGCGCGCACCAATGTATTCATCGCGACAGAATATCCGGGCCTATAGACGGGCCGGTTGAGCTGCATACGACTCCGGCGGCGCTGGAGGTGGCAACGCGCGCGACGATTGCAGTCACGCCGATTCCGAAGCTCGATGCGCTTTCGCAGAATGGGGCAAAACATGTAACTCCGATGGAACGTATTCCGCGCGTGGATGAGACGGAGTGCGTTGGATGCAATTTGTGTTCGCTCGTGTGTCCGGTGGATGAGTGCATCACGATGGTGGAGGTTCCGACCGGGCTTGCGCCGGAGACGTGGGAAGAGCGGACGAAAGAGTGCGCGCCGCCGACGATGTGACTTGTCGTATTTCAAAGAGGCACCGACGTGAAACTGCAGAATCAGATCATCATCGTCAACGTGGGTATTCTAGGCGGTCTTATTTATCAGTATTACCGCGGAGCATCTTTACCCGTAATCGCGGCGGTCGGGATCGCTCTTTATCTACTGGTCAATACAATCTTTTTCTTTCGATTGAAAAAAGGCGAACAAAGGTAAATAGATACCAATGGGTCTTCTGATTCAGCACGGGGTGGTAGTCAACGCGGACCGGACGTTGTCTGCCGACGTGCTGATTGAGGGCGGCACGATTCGCGATGTCCGCGCGGGAATTGATCCGAACGGGCACACAGTTGTCGATGCGGCTGGGCTGCTCGTGCTGCCGGGCGGGATCGATGCGCACACGCATCTCGACATGCCGTTTGGCGGAACGACATCTGCCGATGACTTCGAGACAGGCACGCGCGCGGCGGCGATTGGCGGGACGACGACAATTGTGGACTTTGCCATCCAGGCGAAGGGCACGAAGATGCGCGACGCGCTCGATTCATGGTGGAAGAAGGCCGATGGGAAAGCGTGTATCGACTATGGCCTGCACATGATCGTGACGGACCTGGGCGCGTCGGGTCTCGAAGACATGGATGACATGGTCAACGAGGGCGTAGCGAGTTTCAAGCTGTTCATGGCGTATCCCGGCGTGCTGATGGTGGATGACGCGACGATCTTCAAGGCGATGCAGCAGACAGCAAAGAACGGCGCGCTGATCTGCATGCATGCCGAGAACGGCAGCGTGATCGATGTGATCGTGCAGAAGGCGCTGGCCGAGGGCAAGAAGGCACCGATTCATCACGCGCTGACACGGCCCACGATTGCCGAGGCAGAAGCGGTTCATCGCGCCATCGTGATGGCGTCGTTGGCTGGTGTTCCGGTGTACATCGTGCATCTTTCGAGCGAGGACGCGTTGAACCAGGTGCGCGAAGCGCGAGATCGCGGGTTACCGGCGTTTGCGGAGACGTGTCCGCAGTATCTACTGCTGTCGATTGAAGACCACATGAAGGGCGAGAGTTTTGAGGACGCGAAGTATGTGTTCACTCCGCCGCTGCGGGAGAAGAAGAACCATCCGAAGTTGTGGGATGGGCTGAAGCACGATCATCTGCAGGTGGTGTCGACCGATCATTGTCCATTTTGCTTTGAAGATCAGAAGGCGCTGGGCAAGGATGACTTCACGAAGATTCCGAATGGCGGGCCGGGGATCGAGCACCGGATGCAGCTGATTCATCATCACGGCGTGAATGCGGGGAAGCTGACACTGAACAGATTTGTCGAGATTACCTCGACGGCCCCGGCGCGGATCTTCGGGATGTATCCCAAGAAGGGCACGATTGCCGCGGGGAGTGATGCGGATATCGTGCTGTGGGACCCAAATGCGGAGCACACGATCAGCGCGGCGACGCACAACATGCGCGTCGACTACTCGATGTTTGAAGGCTTCAAGGTGCGGGGTAATGCGCGCCAGGTGTATTCGCGCGGCGAGCTGATTGTGGAGAAGGGCAAGTATCTCGGCAAGGCGGGACGCGGGAATTATCTGCGGCGCGCGGCGCGCGGGGGCGCATGGCAATAACGGAAACGCCTGCGGTCGAGCCGTCGAGTCTGTGCAACGCGGACCTCGCGCCGACGACAGCTGCGCAGCGCACGTGGGGGACCTACAACTACATCTCGCTGTGGTTTGCGATGTCGATGGAGGTGAGCACGTACATGCTCGCCTCGGGCCTGATTGCCGGCGGGATGAACTGGAAGCAGGCGATCGGCACGATTCTGCTGGGGAATCTGATTGTGCTGGTACCGCTGCTGCTGAACGCGCATGCCGGAGCGAAGTACGGGATTCCGTTTCCAGTGTTTGTGCGCGCGCCGTTCGGGGTGCGGGGCGCGAATGTGCCGGCGATTCTGCGGGCGATTGTGGCGTGTGGATGGTTTGGGATTCAGTCGTGGATTGGCGGCCAGGCGATTCACGCGATGCTGGTTGTGGTGTGGCCAGGAGTGGCGGCGGTGCAGTGGTCGGTGTGGGCGTGCTTCCTGGGCTTCTGGGCGCTGAACATGGCGGTGGTGTGGAAGGGCGTTGAAAGCATTCGGTTCTTCCAGGGCTTTTCGGCACCGTTCATGCTGGTGATGGCGCTGGCGCTGCTGGTGTTTGCGCTGGTGAAGGCAGGCGGGTTTGGACCGATGCTTTCGGAGCCGAGCCGCTTCCACTCGACGGGTGCCTTTCTGCGCTTCTTCTTTCCGTCGCTGACGGCGATGGTGGGCTACTGGGCGACGCTGGCGCTGAATATTCCAGACTTCACGCGGTATTCGAAGTCGCAGAACTCGCAGGTGGTGGGGCAGGCCTTCGGATTACCAGTAGCCATGACGCTGTATTCGTTTATTGGCGTGGCGGTGACATCGGCGTCGGCAGTGATCTTCGGGCAGCCGATCTGGAGCCCGATTGAGCTGATGGGACGCTTCCATCAGCCATTTGTGGCGCTGATCGCGATGGTGGGCCTGCTCGTGGCGACGCTGAATGTAAATGTCGCGGCGAATGTGGTGTCGCCGTCGAACGATATTTCGAATCTGAATTCTCGGCTGATCTCGTTTCGGACGGGCGGGCTGATTACGGGTTTTCTTGGCCTGGCAATGATGCCGTGGAAGCTGATGGCGAGCTTTCACAACTACATCTTCGAATGGCTGATCGGGTATTCGGCACTTCTCGGTCCGGTGGCGGCGATCATGATCACCGACTACTTTCTGATTCGCGGCACGCGGCTCGAACTGGAGTCGCTCTACAGGCGCGGCGGGATTTACGAGTACAGGAACGGGATCAATCCGCGGGCGATGATTGCGCTGGCGGCGGGGGTGGTCTGCGCGCTGACCGGGCGGTTCGTGCCGGCGGTGCATCTGCTCTTTGACTATGCGTGGTTTACCGGATTCTTTGTGTCGGGCACGGTGTATGTCGTGTTGATGCGGGGAGTGCGGAGCGCGGCTACGGACGCGGCGTTGGCTGTTGAAGAGACCTGACTTTACAGGGCGGAATGGGCGGCGTATCGTCAGGAATTGTGGTTCGGGTGGCATTCCCCGGCGGGGAAGCTGCACTGGAGACAATATGAGCATTACGAATTTCCGCAGCGCCGACGCTGTTTCGGATAAAGCAACAGCGGGCGCGCAGACGGTCACGCCCAAGGTGACTTTCCAGACATTACAAGAGAAGAAGCAGGCGGGCAGGCCGATTACGGCACTGACGGCCTACGACTACGCGACGGCGCGGCTGGTGGATGAGGCGGGCGTGGACCTGACCCTGGTAGGCGACTCGCTGGCCATGGTGGTGATGGGCTACGACAGCACGCTGCCTGTGACCATGGAGGAGATGCTGCATCACACGCGCGCGGTGAGGCGGGCGGTGAAGCACGCGATTATGGTCGCGGATATGCCGTTCGGGTCGTATCACGTGAGCGCGTCGGAGGGTGTGGCCAACGCGGCTCGGTTTGTGAAGGAAGCCGGTGCAGAGGCGGTGAAGGTCGAAGGCGGTGCCGCGCGCTGCGAGCTGGTACAGCGGCTGACCGAGGCGGAGATTCCTGTTGTCTGTCATCTTGGCCTGACGCCGCAGGCGATACATCGAATGGGCGGCTACAAGGTGCAGGGCAAGACTCTGGCAGCAGCTGAAGAGCTGGCGCGTGATGCGCGGATGCTGGAAGCGGCGGGCGCGTCGATGATTGTGCTTGAGGGCATGCCGCGCGAAGTGGCGTCGATCATCACGTCGCAGCTACATATTCCGACGATTGGCATTGGTGCGGGACCGGATTGCGATGGGCAGATTCTGGTCTTTCACGATCTGGTGAACCTGAGCTTCTCGCGGCCGGCTAAGTTTGTGCGGCGGTATGGGGACGCGGCGGCGCTGTTTCGCAACGCGATCGAGGGCTATGTGCACGATGTCGAGGAGCGGTCGTTTCCGGATGACGCGGAGAGCTACCACGTATCCAGAGAAGTGACAGATGCGCTGAAGGCTCCTGGAGCCGGCGAGTCGCTGAGGGCTTCGTCGAAGGCGCACCTCGTCCGCAAAGCCTGATGCGGATCAGCAAAACAATTGCAGAAACGCGGGCGGCGGTGCGCGAATTGCGCGCGGCTGGCCGCATTGTCGGTCTTGTTCCGACGATGGGGGCGTTGCATGTGGGCCATGTCTCGCTGGTTCGCGCGGCGCGGAAGGAGTGCGATGCGGTGGTGGTGTCCCTCTTTGTGAATCCCACACAGTTTGGGCCGAATGAGGACTTCGCGAAGTATCCGCGGACGTGGGATTCGGATTGCGCGCTGCTGGAGAGAGAGGGCGTCGAGCTGGTGTTTGCCCCGGGCGCGGAGGCGATGTATCCAGTTGGGGCGAGCACGTTCGTTGAAGTTGAGTGCGTGAGCGACAGGCTGGATGGCGCGTCGCGGCCGGGACATTTTCGCGGCGTGGCAACGGTGGTGGCGAAGCTGTTTCATATTGTCGCTCCCGACAAGGCGTTCTTCGGCCAGAAGGATGCGGCGCAGGTGGCGGTGCTGCGCAGGATGGTCCGCGACCTGAATTTCGATCTGGAGCTGGTGGTGTGTCCCACGGTGCGTGAGGCGGATGGGCTGGCGCTCAGCTCGCGCAACCGGTATCTGTCAGCCGAGGAGCGTGGGCAGGCGCTGGTGCTGAGCCGGGCCCTCCAGCGCGTGGAGGAACGGATTGCGCAGGGGGTTCTCGAGTCGGCGGCGCTGATTCGCGAGGCGCAGGAGATGCTTGCCGCGGAGACGGGGGTGCGCGTGGATTATTTGAGGATCGTCGATCCGAGTTCGCTCGAAGATGTGGCCGCTGTGTGCGGAGGGGCGCTGGTGGCGGTTGCGGCGGTGGTTGGGACGACGCGGCTGATCGACAATGTAGTGATCGAGCCGCGCAAATAGGCTACTGTGGCTTCTGGTCGGCAGCTGGCTCGGGCGCATGATCGTGGTGTTGTCCGGCCATGGCGCCTGGGGCGAAGGGCGCGGGCATGCTATTGCCGCGATGGCATGTTCCGCAGGTCACGGTCTTCTCTGCCGGTGAGGCATCCGGATCTTTGACCTGAGACAGGTATTTCGCATTAATCTCATTGGTCATGGCGATCATGGTTCGCGCGATGGCCTTGTCAGGATTAGCGTCGGAGGCGTAGTTGGGCTTGTGAGTTGTCGGGTCACTGGCGTGGCAGAACTCGCACTCGACTCCGAGGGCTCCTGTATAGCTGCGCATGAGGGCGAGCAGGTCGGGAACGGCGATGTTCTTGGGAAGCACCTGCAGGTTGGTTGGCTTGGGCATGGGCCGGCGCGGATGGGGCTGGGTTGGATATTGCTGGGGTGCAGGACTGCCGTCTTGTGCGGCGGCGGTGAGTGCGACGGGCGCGGTGGCAAAAAATAGAGCGGCTGCGGCGAGAGCGGCGGCAAAGTTGCGCGGCACGTGTTGATCCTCAGATTTTTGGGATTTTCAGGAAATCAGGCACTTGCAGGCCATTGTTACATAGGACGCAGAAATCGGGACTTTCGCGTCACGGTTGCTAGCGATTCGAGATTACGGACGAGGGTGTTTCGGCTGATACAGGCCAAGTTCGGCGCCACTGGGTAGACGCATGCGGGTGATCGATCCCCACCGGGCTTCCTGGACCTCGGAACATCGGACGCCCTTTTTTGCAAGGGAGACGATTTCGGCGCTCAAGTCGTCACACATGAAATAGAGTTCGTGGATGCCCGTTGCTTCGGATGGGTGGAATGCGGCTTCCGCAGGTGGCAGGGCAAATATCAGCCAGCCGTGGCCGGCGTCCACGGATTTGAGACCGAGGACGTCGCGGAAGAATGCGCGGTCCGCCTCCGGATCTTTGCTATAGACGACGAAGTGAGCGCCGGAAATCATCTTGCTGCGTTCCAACTGTCTGAACTTAACTATCAAAACGAAACCGGCTCGAAGTGCGCGAACATCTGCTGGAACTCGGGCAGGCTTGCCGGAATTTCGTAAGTGCAGGTCTCCTCGAAGCGCTTCCACAAATCGAGGACAACGGGATTGGAGTGAGCACCGGCGATAGCTTCCTGGGAGACCCATTCGAAGACTTCGATAATTACTCCGGATGCGGTGCGCATGACGATGGAGTGGCGATCGGTGACCAGTCCCTCGGCGCGCAGAGGCGGAAGGTGGTTGCGAACAAGTTCGACGAGGGCTTCTTCCTTGCCGGGTTTGGGTTTGTAGCAGGCGACCGAAATAGATCCCATAAGAGCTCTCGCGCGAGAGGTGCCTTGAGCCGCGCCTTGAAAAGACACGGCTCGCGAAGTGTGCGGTCGGCTGTCACGCCGCGTCAATTACCAAGTCCTTATCCGGCCTGGCGAAACGAGCCTCTTAGGCCGGGAGGGTGTCGAACTCCTCCTCTTCGTCGAGTCCGTGACGACGGAGAAGGTTAGGCAGATTCTGCGAAAAGGCAGAGCGCGGCATTACCATGTCGCATCCGGCCTCGATGGCCTTGGCCTTGAGGTCGCCCTGCAGGTGCGAAAGGAAGCCGATGATCGAGGTTCCCTTTTTAAGCTTGGTGCGGAGTTTCGGAATCAGTGTGAGCGGCTTGGCATTCGCGTTGTTGAGGTCGAAGACGATGAGCGAAGGGCGGTCATGCTCGGAGTCGGTGAGCCGGGCGATGATATCCTTGTCTGCCTTGACGAAAGACACCTTGATGCCCAGCTTGCGCGACGTCTCCTGGATCTTGGCGAGGAAGAAGAGATCCTCGATGAAGCAGAAGATACGTGTGGGAGCGTCCTCACGAATAGGGACGACGGGCTCGGGCGGAGCATAGAGCTCGTTCGCGTAACCGTAACCATATCCGTTGGAGTGTCCGCCGCCGTTGATGTTGCCGTTGCGCAGCTCGATGGTGGACGGCGGAGAATCGGCGACGTTGCCATTGACTGTGCGGTAGCTGTGATCCATGGGGCCGACAAAGACCTGCTGCTTGCGCTGCTTGTTCTTGCGGCGGCCACCGCCCTGCTGTCCGTTGCCGTTCCCGTTTTTCTGGAAGAAGCGATTCTGGCTGGAGGGCTTGGATTTCTGACCTTGTCCGGGCTGATTGGGTTGATTTTGCTGGGGCGGTTGTCCGTTTGCCTGAGCGGCGGACTTGTTGCCTTTTCTTCTGCGACGCCGCCTGCGGTGTCCCTGATTCTGTCCCTGCGGAGCCTGCATCTCAGGCGGTTGGGCCTGAGGCTGAGGCTGGGACAGGTTCTGCTCTGTTGTCATGCGTGCACTTCCTGGTGCGATTTACTTGATGGACGGCAGCGGATTCCGGCGGAGGCGCTGCCCCCTTTTTCGCGTCATAACGATGCCGGAGAGTCGTGAACTTCGAGCGTGAAGCCGGAGGTCGGCACAAATGCTATGTGCTTCCGGGGAACGACCAGGCGGCAGGACGGGCGGATTAACGGATCGCAATGGAGACAAATGCTTTGAAACCTTCAACCACAACCACGTATTTGTCAAACAACCGCGCTCCAAGCCTAGAACTGCATTCCTGCCGGCGTGGGCCACGGTGAGACGCGTCAGTTGAATTCCTGTTTGACTCTCGAGAATCGCGGCGAGCCCCTTCTCCGAAGGTTGGCGTCAGCCGCTCGATAGACAAAGATGATCCTATCCTAAAAACGGTTGGCTGGCAAGCGGTTCAACTTCCACAAAGGTGGTAGAAGGGGCAAAAAGAGAAAAGCCACCGCTATATGCGATGGCTTTTCGACCCACCTTCCGATGGCCAGTCACTGGCCTCCCTGAAAATGCCCGATCGCTTGAGAACTTCGGGACTTGTTCGCTCCGGCCCGGGCTTAACCTCGTGGGGTTCTTGCTCTCGGTGGCCGGAACTGATTCGCATGGCTCTTCTATCAAGTGGAGAGCCTGTGCGTCGCTGGCTGCCTACCTAATAAGCAATCGTTATGCCGTTCGACGATTCCTTTAAAATATTGCACTTACACTGTTTGTCCGAGGGTAAGAATCCTGAATCTGGAAGCGTTCGGCGCTGGGACTTCGTAAAACCATACTTGGGCGGGCGCAAACAGGATCGTTTCAGCGCTGGCAACGGGGACAATAGTGGGTACCCCGGCCAGCCAGGAGGGTGCGGCGAATGAGGGTTTCGCAGATCAGGCAGGGCCGGCTGGTGCGCATGTAAACGTGATGCTCGAGCTGGAAGAAGCCGGCCACGCCGTCGGCGTCCACGTAGTCGGAGACGGAGGAGCCGCCGAGCGAGATGGCCTTCCGCAGGATGTTCTGCAGGGCGGCGTGGAGCTTGCCGAGCTGGGCGCGGGTAAGGCGTCCGGCGATGCGGGTGGGGCGGATTCCGGCGTGGAAGAGGCTCTCGTCGGCGTAGATGTTGCCGACGCCGTGCAGGAGCTTCTGGTTGAGTAGGGCGGCCTTGATCGAGAGCTTGCGGCCGCGGAAGAGAGCCGCGAAGTCGGCGGCGGAGATGGTGAGGGGTTCAAGGCCGGGTCCGCGGAACGACCGGGATGTGCCGGACTTGGCGGCGGCGTGCAAGGCGAGGCGGCCGAACCGGCGGGGGTCGACGAAGCGGAGGTCTCGGCCGGAGCTGAGAGACAGGACGGCGTGGGTGTGCGGAGGGATGGGGACGTCCGCGGCCGAGACGAGCAGGCGGCCGGTCATGCCGAGGTGGACTATCCATTGCAGGGGCATCTTGCTGCGAGTGAGGTCGAAGACGATGTGCTTGCCGACGCGGTGTACGAGGTCGATGCGGGCGCCGGTAAGGGCTTCGGCCATAGGGTCGGAGGGAGTCTTGAAGGGCTCCTTGTAGCGACTGAGCCAGACGGAGAGAATTCGCTCACCACGGATGCGTTCGTTGACGCCGCTGGCGACGGTTTCGACTTCGGGGAGTTCGGGCATCCAGTTCTTATTTTCGCAGAGGAGCCGGATGCCGACCCGGGCTAGGGCCTCGCGGCCTTCGGTGACTGTGCAGTGAGGCGGGCGAGGACGGTGTTGTCTTCACCGCGGAGGAAGAGTGCAGACCCACGGATGCGGAAGCTGGTGGTGGCGCTGAGCGCCTTGAGGAAGGCCTGTTCGCGGGGCATAACGTCGCCCGGGCACGCCATCATGGTGCTGGCGACCTGGCGAAACCGGAGAGTCGAGCCGTCGAGCTCGAAGGAGCCCATGATGCGGTTGCAGCCGCCTGATCCAGCGAGGCGTTTGGTGTCGGCGGCGAGTTCTATCCAGGCTTCGCTCCGGCCAGTTCCTGGTGTGACGGCTTCGCCATTTAATTGGGTGAGGGTCCAGTGGGTTCCGGCGAGAGGGGTGGCCGGCTTAGCACCCGGCGGTTCGGGCGGGGCCTGCTGGACGAGGATTCCGATGTGCTTCTCGGGCGCGCCCTGGGTGAGGACGGGATGGGCGGCGGTGGAAGTGAAGAGGAGTTTACCGCCGGAGCTGATGGTGGCGCGGATCTGGTAGCGGTGCGCGGGATTGAGGGCGGCGGGATCGTACTTGACGTCGAAGGGGATGGGGACCTGCTTGCCGTTGGTGGGCACCTGCTCCTCTGCTATGGATGTCGCGGGCGCGTCGGCGCGGGAGACGTCTTCGATGACGAGGCGGACGACGGCGTCGGGCGGCAGGGCGATGCGCTGGCGATAGGTCACGGTTCCGGTGACGGTGCTGGCGGAGTGTTCGGGCTCGGCGCTGCTCTGGCCGAGGATGAGCGGGGCGGCGAAGAGCAGCAGGGTGACGACAGGGCGGGCTCGATGCATGATGGCGATTCCTGGGGTTTGGACGGGCGATCCCAATGTACGCGAGCGCAGTGGGCCGCATCTACCCTTACATGATTCGCAAACTGAAGTCTGGGGAATTCCGGCTGTACTCGCGCAAGAAGGATGCGTCGACGGGAAAGCGGCGCAACCTGGGTACCTTCGCGAGCCCTGAGAAGGCGAAGCAGCACGAGCGCGAGGTTCAGTACTGCAAGAAGCATTGAGGTGGGGCGGAGGATTGGTTTGGGTTGCAGAGGATCCGGACCCCCTCCCCATCAGATTCGTAACTCATTCATTCTGCGAAGCCTTCTGCCAGATCTGCCTGTAATTCATACATAATAAAATACTTACATTCACTTCACAGAAAACAAACGACTTAGCAGGTCCTCATTGAAAATGCGAGGGTTAGCTTTCCGTCATTGATTTCAAAGCGCTTATCGCGATTTTTCGGGTCCACAGCAAAAAAGGCCCGCTGTTGGCAGCCGGGCCTTTCTGTCTCTATTTCTATTGTAGCTGGCAGGAAAAATTTCTCGGCCAGGAAAACAGGGTTCGGGGCTCAGGGAATGTCAGTCATCCGCGCATTTTTGTGCCGGGGAATTTAACGCGGCTCCGTTGACGCACCAAACGTATCCAGTGCATGCCATCGCAGAATCGGACCGGTGCGCGCCTGAATTCACGGCAAAATCAGGCTTGAGTGGCCATCCGCCCAACGAAGTACCCGAAGCGCCCGAAGCGTGTTCCATCGACTCGGCTCACCTGCTGATTCGCCGACCATCACGGTGAGCGCCTCGTCATACGCGCGGTCGAGGAGCCATCGCCCGTCGGTCTTCCAATCCATCGCGCCAACACCGGGCGCATTGGGGGCCTGCCGCCTGCTCTCGACGACGTGCAAGGCATCGGTGACGCGCGGGTCGGGCGGAGCGCCGGCGGCCCGGAGATAGTCGAGTGCGCGGAGAATGTCGTAATGGTAGCGGGGCGGGAACGCGAGTTCCAGGAACGCAGGATTCGCGACCTCGCCGGTGGAGCGTCGCCGGAAGAGGCTACGCTCGAGCAGGTACTCCTCGCCGCGCCGTCTGGCCTCCGCGATCGTAGTCGCAATCTGGGGCGCAATATGGTGCGTGGACTCGACGGCACGCTCGTACTCGAGCAGCCCCTCCAACACGCAGATCGTGGTGTGGAAAGACGAGCGCGTACTCTTCGGTGCTTCGCAATTCCAACCGCCATCATCGAGCTGCTCGCTAAGGAGACGGCGAGCGAGACTCTCCGTCGGGCGCCCGAAGTAGGCACCAAGCGCCATCGCCCCTCCGTTGATGCACGGCTCCTCCTCGCCCTCGAAGAACGTGTTCCCGCCGGTCTCCGGCGGTCGCAACTCCCAGCAACCGCCCTGGTCGTTCCATCGCAGCCCCATCTCGAGGCGCGCCACCGCCGACTCGACAGCAGGTTCGGCGCGGTCGACGCCGGTCGCGCGCAGGAGGAGCAAGGTGAAGAGTGTCGTCAACCAAACAGGGGCATCGGTCCGGCGCCACGAGCCGTCTGGCTTCTGGCAGGCAAGAATTTCGACGCCGAGGCCTTCGTGCGGAACGCGGGCACGCTCCGCGGCGATCGCTGCCGGGGAGGCGTCCGTTAGATCGCGCATCGCTTGCCAGGCTATTGCCGGGTCTGAATGGAGCAGCCAATCGATGGCGTTCACGCCGCTATATTACCTTTTCTAGCGCAGGTCGCAGATTCAAGTTCTTGGGCGCGCGTCGGTTCCAGCCCCGATGTGCTGCCGCATTATCCGATGGTGCCGCACCGGCGGCGGTATCCTGATGGGAGCTAATGGATGCAGCGCTCGGGGCGGCAGGCTCTCGGGGCCAGGCTTCACCTTGAGGGCAGAGGCATTGAAGTGTTCAATCGCCCGTGAGGTCAGGACATGATTCGAGTGAACTACTTTGTTATCGGTCTTGTGGTAGTCGTGGCGTTCGTTGCGAGTTCAATCTGGTACAGCCCTCTTATGTTCGGCAGAGAGTTTCTGGAGCTGAGCGGCGTGAGCGCCGGCACGAGTCCAAACCCAGTGAAGGTTGTATGCGAACTGATCCGCACATTCATCCTTGCCTACGTGATTGCCCAGCTCGTACCGCGGTTGAACGCACCCGACAGCAAAGCTGCGGTAGGGCTGGGGCTCTGGCTATGGATTGGATTTCCGGTCATCCTGCTTACAGGATCAATGCTGTGGCAGAACGTTCCGTGGAAGCTAGCAGCGATTCATGCGGGTGACTGGCTCATAAAAATTTTGCTCTTTACCGGTACGGTGGGCTGGTGGCGCAAAAATCGCCGCGTCGTTGCACCTGGCCCCGCTATGGATGGAAACTGAATCACTGCCGGCCCTGGTCGCGCTAGCGGCAATCGCGTTCGTCCTATCGATCCTTGGTACATATTTCGATATTCACGCTTCCTCGTGTGTGAACTACTGAGCCTGATCCGTGCCGCATTTTGTTCCTCCCACCCTTCGCTTCGCGAAGGATGGGGCACCCTCGTTGCGGTAGGTCATGGAAAAATTAAAGGGGGCCACCCGCCCATCGCTTGCCGCGAGCAGGACTTCCTGTATGTACACAGAAATTGCTGATTATCGTAGAAATAGCCGGGTGTGGAATGCTCAGCATCGCGTGCGACCGATATCACGGCGCCACATAAAACATGAGAGTTGCCTGCAGTGTGTGGGTAGATCTTTCCTTTTGTAGTTAGCTGTCGTCCCTCGCAGTTGTGGCACTCAGGAAGCCACCACCCACCGCAAGCCGCGACAGGCGCTCCATCCTAGCTTCTGCTTAGGAAGGCGCCATGAACCCACCAGGTTTCGCGAATAGGGTAGTAGGATCTATCAACGACACGTTCTTCAATCATCTTATGGATCGCAAAGCCATACTTGGCTGTCCCGGATGTCTTCTCCTCGCAGTAGTGTCGTTCTACGGTCAAGCGCAAACGGTAACTGCGGACTTCGGCGGGCGAAGCGGGTTGACGGCCGCCGTGCCGGCTGGCGTCTTTGCAGTCGGTGGTATGGGAGACAGTCTCACCAATCCAAGGGGGATTGCCACTTTGACGTCGGCTGGCCTTACCGGGACTCGCTTCTGGATTGGGCTTCAGCAGGTTTACGCGACCTCCACGCCGAACTTTGCCGTTCTCGATTCAGAGCTGAAAATCATGAGCGCTGCAGGCGTGCACCCGATCGCTGTCATCTATGACACGCCCGCCTCGCTGGGAGGGAACCAATGCGGGCCGCCATCGAGTGTCTCGACGTGGGGTGCAATGGCGGCGTCGGTGGTAGCTCACGCAGACCAGAACTTTCCAGGCCTGCTGCAAGACTACGAGATATGGAATGAGGCGGAACTCGACACGTCGCTGTGTATCAGTGACTACAATACCCGCCTTAATACTTACGTTTCGATGTACGCAGCCGCCGCTTCAGCGATGCATGCCCAGGCGAAAGCCGACGGTCAAACGATTCGCACGGGCGGCCCTGCGATTGTGGAGCTCAATATGGCGCCCTACTGGCTTCCTGAGTTTCTCAGCAACCAATCTACTGCGCCATACGTGGATTTTGTAAGCTTTCACCTTTATGTTAGCGGTCAAAATGAACTCAGTGAGGGCATGGATTGGCCTCAGCTGTATGGATTCACTCAATCAAGCACGCGCGGTGTTGCCTACTACTATCAGATGATCGAGTCACTCGTGCGTGCGGGCAAACAGCCGAATGCCGCAACGACCCCTATGTATCTCACTGAGTACAACGACAACTGGATGTTTGCACTCGATTGCTGTCGCAACAGTCCAATTTATGGTCCTTTGTGGAACAGCCTGACGATTGTCGATCTTTTGAATGTCGTGTACAGCGGTGCTTCGGCAGGTCCCAGTGTTATCGAGTACTATGATGCCGCCGACAAGTACTTCTGCCTTCTGGGACATTGGGACGCCCAAATGGATTGCGACCGATCCGAACTTATACCGTATCCCCAGTTCTATGCGTTCCAACTGTTTGCGTCCCCTGAATATCTCGATCTGCAGGCAGGCGCTCACATGGCTGCGGCGGTGTCTCCCGCGAGCACCACATCGGGATTGAGCGCCACAGCGTTCTATACGGTCGGGGCGAATGCGGTGGTTGTGGTTAATCCCACATCAACGGCTTATCGCGCAGTGACGGTTACTTTTCAAAATCCGGGGCTGACATCGGTGTGCGGAACGACGTACCTGGTGGACGGCTTGCATGGTCAGATCGCTGCGGGGCCTGTCAGTTTCAGCTCGACGTCCGGAAGATATACAACGACGGTTGCAGTCCCCGCATACGGGACGGTAGCCGTTTCGATGAAAGGCAGCCCGGTCGCAGGCGCTCCGAAGGCGGTATTGAATGTGACAACCGAGAAAAATCCGTTGGCGGTGTTTGTTGACTCGTCGAAGAGTCAGGGTGGAGGAAGCGCGATCATTGGCAGAACAATCGATTTCGGCGATGGTGCCTGGATAAATTGGACGCCATGGATTACTCATATCTACGGCAAAGCTGGAAGCTATGCCATTCTGCTGAGTGTAAAGAATCAGTCCGGACAGATTTCGATCGCCAGGAGTGTTGTGAACGTTCGATGATGCCTGGGGCGATGGCGCAGTAACAACTGAATTTACAGAATCAACAGCATGGATTTAAGCAGAGGGTCAGGCGGGCGATCAGACGCTACTTCCGGTGGCTGGCGTCGTCGTAGATGGCATTGAGGTCGGCGCGTGAGAGGGTTTTTTCGGCGCCGGAATCGGACTTGATTGCATCAAGCAGGCGCACCGCCTGGGCATAATTGTAGGCAATCTGCGAGTGATCATTGCTGCCAGAAAGCCTGGCCGCCTGGCCGAGAAGGTAGTGGATGCGGGCGCTATCGAGGCGCATGCTGCTCTTTTCGGACGTGATCAAAATCTGTTCAAGCTCTCGCTGGGCGGGAGCGTAGTCTTTGGTACCGATTTCTGCTTCTGCATTGGCGATGGCGGAACGGACGGTGAGGTAAGAGCTGACGTTGCTGCTGGATTTAAGGAGCGCGCGGAGCATGGTGAGCGCGTCCTTGGCACGGCCCTGGGCAATTGTGGCATTTGCGACGTTGAGCTTCGACTGCGCGATGATGTCGTTGTCCTTGATGCGCGCGGTGAGACGCAGGGCGGACTGGTAGGACTGATCGGCGGCCTTGGGGTCACCCTTGAAGAAGGCGATGTCGCCGCGGGTATTGAGGATGGAAGCGGTCAACGAATTGCTCTTCAGGTCGCGGGCGATGGCATCGGCCTCATCGAGGGGCTTGGCGGCTTCGTCGACACGTCCGGCACGAGCGAGAGCCCCGGCGAGATCGGTGAGGAAGGTGGCCATGTCCGAGCCTTTTTCTCCCTGATCCCGGAAGGCCCTGACGGCGTCCTGCATCTTGTTGACGGCGGCTCCGAGGCGGCCCTGATATTGGAAGACGAGCCCCATCTGGTGAGAGACGACGGCAATCTGGTGGGCGTCGGTGGCCGTGCGGGAGAGCTGCAGCGCGCGCATGAGCGAGGTCAGGGCCTGATCGTACTGGCCAGTGTGGGTGTAGACCTCTCCGAGCCCTTCGAGCGGAGCGGCGATGTCTCCGGGCACCCCAAGTGTTTCGCGAATCTGCAGCGCCTGCTGAAAGTTGGTGAGGGCGTTGTTGGTGTCGCCCCTGGCGAGATAAACGGCACCGAGGTTGGTGAGGCAGAGGGCCTCCCCTCCCTGATCACCGATACCACGCTGGATTTCCAATGCCTCCGTATAGCGAGCGAGAGCCTGGTCAAAGTCGCCGCGTTCCTGATAGAGAGTGCCCATTTCGAGCAGCGTATCGCCCTGCTCCTCCTTCATGCCGATTTCGCGCAGGATGGCGAGGGCCTTGCTGTAGCTGACGAGAGCGTCGTCGGACTTTCCATTTATCGCCTGGACAAGCGCGATCTCATCGAGGGCGGCGGCGACTCCGCGCTTCTGGCCGAGCTTCTGGTTGATGTCGAGGGATTCCTGGTAATTGCGCATCGCCTCGTCGGGCTTGTTGAGCAGCCGGTAGGAAATTCCGGTAGAGAGCAGGATGAGCGCCTTGAGCTCCTGATTGTCGACCTGAGTCGCGAGGGTCAGGCCCTGGCTGAGGTGGTTGAGGGCGGCTTCGGGATTCCCGAGGGTGTTTTCAATGACGCCCATTTCCCAGAGCGCCTTGATGTTGCGGGGATCGGTGGCGAGGATTTTTGCGAAGATGGCCTGGGCCTTGTTGTAGTCGCCGGTTGCCACGTAGAGCGTGCCGAGGTTGTATTGAACGTCGACATCACCGGGCCAGCTGGTGGCGAGGTTTTCATAAGCCTCGATCGCATCCTTGTTGTTCCTGAGAATGCGGGCGTAGTTGGCCTTGATGAGGTATTGCTCGGGGAGAGGGAGATTTTCGCTGGTGGCCAGTTCGACGGCGCGCCGGGCTGACTGCTCGGCATCATTGGTAAAGCCGAGCTCGGACTGCACCTCGGCGAGTCGCGAGTGGGCGAGGGCGAACTGCGCGTCTTTGGTGGTGGCCGACTGGAAACTCTTGAGCGCGTCGAGGTTCTTGCCCTGGCGCATCTGGACCAGGCCCTCGTTATAGGAGCGCAGGGCGTCGACGGATGTGGAGGTGGGCTTGAAGGACTGCGCCTTCAGCTCCTGCAGCACATCGGGCGAGAGGGCTAAATTCTGGCGCACGGTTTCGGCCAGGGTATCGATCGCGCCGGGGAGATCTTTGGGCAGGGCCTGCGCCTTGAGCGGGGTCGTCTGGTCGCGCTTGAGGTCGCGGATGGTGCCGGTGATGATGATCTGATCGCCGGAGCGGGAGTACTGACCGGAGACGATGACGTCCGCGTTGCAGCTTTCGGCGATGCGTCGGAGAGTGTCGGGATCAATGTCGGTTTGCGGGAGGACTCGCAGATCGGCGAGGACCTGGTGCACGCGGTCGGGGGGCACGGCGCGGAGATGTGCAGATTGGCCGATGTCGGTACTGAGCATGTCGGCGACACTGGCGCCGATCCAGTCATCCTTCTCGTCGCCGGAGGAGTTGTGGAAGGGCACAATGGCGAGCGCCATGGGAGCAGGCGCAGCGGCCTGCCGTTTCGCAGCCGGCGTGGAGTGCGAGAGATGAACGCCGAGATAGGTGGCAGCGGCGATCAGCAGGAGGGCTGCGGCTCCGCCGCCTATCCACCAGCGTTGTTTGGCGGTCCATTGCCGGGGTGGTCTGGAGTAGCTTGGCGCCGCAACTGCGATGGAGCCGGAGGAGCTCTTGCCTCTCCACTTGTTGAGGTCGGCAAGAAGCTCGGATGCGGTCTGGTAGCGGGGGTTGACGTCGCGTTCCAGACAGCGGTTGACGATGCGGTCGAGCGGTCCGGAGATGCTGCTGTCGTGATGGGAGACGGGGACGGCGCGCTCCTGCGTCCGCTTGATGAGGCTGGCGAGGGCGCTGTCGGCGCGGAAGGGGGTTTGTCCGGTGAGGAGCTCGTAGAAGATAAGGCCGAGGGAGAAGATGTCGGAGCGCTGATCGAGCGGCTTGCCGAGCGCCTGCTCGGGCGACATGTATTCCATGGTGCCGACGAGCGCCCCGGTCTGCGTCATGCCGTCACCTTCGAGGGTGCGCGCGAGGCCGAAGTCCATGACCAGGATCCGGCCGTTCGGGTCGCGCATGATGTTCTGCGGCTTCAGATCGCGGTGAATGACGCCGACGGCGTGCGCAGCTTCGAGAGCCTTGCAGGCCTGCTGGATGATGTCGACGGCTTCTTCAGCGGGCAGCTTCTTGCGCTCATGGATGAGGGTGCGAAGGTCGACGCCCTCGACGTACTCCATGGTGATGAACTTCATGCCGTCGGCTTCGCCGAGGTCGTAGATGCGGATGACGTTGCGGTGCGTGACCGTGGTCGAGAGGATCAGCTCCTGCTTGAAGCGCTCAATGATGGCAGCGTTGCCGGCATATTCGCGACGGATGGTCTTGAGCGCGATGATGCGATTCAGCTCGATGTCGCGGGCCTTGTAGACGGCTCCCATGCCGCCTTCGCCGAGCAGAGAGAGGATTTCATAGCGCTGGCCGAGGACGTGCCCGGGCTCGAGCACGGGCTGGCCACCGAACATCGAATCGCTCATGGTGCGGCTGGCGGCGGAAAACGGGGCAGGAGACTGGCGTGCGGACGGCGGAGGACCGACATAGGTAGGTGCGTCGCTGGGCGGCGTCACTTCCGGAGACGAGCTTTCCCCTTTGAACGGCGTGCGCAGACCGCCGTTCGCCCCCTTAGGGAGGTCGTCCTGCGGGGGAACTCCTCTTCTGTGATCGTCGATGATTTCCGCGCTCCCACCGCTAGATGGCACAAACCCTTGAAGCTAATGCTACATGGAGGGCGGCGAACGAAATCAGTATATAACGCCGGTCACCTGAAAGATTGTGATTCCGACAACCGATTTGTTGCGGCGGTGGTGACGATTACGAGAGTTACGATTACCAGGCGCGACGGCTATTACCAGGCGCGATGACTATTCGGAGAGGATGGGCTCCGGCGCTTCCTCGGTCTTGGGGCAGAGGTCTTTGTGGCTCTCGAGAAAACGGACGCAGGCGTTCCAGCGCAGGATAGCGTCATCGTTGCCAGAGGGACGGAGGCGCTCGGCTTCTTCGAAGAGGTGAAGGGCTTTCACGAGCCAGTCGTAGATGTAGTTCGAGGAGCCGGGGCCGCCGGTGCGATAGTTGGCCTTGGCGCGGCGCTCCCAGGCTATTCCGGAATAGTAGGCGCGATCGTAGGGCGATTCGAGAGCGGGGATGGCTTCGATGGCGCGGGCGAAAGAGGCGGGGTCGTGAGGAATCTCGTCGGTAAGAGCAAGAATGAGGCTGACGCGGGCGTGGCGATTCGCTGGGTCGACGTCGAGGATGTCTCGGCAGATGCTTTCGGCTTCCGTCGGTTCATGGAGAAGGCGGTAACGCTCGGCCCTGGCGAGCGCGACCTGGATGCTCTCAGGGGAGATGGGCTTAAGGGTGAACATGCGATGACCTCCTGGTCGGTCAATCCCTAGATGATGTGAAAGAGGTGCTTGAGCGGATCGAAATAACGGTCGACTACGCGCTCTTTCAGCGGGATGATCGCGTTCTCGGTAATGGTAATCGATTCGGGGCAGACCTTTCCGCAACAGGTTGTGATGTTGCAGTAACCGATGCTGTGTTTTTTCCTGAGGTCGGTGACGCGGTCTTCGATGTCGAGCGGGTGCATTTCGAGCGCGGCGGCATAGACGAGCAGGCGTGGGCCGATGAATTCGTCCTGCATGTGGTGCTCGCGCAGGACATGGCAGACGTCCTGGCAGAGGAAGCATTCGATGCACTTGCGGAACTCCTGCACGCGTTCGACGTCGGCCTGCTGCATGCGCCAGGTGCCGTCTTCTGAATCGGGCGTGCGCGGCTTGAAGGGCTTGATGGTCTTCTTGGCGCGATAGTTCCAGGAGACGTCGGTGACGAGGTCGCGGATGACCGGGAAGGTGTGCATGGGCTCGAGTGTGACCGGCTCATTGAGATTGAGATTGCTGAGCCGGGTCATGCACATGAGCTTGGGCATGCCGTTGATTTCGGCAGAGCAGGAGCCGCACTTTCCGGCTTTGCAGTTCCAGCGAACGGCGAGGTCGGGGGCTTGCTGCGCCTGGATGCGGTGCACGGCGTCAAGGACGACCATGCCTTCTTCTACGGGCGTGGCGTAGTCGGTGAAGCCGCCGTTGGCGTGATCTCCGCGCCAGATGCGGAAGGTTGCGTTGGTAGCCATTACTTCATCTCCTCGATGATGGCTTTGAGTTCGTCCGGGACGGGCGGGATAGGGCGCTTTTCGATGAGCATTTCTGAATCTGAGCTGCCGCGCTTTATGACGATGTTGTACTTGCCCCAGTCGGCATCTTTGTCGGGGAAGTCCTCGCGGAACTGGGCGCCGCGGCTCTCTTTGCGCAGGATTGCCGCGTGGGTGACAGCTTCAGAGACGATAAGCATGCTCGACAGGTCCATCGCAGTGTGCCATCCGCTGTTGTACTGGCGGTTGCCGCCGATGCCGACGCGCTCGGCGCGGGCATCGAGTTGCGTGATTTTGTCGAGAGCTTCTTCCATTTCGCTTTCGGTGCGGACGATGCCGACGAGGGCCTGCATGGTGTCCTGCAGGTCGTATTGGATCTGGTAGGGGTTTTCGCCGGAGAGTCCGCGATCGAAGGGCGCGAGAGCGGCGGTGGCGACGGTCCGGAGCTGGTCTTCATTAATGCTTGCGGGTGAGCCGTTGGCGCGGGCGAATTCGGCGGCGTAGCGGCCGGCGCGGCGTCCGAAGACAACCAGATCGGAGAGTGAGTTGCCGCCGAGCCGGTTGGCACCGTGGAGTCCGGCAGCGGCTTCTCCCGCGGCGAAGAGGCCGGGGACGGTGGTCATCTGCGAGTCGCCGTCGACGCGGATGCCGCCCATCATGTAGTGCGTGGTGGGGCCAACTTCCATGGGCTCTTTGGTGATGTCGAGATCGGCAAGATGCTTGAACTGGTGGTACATGCTCGGCAGCTTGCGCACAATGTGCTCTTCGGCTTTGGAGATGCGGTCCTTGATCCAGGCGATGTCGAGATAGACGCCACCGTGGGGTGATCCGCGTCCGGCTTTGACTTCGCGATTGATGCAGCGGGCGACGTGGTCGCGGGTCAGGAGCTCGGGCGGGCGGCGGGCGTTCTTGTCTCCCTGGGTATAACGCCAGCCTTCCTCTTCGTTATCGGCGGTGTGGTCTTTGTAGTTGTCGGGGATGTCGTCGAACATGAAGCGCCGGCCCTCGCTGTTGCGCAGGACGCCTCCTTCGCCGCGGACACCCTCGGTAACGAGGATGCCGGCGACGCTGATGGGCCAGACCATGCCGGTGGGATGGAACTGCACGAACTCCATATCCTGTAGCTCGGCACCGGCGCGGTAGGCGAGGGCGAGTCCGTCTCCGGTGTATTCCCAGCTATTGCTGGTGACTTTGAAGGCGCGACCGATGCCTCCGGTGGCGATGACGACGGCTTTGGCCTGCCAGAGCTGGAAGAGGCCTTTCTCGCGGTCGTATCCGGCGGCGCCGACGACGCGGCCGGAATCCATGAGCAGGTCGAGGACGGTGCACTCCATGTGGACTTCCATGCCGCAGTGGATGCCTTGGTCCTGCAGGGTGCGGATCATCTCGAGGCCGGTACGGTCGCCGACGTGGGCGAGGCGCGGGTATTTGTGACCGCCAAAGTTACGTTGCAGGATGCGGCCGTCTTTGGTGCGGTCGAAGAGCGCACCCCAGGCTTCGAGTTCGCGCACACATTCAGGGGCTTCCTTCGCGTGCAGCTCGGCCATGCGCCAGTTGTTGAGGTACTGGCCTCCGCGCATGGTGTCAGCGAAGTGGACGCGCCAGCTATCGCGGTCGTCGACGTTGGCGAGAGCGGCGGCGATTCCGCCTTCGGCCATGACGGTGTGTGCTTTGCCGAGGAGAGATTTGCAGACGACTCCGACTTTTGCGCCGGTGGATGCGGCTTCAATCGCGGCGCGCAGGCCGGCACCGCCCGCGCCGATGACCAGAACATCGTAGGAGAAGCGCTGGAACTCGGGCATCTACAAGGTTCTCCCCAGGGTCATTTACAGAATTCTCCAGTCGTGCCAGATGCCCATGGCGCAGAGGCGGATATAGATGTCGGAGAAGCCGACGGAGATGAGGCTCGCCCAAGCCCATCGCATGTGGCCGCGGTTGAGGCAGCTCACGCAGTCGTAGAGTTTGTGGCGCACCGGGTGTTCGGAGATGGTGTCGAGCCCGCCTCCGGCAAGGTGGCGAAAGGCGTGACAGCCGAAGATGTATCCGGCGAGGAGGACGACGTTGACGACGAGAACGATGGTTCCGACGCCGATGCCGAATCCGTCGTCGAAGTGAAACGCGACGATGGCGTCATAGACGAGGAATGCCCAGACGAGGTAGGAGAGGCGCAGGAAATTGCGGTGAAAATTCTGGAGGATGAGCGGGAAGCTTCGCTCACCGAGGTACTTTTTGCGCGGCTCGCTCACGGCGCAGGAGGGCGGATCGGCCCAGAAGGATTTGTAGTATGCGCCGCGGTAGTAGTAGCAGGTGAGGCGAAAGAGGCCGGGGATCCAGAGGATAAAGAACGCAGGAGAGAACGGGAGGAAGCCCGGATACCAGTGTGGTTTAGGTCCGAAAATGGCGTGTGATGAGCTGCCGAAGAGCTCCGGCGAGTAGAACGGGGAGATGTAAGGGCCGAAGATGTAGTAGTCGTTCTGGAAGGCCGCCCAGGTGGAGTAGACGATGAAAGCGGTGAATCCGAGAAAGACCACGGTGGGTGAAAGCCACCACGCATCGCGCCGAGACGTCTGGCCGAACCTGCCGCCTTTCCAGACGACATCGGGAGCTGCCATCTTCTCCTCCACAGCTTTGAGCCCAGCAAAAGAAGCATCTTCGCCGCTGGCACGGGATTATAGCAAGCGACGGCAACGGCGATCACGCGAAGTCAAGATTCGGTAGTGCTCGGCTTGAATTGCAGGGGGTGCTGACCTAAAACTGCAGTGGTGGTAGCGGGAAGTCCTCGCAGCGGTGGGCAGTGAACGCGGCTTGCCCTGCACTCATATCGTCACATTCGAGACGATACGTCCACGTACAACCGCCACACGTACATACAGTCAATCCTTCGAGCAGGTGAATCCTGCATTGAAACCGCTGGGGTTCGTCTGATTTCGCGGACAACGGTAAGCGGGGTTTGGAGGCGGATCTGGCCATCGCAAGCAGCAAGCAGAGGAAAACGTGTTCCCTTCTCTGCTCTCAATTAGATGAATGCTTCTGCACTCCCCGCGAGCGCCAATTTGCGCCAAAGCTCTCATCGTTTCAGATGCGAAAGATGTGTCGGCGCGGCTGCGTCAGTTACTCAATTCTCTTCTGGTAGCCGCGCTCGTCGGGCGTCGGGCGTGCCGGGCTCATCAGGCCGGTTTGGTCTGGATGTGCTCCGGTTGCAGTCCCGTACCGACGAAGTGTGCAGCGGAGCGCTGGGATCTGGGCAGCGCAGTCGCGATGCGCAGCAAAAGCGCCGGCTTGATGGGGCCGGGATTGTTAAGGACGCGGTTGAGGACGCGGTGCGCGAAAGCCTGTACCCGCTGCGTGTTTTGGACGGCGCGTTCGCGATAGCTCTGGACCTGCTCGAGATGGTCGGGCGTGAGCGTGCCGGTGCGGAGCGGTCCGGTGAGCATATTGGCGGTAGCGACGGCGTCCTGCACGGCGATATTGATGCCGATGCCGCCGACGGGCGACATGGCGTGGGCAGCGTCTCCGATGCAGAGCAGACCCGGACGAGACCAGCGCTCGAGACGATTGATCTGCACGGAGAGGAGCTTGACCTTGTCCCATGAATCGATCTCGGCGGCGCGGCCGACGAGGAAGGGGACGATGCGCTCGAGATTGGCGTGGAATTTGGCGAGGCCGTCCTGCCGGATCTGATCGAAGCCGCCTTTGGCGATGATGTAGGCGGTCTGGAAGTAATCGATGCGGTTGATCAATACGATGAGGCGTCCGTAGTTGACATAGCCGACTCCGATTTCCGGGTCCGAGGGTAGTCGGGAGATGCGGAACCAGAGGACGTCGATAGGTACGCCTTCTTCCGCGAGCGGCAGATGAACGGCTTCGCGTGAGATGGCTTGGCGGCCATCACAACCGACAGTGAGGTCGGCGCGGATTTCCTGCGGGCCGTCGGGTGTGTTGCAGCGTACACCTTTGATAACCCCGTTTTCTTCGATGAGACCAGTCGCCTCCCATCCCAGGCGCAGGGTAAAGCTCGGGTAGCGTGATGCTTCCTCGGAGAGAAAGTTCAACAGGTCCCATTGCGGCATGAGGGCGATGAACTTTGCATGGGTGGGAAGATGCGTGAAGTCGCCGATCTCGAACCTCTCACCTCCGACCATCGCGGCGATGTGGTCGATTTTGGTGTGGCGGATCTGGAGAAGTTTGTCGAGGATGCCGAGCTCGTACATCAGCTCGAGGGTGGAGGGATGGATGGTGTCACCGCGGAAATCGCGGAAGAAGTCCTTGTGCTTTTCGAGGACGGTGACGGGAAGGCCGGAGCGAGCGAGGAGCAGGCCGAGCATGACTCCGGCCGGGCCTCCGCCGATGATGCATGTGGTCTGCATGACTCCCTCACTATAGATGCGGTGACGACCCCAGGTTTTGGCCGCGGGGTTTAGGGGCCGATCAGTTGAAGGACGGCGGGTTGGCCGCTCCGCTGATGCGAAGGTCACTGATTCGAAGAACGAGGCACTTCGCTGCTCCGCCGGCTTTGAGGAATTCGGAAAGCTTTACCTGGAGGACGCTGAAGCCGCGGGATTCAAGCTGGGCACAGAGCTGCGGGCTGATCTCGTTGAGGAGAATTGTCCGGCCGACATTTACCGCGTTGCAGGCGAAGCGGAGGGCGTCGGTTTCGTTGACGGCAATCCGGTGTGACGCGGAGTAGTGGGCCTCGATGAGAGCGCGGGATGGCGAATCGAAAGCAGGCGGGTAGTACATCAGGTCGCCGTTCGAGAGCGGGCAGAAGCAGGTGTCGAGGTGGTAGAAGCGGGGATCGATGAGTCCTAGGGAGAGAACTTCAACGGCCCAGGTCTCGGTCAGGTAGCGGTGGCTGGAGGCGCGAGTGCGAAGGCCGTGTCCAGCCCAGAGGCGGCTGCCCTCGGCGTCGAAGAGGGCATCACCCTCGCCTTCGAAGGGAGTCGAGCGGGGGATTTCGCGGATGGAAAAACCGGAATCGCTGAACCATTTGCGGAAGTGCGGCTCCTCGCCCTGGCGCTCGGGATAATGGAAGCTGCTGAGGGCGACGATGCCGTCGCGGACTAGTCCGGCGTTGGCGGTGAAGACCATGTCGGGCGAGCCGGGCTGAGGTTCGACTAGGAGGACGTCGGCTATTTGTGAGAGGGCGGCGCGTAACTGCTCCCACTGGGTGGCGGCGTGCTCGCGGGAGGAGCGGTGGATGTTGCCTTCCATCCACGGGTTAATGACGTAGTTGACGTCGTAGAGTTTCGGCGGGCACATCAGGAAGGCGGGTTTGCCGGTTCCCATGCGTGTCTCCTTGCCAGAGTTTCCCCCGACTTTTGGGACTCGTCAATATGAAAGAAAATACAGGGTAAAGCGCATAAAGATGCAGCGAAGTTTGTGCAGAATTCCTGGCTAAGTCAATCAGTTGATTGACATTCAATCAATCAGTTGATAATTTGCTCACATGGCTGAAAGTGTGAGTGTTGCGCCGGACCAGTCTTCGGCACAATTTTCGATCAGGGAGTACTTTTCGGGGCTGCTCAATCCGGTGGACGATGCCGGGAAGCGGAGACTTGCGCTGCTGCAGGCGACGTTTGATGTGATCGCCGAGGCGGGCTTTGAGGGGCTGCGCACGCGAGCGGTGGCGGATCGGGCGGGGGTCAACATTGCAACGCTGCACTACTACTTTCCCAGCAAGCAGGCGCTTATCGAAGGGCTGGCGCAGCTTCTGGGGGCGAAGTTTGTCCTGCTGCACGGTCCGGCGCCGGCGCCGAGCGGATTTCTGGCGCTCGACCGGCTGCGGCAGGAGTTCTCCGATGGCCAATTCTATTTCGAGCATGAGCCGAAAATGCTGCTGGTGATGGAGGAACTCGGATTACGCGGCAAGCGCGATGCGGAGGTTCGGAAGGTGGTGGAGATGATGCAGAGCCACTGGCGACGTGGGCTGGAAGAGATGGTGGTGAACGGGCTTGCGGAGGGAACCTTCCGGCAGGATCTCAGCAAGGAAGAGATTCTGACCATGTTGCTGTGCCTGTTGTCGGGGGCGGCTAGCTGGGGAGATGAGTTTGGGACAGTCAAGCGAGGGATCGAGCGGTGGCTGTTGACGGAAGAGGTATGGAAGGCGACGAGAGGAGCAGAGCATGAGCGGACGTGATTTGTCAGTGATGGTGATCGGCGGCGGCATTGGCGGTCTCTGCCTGGCGCAGGGATTGAAGAACGCGGGAATGAAGGTGGCGGCGTATGAGCGGGACGAGGCGCCGACCTCGCGGCTGCAGGGGTTCCGGGTGCACATCAATCCGGAAGGAAGCATGGCACTGCACGAGTGCCTGCCTGAGGAGCTGTGGATGGTGTTCGACGAGACGGGCGGGGCGTTTACGCGGGGATTCACGGTGATGACCGAGCAGTTGAAGGAGCTGCTGCATTTCTCGGGTGACTACGAATCCAACTCTAATAATGAGTCGGACGAACAGGCGGTCGCGCGGCACCGCTCGGTGAGCCGGATTACGCTGCGGCACATTCTGCTGCAAGGGCTCGAGGGAGCGGTTCACTTCAACAAGCGCTTCGAGCGCTATGAGGAGACGGGTGGACGGTACGTCGCGCACTTTGCGGACGGCACGACGGCGGAAGCGGATGTGCTGGTGGCCGCCGATGGAGTGAATTCGCGGGTGCGACAGCAGTATTTGCCGCATGCCGAGCCGGTGGATACGGGAGTGATTACGTTGGGCGGCAAGATTCCTTTGACGGATGGCGCGCTGGCGCTGCTGCCTCCACGCCTGCTGGATGGGCCGGTGATCGCGATGCCTCCCGAAGAGTGCAACCTGTTCATGGCGGTGTGGAAGCGAGCAGCGGGAGGCGAACGGTACCTGCGTCTGCTGGGGAGCGAGGCAAGCGTTCCGGAAGAGGAAGACTACGTGATCATGGCGCTGGGCGCGCGGCGCGAGTACTTCGGGTTTCGCAGTGAGCCGCTGACGATGCACGGTGAAGATCTGAAGGAAACAGTCCGGCGCAAGGCGGTGAACTGGCATCCTTCGCTGCGTAAGCTGGTGGAGTTGATTGACCCGGCACAAATAGGGCCCACGCGCATCCGGACCTCGGAGCCGGTGGAGGCCTGGACGACCACGGGCGTGACGCTGCTGGGCGATGCCATTCACAGCATGACTCCGTATCGCGGGATTGGCGCGAATATTGCGCTCAAAGATGCGGCTCTGCTGTGCGCGAAGCTGGCGGAGGCGGCGCGAGGTGAGAAGCCGGTGCTGACTGCAATCGCAGAGTATGAGGAAGCCATGCGCGAGTACGGATTCGCGGCGGTGGCTGCTTCGCTCAAGGGGATGAAACAGGCGATAGGACAAAGAGGGCGAGGTTTCGCGGTGGTGAAGAGGGCGATGCGGGTGGTGAATGCCGTCCCCGCGCTACGGAGAAGAATGCTTACGGCATAGCCATACTTATCATTGCGCTCATCACATTTTTGAGGCGTTCCTCTTGACAATCGAGAGGAACGCCTTTTTACTCTAGAGCATCTAGAGGAGAAGCCGGATGGCGAAGGTGAAGGGCGAAGAGGCTGGCGTGGATAGATCGGGAAAGGCGGGAGCGCCGGCGGAGTTGGTGGCGGGGACGCTGGACATGCTGATTCTGAAAACGCTGGCGCTCGAGCCGCTCCATGGCTATGGGATCTCGATCCGCATCGAGCAGATAAGCAAGGGCGTGTTCCGGGTGAATCCGGGGTCGCTGTTCCCGGCATTTTCGAGGCTGGAGCGCGCGGGACACGTGAAGGCGGAGTGGCGATCGACGGAGAACAATCGCCGTGCGAAGTATTACGCGCTGACCGAACGCGGGCGCAGGGCTCTGGACAAGGAAACGCGCGAGTGGGGCCGGCAAGCGGCGGCCATCGCCCGGATTCTCGAAGCGTAAGGAGGCGCGATGAGCGCATTGCAAAACATGATGAGCGGCCTCAGGGCGCTGTTCGGCAAGGAAAAGCGGAACGCCGAGCTGGACGATGAGATCCAGGGATTTCTCGACGCGGCGGCGGAACACCGGATGGCGCAAGGCATGAGTGCGCAAGATGCGCTGCGCGCGGCAAAGATGGAAATGAGCAGCAGAGACGCGGTGAAAGAGAACGTGTGGTCGGCGGGCTGGGAGGCGGCGGTGGATAACTTCTGGCAGGATCTGCGCTACAGCGTGCGCATGCTGCTGAAGAGCCCGGGATTTACGCTGGTTGCGGTTGCGTCGCTGGCGCTGGGCATCGGTGCGAATACGGCGATCTTCACGCTGATCAACGATCTGCTGCTGAAGTCGCTGCCGGTGCGCGATCCGCAGCAGCTGATCTCGTTTGGAAAGGCATTCGGTGGCGGACAGGTAGACGGAATCGGAGCCGGGGATTTTCCGCTCGATATCTTCACCTACGACTTCTATCAGCGGTTACAGAAGGAGCAGGCTGAGGGACGCGCGCCGTTCAACGGTATCTGCGGTTTTGCAAGCTTCTGGACACAGGTGAGTGTGCGGGCGGGCACCGCGGCAGGTGGGCCGGGAAGCGAAGCAGCAACGCAGGCAGCGGGGCATCTGGTGACGGGCGACTTCTTCACGGTACTTGGAGCCGAACCACTGCTGGGAAGAACGCTTACGCCCGCAGATGCGGACGCGCCGGGGAGAAGTCCGGTGGCGGTGATCAGCTACCGCTATTGGCAGCAGATGTTCGCGGGCGATCCGGCAATCGTGGGCCGGACGATCACGATCAATGGAACGCTGTTCACAGTGATTGGGGTGATGCCGCCCAAGTTCGATGGGGTCGCTCTGGACACACAGTCGATGGATATGTGGCTGCCGATCACCATGCAGCGGGAGGTGATGTTGCAGCCGTCTCTGATCGATCCTCATGGCCTGTACTGGATGCATATGATGGTGCGCAGGAAGCCAGGCATACCGGTGGCGCAGGCACAGGCGTGGGTCACGAGCCAGTTGCAGCGATTCATGATCGATCGCGAAGGGGCGCAGGTGACGCCAGCGCGCAGGCAGGAGCTTCAGAAGGCGTATGTGGAATTACTGCCCGGAGGCAGCGGCATTTCGAATCTGCGTGAGATTTATCAGCAGCAGCTGAACATTCTGATGGGCGTCGTGGCGCTGGTGCTGCTGATCGCGTGCGCCAACCTGGCGAACTTCCTGCTGGCTAAGGCGGCATCGCGTGAGCGGGAGATTGCGACACGGCTGGCGCTGGGGTCGAGCCGCAGGAGGATCATGCGGCAGATTCTCATGGAGGCTCTGCTGCTTTCGTTTGCCGGAGGCGCGCTGGGGATGGCGCTCGCCTACCTGGGAACGCGCGCGCTGATTCAGTTCATTGCAGCCGGAGCGAAGCATACGCCGCTCGAGGCGCGGCCCGATCTACACGTGCTGCTTTTTACGCTGGTCGTGTGCCTGCTGACGGGAATTCTTTTTGGCATTGCGCCAGCGTTGCGGGTGTCGCGGATCAGCGTGGCTCCGTCGCTGGGAGCGAATGCGCGTACGGCGGCGAGCGGCGGAGGACAGTCTGGGCGGATTATGCCCAGGTTGCTGGTGGTGTCGCAGGTAACGCTGTCACTGATGCTGCTGGCAGTCGCGGGCCTGTTCCTGCGGACGCTGCGCAATCTGGAGAGCCAGGATTTCGGATTCGATCGGCACAATGTGCTGCTGGTGAAATTCAACGCGAAGTTTGCGGGCTACAAGCCGGAGCAGCTGAACGCGCTGTACGAACAGATGGTGGAGCGCTTCAAGGCGCTGCCGGGCGTGAAGGAAGCGAGCGTTTCCGGGCAGCCGGCGCTGATCGGCGGCAACTGGAATTCTCCCATCCGCGTTCGCGGGCATGACAACGGGCCCAATGTGGACACCGGTACGTCCCTGAATCGCGTCGGACCCGGATTCTTCGAAACGATGGCCATCCCGGTCGTGCAGGGCCGGGCCATAGCTCGAACGGATAGCCCGTCTTCGGTGAAGGTCGCGGTTATGAACCAGAGTGGGGCACAGCATTTCTTTCCCCACGGAGACGCTATCGGTCATGTGTTCACGGTGGATGATCCATCGGTGAAAGGTGAGTGGCAGATTGTGGGGGTGGTGCGCGATGCGAAGTACCACGGCCCGCGCGAGAAGTCGGAGCGAATGACTTATCTGAATGTCATGCAGCTCACCGACGATGACGCTTACGCCTACTGGGTGCAGCTGGCGACGGTGGGCGATCCTGCGACGGTAGCGGGTGAAGTGCGCGCAGCGATGGCGGAGATAGATCCGAATCTGCCGATTCTCGAGGTGAGGACGATCGCCGAGCAGGTGGAAGGGTCGATGGGGCAGGAGCAACTCATCTCGCAGCTTTCAGGTTTCTTCTCGCTGCTGGCGCTATCTCTTGCCTGCATCGGGCTGTATGGCGTGATGACCTACAGCGTGTTGCGGCGGACGAACGAAATCGGGATTCGGCTGGCACTGGGGGCGCAGATGAGTCGAGTGCTGTGGATGGTGCTGCGGGAATCGCTCGTGCTGCTGGGAATTGGTGTGGCGTTGGGTATCCCGCTGACGCTGGCGGCGACGCGGCTGGTGCAGGCGCAGCTCTTCGGACTACATGCATCGGACCCGGCGACGCTGATGGCGGCGGTGCTGGTGATTGCGGGGGTGACCATGCTGGCAGCATATCTGCCGGCGCGGCGCGCGGCCAAGGTGGATCCGATGGTTGCGCTGCGGTACGAGTAGCGGGTCGCGTTATCTCGGGAATCGTGCTAGAGCGTCGCGGGCGCGGCATTGCATGGCGAGGGTGCCGGAGGCCAGCGCTTCTTCGATCAGAGGCTGGACCTGGGTGCGCAGGCCGGGCTCGCGGTGGGCGAGCAGGCCGAGTCCTTCGACCGCGGTACAGCGGACAACGTTGGATGGATCGTAATAGAGCGGCATGAGGAGGCCGACTGCGCGCAGGCGTTGCGCGCGTGAGGCGGCGATGCGGGCAACGACCAGTCCGAGGTGGGCCCGGGTGCGCCAGTTGTCGCCTGCCTCTTTCGGTGCGATCTCGCTGAAGAGGCCGAGCATCTGTTCGGCATAGGGAAAGAGAAGGTCCGGCTGCTTTTCGGCGATGCGGCGGGCGGTATCTGCGGCGCACTGGCGGAGGGCCGAATTCCCCGAGAAGAGAGCGCCCAGGAGCGGCTTCAGAAGCTGCGGGTCGGCGATGATTTGCGCCGCGGCGCAGCGTGCATCTGCGAGACCCCAGGATGGCGTGTCGAGATTCAGCGTATTGCGAATGGGCTTGGCCATACGGGCAGGTGTCGAGCGCAGTATAGAGGCTTACAATTCCCCTATCTATGATCGACCTTTCGGCTCCGCCCAGGACCGACGTTTCGGTTCAGGGCCTATGACTGCTGCCTCGGGTAAGAGCGCCACGCTCGAGGCGAGAAGATTTCGACGGCTGCTGCTCAACTGGTTCGACGAGAATGCGCGTGACCTGCCGTGGCGGCGGACGCGTGATCCTTATGCCATCTGGGTTTCAGAGATCATGCTGCAGCAGACACGGGTGGCGGCGGTGATCGAGCACTATGCGCGATTCATGCAGCGGTTTCCTGCATTGCCCGCGCTGGCCGAGGCCGGCGAATATGAGGTGCTGGCGTTCTGGAGCGGGTTGGGCTATTACCGGCGGCCGCGCATGCTGCACCGGGCGGCGCAGTTTGTAACCAAGGAGCTTGAGGGGAAGCTTCCGTCGACGGCGGTGGAGCTGCGGGCGCTGCCGGGCATCGGCGAATATACGAGCGCGGCAATTGCGAGTATCGGGTTCGGCGAGCCTGTAGCTTGCGTGGATGGCAACGTAGAGCGGGTGCTGACCCGGGTGCGCGGCTGGACGGAGCGGACGGCGCTGGGGGCGCGGATTCGCAAGGCGGCTGTGGAACTGCTCGATCCGAGCCGGCCGGGCGACTTCAACCAGGCGATGATGGAGCTGGGCGCGACGGTCTGTCTGCCGCGGGCGCCGTTGTGTCTGCAGTGCCCGGTGGTGGAATTGTGTGCGACGCGGGGGGAGCATCCAGTGGCGGCGCGAAAAAAGATGCGCAGCCAGAAGGTCGCTTATGCGTTCTTACTGAGGATCGCCGAACCGGCGGCGAAGAAAGCAGCCGGAAAGAAAAAGAATGGAAGCGCAGGGCGGCCGGCGGAACTCGCAGTGCTGCTGGAGCAGCGGCCGGAAGGTGTTTCGCTGATGCCGGGGATGTGGGAGCTTCCGGAGATCGATGCGGCCAAGGCGGATGCGGCGCGGAGGCTGCTGGATGTGCGGCACTCGATCACGGTGACCAACTACTACGTGACCGTCTACGGATACGACGCCAGCGGTGAAAGCATATTGCCGAGGACCGGTGGCGTGCGGAGGTGGGTGAATTCACGTGAGCTGACGGAACTTCCACTGACGGGATTGACGCGCAAGGTGCTGAAGCGGCTGAAGACGCTGCCCGGATACACGGGGCCCGGTCCGGCGGTGAGGTTTGATGAAGTGACACCCGAAGTCTGGGTGTAGAGAATGGTTGTCACGCTGCTTCGCTTTCTTTCGGAGCACGCCCCGGAGAACGATGAAGATTCCTGCCCCTGTTGTTTTGCTCGCCACCATTGCAGTTCTTTCTCTTTCCAGCGCAATTGCGCAACCGGCCCCGGTGCCCGCGATTGCCGGGGTTCCGGAGGCTGCGCGGCAGGCTGCGGCGTCGATTGATGCGGAGAAGATTCGCGCCCATGTGCGATTCCTGGCGGACGATCTGCTGGAGGGCCGAGGACCTGGCACGAGGGGCGGAGATATTGCGGCGAAGTATATCGGGACCCAGTTTGCCCTGTACGGACTGCAGCCGGCGGGGGACAACGGGACTTATTTCCAGAAGGTGCCACTGTACGCGGTGCACACGATCGAAGACCAGACGAAGTTCAGCTTCGCGCCCGAGAGCGGAACTCCGATTGAGCTGACTTATGGCTCGGATTATGTGACCAAGGACCAGACGGGAGCGGCGTCAGCGGATATCGACGCGCCAATTGTGTTTGTGGGCTACGGGATCGACGCGCCGGAGTATCACTGGGACGACTTTGCGGGCGTGGATGTGAAGGGCAAAGTGCTGCTGGTGATCGTGAACCAGCCGCCCTCCGATGATCCAGCGTTTTTCAAGGGCAAGACGATGACCTACTACGGTCGCTGGACGTACAAGTACGAAGAGGCGTCGCGGCGGGGCGCGGTTGGAGTGCTGATCATTCATCGCACGGATCTGGCGAGTTATCCGTGGGATGTGGTGCGGAATTCGCAGTCGGTGGAGAAGTCGTATCTGAAGGACGATCCGACGGCGACGCTGAAGGCGGCGAGCTGGATCCAGCTGGATGTTGCCAAGAAGCTGTTTGCCGCGGCGGGAAAGAATGTCGACGACGAGATTGTGGCGGCAGGCAAGCCGGGATTTCATTCGTTCGAGCTGCCGGTGCGGCTGAAGGCTCATGTGGCGAGCCGGGTGCGGCACTATGAGTCGGACAACGTGATTGCCAAGCTGCCGGGTACGGATACCACCGGTCCTGATCAGGCGGTGATTTATTCGGCACACTACGACCACCTGGGGATCGATCCGGACCTGAAGGGCGACAACATCTATAACGGGGCGGCGGACAACGGGACGGGATGCGGGATTCTGCTGGAGCTGGCACGGGCCTTTGCGGATGCGACTGCAAAGCCGCCGCACAGTGTCTTCTTCGCGGCGGTGACGGCGGAGGAGCAGGGGCTGCTGGGATCACAGTACCTGGGAATGCATCCTCCGGTAACGGCGGCGCAGATTGCGCTCGATCTGAATTACGACATGCTGATGCCTATGGGGGTTCCGCTGGCAGCGGAGGTGAGCGGGGCGGAGCGCACTACGTTTTATCCCGTGGTGGAGAAGACGGCCAAGGCCTTTGATCTGACGCTCGAGCCGGACAAGTTTCCAGGTGCCGGGCATTACTATCGCTCGGATCACTTCAGCTTTGCGCGCGCGGGTGTCCCGGCGTTTTCTGTCGGGCAAGGGACGCTGTTCGAGGGTCATGATGCCGCCTGGGGCAAGGCGCAGGCGGAAGATTACGTCGCGCACCACTATCACCAGCCATCGGATGAATATCACGCGAATATGGATTTTCGCGGCGATGCCAAAATGGCGCGGTTCGGGTTAATTCTTGGGTGGGAAGCTTCGTCGTTGCCGCAGACGGTGGGCTGGCAGAAGGGCGACGAGTTCGGGGCAGCCCGTAGGAAGAGCCAGGGAAACTGACTCAAGGAGTATCGGTGCGGATCGCGGTTGCAGTGCTGGTGATGTGGGCCTCAGCCGGCATGGCGCAGACGGCTACGGAGCCGGCACTGCATCATCGCAGCGCCGGGTCGGACTCCGGGAACGGTGCCACAGTGCAGCCGGGCGTTCCGGGAGGAAAGCAGCGAGGGACTTCCACCCTACCGGCCTCGGCCCAGGGCGAGTACATGCTGGATGAGACCGGTTCGGTGGTGCAGATCACGATTGAGAACGGCATTCTCGACGGCTATATCTCGAAGCTGACAGAGCAGCAGACCTCGGCGCTGACGTACTTCTTCGACCGCACCACGATCAACGGTGACCGGCTGACCTTTACCACCAAGCAGATTCACGGGATCTGGTACTCGTTCGACGGCGCGATCGTGCGCAGCGATGTGTCCAGCAGGCAGGAAACCGGCTTTTACCGGCTCAAGGGCACGTGGGTGACGCACGATGAGGTCGGAAAGGGTCAATCGACGTTCACAGTCAGCCTGAAGTCCACGCCGCGCGGGTCTGCTGAGTTTTGATTTCCGGTCAACCGAGATGCCGGTTGCTGCCGAGTTGGTGTGTGCGTGCAGCTGAACGGACGCGTTGAGCTGCATCGGAGTGGTCGATCAGCTGGCCGGGGCGTCCGGGAACTTCAAGGATCTCTGGGACGGAAGCGGGGCCGGGCGCGCCGCCGGTGCGCTCGATGGAGATGGCCTGCTGGGTCAGATCGTCAGCGAGAGCTGCGGGGCCAAGAACCGCGGGCGACAGCCGGGTGGGATCGCCGGCATTTTCCGAGGCCTCACGGCGCAGTTTCAGTTCGGCGGAATGGTCGCGAAACGCGGCTTTGGAGTCCATGGGCGGAATTGTGGCGAGCTGAGGTTCGGCGCAGGGAGCCATGGTGAACAGGCGGCGGAAATCCCCGCGAGCGTAAGCGGCGGCCACCAGTCCGAAGAGGGTTCCGATGACGACACCCTTCCAGAATTCGACGGTTTCGGCATGTTCGGCCATTCGAGCTGTTTCTCCTCGTACTGGAATTTTCGGGGCTTTATCTGGTTAGAAAGGCTGTTCCAGGCTGGCGTTGCTCAGGGAGACGGCCACGGGCTGTGATTCAGCAAATTTTCTTGCATCGAAATGCAACTACGATATATCTTATGATGTAACTTACGATATATCGTAAGAATGTTTTTAAGGAGAACTACAGATGTTTGGAAGACACGATAAAAGGCAAGTTGAAGAAAGGGCAGGCCATTGCGGACCGTGGAAGCAGTTTCGCGGCGGTCGAGGCGGCTTCTGGGCCGAGATGGGCGAGGGCTGGGGACGGCATGGACGGCACCAGTTCGGAGGCGAATTCGGAGGGAGGCTGTTTGACGGCGGGGAGCTGCGGCTGGTGATCCTGAGCTATATCGCGGAGAAGCCGAGTCATGGCTACGAGATCATGAAGGGCATTGCCGAGAAGATGGGCGGTCTGTATACGCCGAGCGCCGGGGTGGTCTATCCCACGCTGAACCAGCTTGAGGATGAGGGCTTCGCGACGGCGACGACAGAAGGCGGCAAGAAGCAGTACACGATCACCGAGGCGGGCAGGGCCGAGCTCGAGGCGCACAAGGCGCGCATCGATGAGCTGCTGGGACGCATCCGGCAAATGGGCGAGGCATACGGCAGCCGCAGGGCTCCCGAGATTATGCGGGCGATGCACAACTGCAAGCTGGCGTTGAAGCTGAAATTCGGGCGGGGTGACCTTTCGGCCGAACAACTCGGGAAGATTGCGGAAATCCTGGACGCGGCGGCGAAAGAGATCGAGCGGGTGTGATGGAACCACAGAGAACAGGGCTTAGGGACCGGACATCAGAAGGCGGAGCGGTAGCGGTCCAAAGTGATGACCCGACATCCTTCCGCCCGGCCGAGCGGGTGCTGGAGCTGGAGGCGGAGAATGCGCGGCTCAAGAGTTTGATTGGCGAGTTACTGGTTGCGAATCAGTTGCTGCGCGAAGGCCGGCAGCATGGCAAAGAAGTCAAGGGATAGCGTTCCGACGCCGTAAGTAGACTTCGCGCTTTTCGGACGGGAACCGTTCGATGGCATAGCGGAGACTGGTTCGCGGCATGGTGGCATGGTGCCGGCGCAGGAATTTCTCGAGGGCACGCAGGTCTTTCTTGCCGGCCTCGCGCAGCATCCAGCCGGTGGCCTTGTGGATCAGATCCTCGGAGTCGTGGAGGAGGAGTTCGGCGAGCGCGAAGGTGTCGTCGACGTGGCCGTTGCGAATGAACCACCAGGTGGAGACGATGGCGATGCGGCGATCCCAGAGGCGCGACGATTTCGCCAGCTCATAGAGAAGGCTCTTGTCGCGCGTGAGGAGCCAGGGGCCGAGGATGTAGGGCGCGCTGTCGTCCACGCCGTCCCAGTCGCGGATGAAACGGCGGTTGCGCAGGTAGAAGTTGAAAATCTTTTCCTGGCCAGCTTCGCCGGCCTTCAGAAACTGAATGCGCAGGATCATGTGGGCCAGCGAACGTTCGTCGTGAACGACCGATCCCATGAGCTTGCGGATGTCGGCCAACGGGAGATGCGCGAATTCCTTCGCGACTTTGCGCGCCGACGCGGTGGGAACGCCGAGGAAGGTGTCACCAGCGCAGTTCCTGAAGAAGCCGCGCTGGGTTCGCGCCCTGACGGGATCGGCGAGCCGGTGAAGTGCGAGGCGGGCGGCATCGAGGGCGGCCGCTGATGGTGGGACTCTGCGCTTAGTAGTAATCGGCACAGCTCAGATAGTAGCCGCACTGCGCGCAGATGAGCTTGCAGCGGTGTCCGTGGAGGCGGTGCGAACAGTTGGGGCAGTAGACGGAGTGGTGTTCCGGTGGCGTGGTTGTTTGCGTTACTGGAGGGGGCTGCTCGGAGGCGCCGGAGATGGCTGAGGGCTGCACCGCAATAGCTTACTGCAGGCGGTGGACGCGGTGGAATGTTTTCGCGGGCCGAGGTTCCTGGTTTGCAAATTCGACGGCGGAAGCAGGTTTGGTTATTCTCAAGTTCGGCACAGATATGTCGGTGTCGCGATTTGAATAGTGTGAACCGGCCTGGTTGATTTCCCAACATTACGAGGAGCTGTTTATGGAACGCAAAGCGAGCGCCGTGTGGCATGGCGCCTTGAAGGATGGCAAAGGAACGATCTCGACCCAGAGCGGAGTTCTGAAGGAGACGCAATATTCTTTCAGCACGCGTTTTGCCGATGGCATTGGAACGAATCCTGAGGAGTTGATAGCGGCGGCGCATGCGGGCTGCTTCACGATGGCTTTGAGTGCCCAGCTTGGAGAGGCGGGGCTGACTGCCGAGTCGCTGGAAACAACGGCGGTGGCGAAGTTCGAGAAGACGGACGCCGGATTTACGATTACGTCGATCCACCTGACGACGCGGGCCAAAGTTCCGGGGGCAAGCGAGTCGGCGTTTGAAACGGCGGCCAGTAATGCGAAGGCGGGATGCCCTATTTCGCGGCTGTTCAAGGGCAATACGGAGATTACGCTGGACGCAAAACTGATATAGAAGAGAGAGTGCAGTGCCACGACGCCGCGGATAAACCGCGGCGTTTGTGTTTCGGGGACTAACTATTGGTGCGGACGAAGTCGCGCAGGCGGCGGTTAATATCCGTCGCCTTCTGGACTCCCCCGTCGAGCATGGAGCGCCACTTGCGGGCGTTTTCGTCGAGATCAACGGTGCCGAGGAGATAACTGGTCTGGAGGACGATTTCGAGGGCATTGCTGAGGTCGTGAGAGAGGCGGCGTATCTCCTGAGCGTGTTCGATCGGGATGGGGGGCGTACCGGTGGAATCGGTCATCTTGGAGTCCTGATCCTTAGGTTTTTCTGAGATTTTTGATGCCTGCTGGAACGCAAATGAAACAGTGGTGAAACTGGTTCCGCGCCGGGACGGGGGCTCAGCGGACGCGCGTTTGACACAGATGGACGCCTTTGTAACACTAGGATCTGCTGCCAGTCCAGCCGTTCGCGCTGGACATCACATGCGTGCCGAAGTGGCGGAATTGGCAGACGCGCATGGTTCAGGTCCATGTACTCGCAAGGGTGTGGGGGTTCGAGTCCCTTCTTCGGCACCAATCATCTGGTAATCTCCTGAGTGTAAAGCGAGCTTGCAAAGTTTCCGATTGGCAGACTTGGGAAGTGCGGATTCATCCTATTTCGACTTACAGGAGACGTACCCATGGAATTCCAAACGGCCAGTACGGCTTGTATTCCGCAGCGACATTTCAAACCCGCTATCCTGCGCCTTATCGGCGCCGTTGCTGTCACTTCGGTGCTGGCGGTTGGAGCTTACGCTCAAGCCGGCGGCAACCCGGAGCTGACGCAGAAACTGGCCGCGCTGAAGGAAGCAAGCGCAGCGAACAAGCAACGCCTGCAGCAATACACGTGGACTGAAATCCAGCAACTTACGCTGAAGGGGGATCCGAAGCCCGCGAAGACGTTCCAATGCCAGTACGGGCCGGATGGGCGGGTGCAGAAAACTCCCATTGGGGCTCAAGAAGCAAGCCCCAGCAGTGGCAGCAGCCGCGGAGGAAGACTCAAGCAGCATGTTGTCGAAAAGAAGACCGAAGAGATGAAGGATTACATGCAGCAGGTGCAGGGTGTGATTGCTCTGTACGTGCCGCCTGATCCGCAACGCATGCAGCGCGCCTTCCAGGCAGGGAATGTTTCGATTAACAAGGGAGGGCCCGACCTGGTGAACCTGATCTTTGTGAATTATGCGCAGCAAGGCGACAAGATGACGATCGGATTCAATACTGCATCGAAAAAAGTTCAGACCGTCAATGTGAATACGTATCTCGACGACCCGAAGGACGTAGTTACTCTCGCTGTGCAATTCGCCAGTCTTCCCGATGGAACGAACTACGCACAACAAACAGTGCTGAACGCCACGGCAAAGCAGCTGCAGGTAACGACGACCAACTCAAATTACGCGAAGCTGGCGCAGTAGCCTCGGATGGATTGCGGGGACCGGAGAGTTTGAAAAGGCGCATGGCTGATGCCACGCGCCTTTTGTAGCTCTAACTGTTACTTACCCGGCGGTCTACTCCCCTGCTACCGTGCAATTCACGTTCATTTCCTTGCAAACTTTCAGGACTCCCTGCAGAACCAGCGAGGTGGGTGTCGGCTGCTCGCCTGTGAGGTTCGACGCGATCATCAACTGGCTGAGCTTGTCGCCGAGCGGCGTAGCCTGCAGGCTGGCGTACTCGGCGCCGTTAGTGAAGTCGATACGGCGCTTCTTAGAGTCATTCTTGGTGACGGTAATTCCAGGATGGGATTTCAAGGCCGAAAGGGCCGTGGAGTAGACCTTGTCGGCATTCGCTTCGAGGACCACGGTGGCGACGTCGTAGCCGTTGCCATTATCTCCCTTGTGGCTCATCTGCTGGATCTGCCCTGAAACAGCCCGGGCGACCATTACCCATTGCGCGTTCGCGCAGGCTGTGCCCAGTGCTGCTCCGAAAAACATCAACACCAGTGCCATGGTTGATGATCTGCGCATGCTCGCTCCTTACAGTGTCGACTTTTTCGCGGGGGCCGAATTTGCACCCTTTGTAGCACCGGAAAATATGGCCAGTCCAGCTATTTGCGCCGGCTTTCACCTGCCCGAACGGGACCGACTAGAATGTGAATTTCGCCGCGAGCTGAATGCCTCGCGGGCCTCCGCCGCCAAGGAAGGGATTGCCGATGCCGACGTCGCCGGTGGCGTTGATGGAATAGTAGCCGGCGCTCACTTCTCGTGCGCCGCTTTGGGAGAATCCGTTGGGTGCGGCGTCGGCGATGAAGGCGGGCAGCAGCGGGCTGGAGAAGTTGGGGTGATTGACGATGTTGAAGAACTCAGCGCGCAACTGCATGGAGAGAACTTCTCCGAGGTTGGTGTTCTTGTAGAGGGCGAAGTCCCAGTTCTTATAAGACAGCCCGCGCAGAGAATCGCGGCCGAGGCTGCCGAAATGGCGTGAGCCGGGTATGCAATCCTGGGCGGTGCCGCTGATGCCGTTCGTCAGTGCGTAAGAGGTGAGCGAGCAGGGGATGGCGAAGGATGAGAGATTCAGGAAGATGGAGGGATTGGTGGTGTATCGGGGTCGCGCCAGGATGTCTGGGCGATCGAAGCCCTCGCCGCCTCCACTGTAGTCGTCCTCAAAGTTGTAGTTCAGGTTGAAGGGCTGCCCGTCCTGCAGGGTGACGGTGCTGTCGAATCCCCAGCCGTTGCGCAGCACGGCCATGCTTCCTTTCGTGGCCGGCAGCTGATAGCCGAAGATCCAAGTAAAGCGGTTGCGCACGTCGAAGTTCGAGTCGCCGTATTCGAGTTCGGGGCGCGTGCTGTTGTTCGGCTGCGCAGCATTCGGCACAAAGTCTTCGCTGTCGCTGGCGTTGTCGAGCGAATGCGACCAGTTGTAATTCAGAATGCTGGTGATGCCATGCCAGTCGGAAATGCGCACGCCGATTTGCAGTGAGTTGTAGTTGGAGTAAGCCGTTGCCTCTTCTTGGTTGATGTAGAAGGCTCCGTAGGGATTGTTGGCGTAGACGCGGCTGGCTGAGTTGTAGGTGGGAATACACCCGGGACCTCCTCCGGGATAGCAGGGCACGGTCGCTCCCGAGGTATCGGTGTAGGTGTTGGCCTGGGCAAAGGCGATGTCAGTCGCGGTGATAGTGGCTTGGCTGGGCTGATTAATATCGCGGAAGCGAAGCAGGCGGCGTCCCAGAGATCCGACATAGCCAACCTGAACGAGGGCGTGGCGGGCGACTGCCTGCTGCACGTTGAAGTTGTAATTCATCATGTAGGGCGTGCGGACGTTGCGGGTGACGGAAAAGATGTCGCCCGCGGGGGTTCCTCCCGGCGCGGCAAAGACGGGTGCGCCGGAAACGATGGCTCCGTCCAGGGCGCTGACGGAGTAGATGGGGGCCGGGCCGAGAGGATTGTAGGCCGGGCCGGGGTCGAAGCTGCTGTTATACGGCAGATGCGCGAGGAAGACGTCTTGTGAGAAGGCATCGAAGAAGACGCCGAAGCCGCCACGGAATACGGTTTGTCCATTGCCGAATGGGTCGAAGGAATAGCCGACGCGCGGGGCAAAGTTCTTATAGTCGGGCTGGTAGAGATTGCCGAGCCCCGGCTGGCCGACCTGCGTGAGTGTGAGTGTGCCGCCTGCGGGATCGAAGCCGGTGATATTGCTCAACAGGTTGTTCTTCTCGTGGAAGACTCCAAAGTAGTCCCAGCGCATGCCGTAGTTGAGCGTCAGCCTGGTCAGAATGCGGTAGCTGTCCTGGAAGTAAAGACCGTGATTGTCCTGGTAGCTGTGACGCTCGGAATATCCGGATGACTGCGTACCGCTGTCGACGCTGCCTGCCAGGAAATCCGAGAGAGTATCGAAGACGAGGCGTCCGCGAAAGTTTGTTCCCAGGAGCTGGGTAATGCTGGTGCGGCGGAATTCGTAACCGAACTTGATCGAATGCTTGCCCACCGTCCACGAGAAGTTATCGAACCACTGCCAATTAGAGTCGTAGCGCTGACGTGGATCGGATTTACTTGCGCCGATTGCCGAGTAACCGCCTACAACAATGACTGGCAAGCCTTCGTCGGCATATCCCGTGCCGGTATTGAGGCCGATGGAGCTTGGCGCGAAGCTGCGGTCCTCGGGGAAGAATCCTTCAGCGAAGCGGTTCCAGCCCAGGCGGGCCTCATTAACTTTGTTTGGACCGAGGATTGACACAAGCGAGATCGAGACCAGTTGCACGCGTGTGGGGGTGAAGGTATTAAAACCGGGCAGAATGCCACCGCCCGACAATGCAAGCGGAAAGCTCTGTGTGCTGTCGCCGTAATAGTAGCGTCCGCTGAGCATATTGTTCTTGTTAATGTTGTGGTCGACTTTAGCGATCAGGCTGGTGATGTCGTTGCTGGAAGGGGCAATGACGGCGGCATTGGGGGCGCTGCATCCGGTTTCACCTGTCGCTACGCCACCAAGATTTGGAGCAGGCCAGGGGTTACGCGAGAGCAGTGAGGCGATGACCGGATTCGTCGCGCCGCCGAGGCTGTCGATGTAGGCGGGATCGGGCACGCAGGCCTGGCTGACGGTGCCGACGCTCTCACGCTGGCCTTCGTAATCGAAGAAGAAGAAGGTGCGGTTGCGGATGACAGGACCGCCGATCGACCCTCCGAACTGATTGTTGTGGAATGGCGCTTGAGTCTGCCCAACGGGGTTGAAATAATTGCGCGCATCCAAGGCGTCATTGCGAAAGTATTCGACCGCTGTTCCGTGGAATCTATTTGTACCGCTTTTGGTTACGATATTGATGACTCCACCCGCGTTCCGTCCAAATTCAGGTTCATAGTTCGACAGCACGCGCAACTCCGCGACGGCGTCGAGGGGCAGAATCGTTGCCGGTGTTCCGAAGACGCCCGCCTCATTGATCGCCGGATCGTTGCGATAGCCATCGTTCATGTCGGTGCCGTCGAGCAGAAAGTTATTGGAGCGCCCGCGCGCCCCGTTCACGGAGAAGGTACCGAAGGATCCGGGCGAATCGCTGATCTGATCGGGCGATCCGGTTACTCCGGGAGAAAGATAGATGAGCTTGGTGTAGTCGCGTCCGTTTACCGGCAGGTTCTTGACGTCGTTTGTGGTGAGCGTCGCGCCGAGGGTGTTGGAGGTGGTGTCGACCTGCAGCGCGGTGCCGGAGACAATCACCTCCTCCTTTTGCACTCCGGTCTGCAGTGTGATGCTGAGGTTGACCTGGCTGGCGACCTCAATGTTGATGCCCTCAGCGTGGTAGGGAGTGAAGCCGGTCTTGGTCGCGGTCACCGTGTAGCGGCCGATGGGAAGCTCAGGAACATTGAAGGCGCCGTCGCTGTTGCTTTCTGTTGTGCGCTCGATGCCGGTGTCCATGTTCTTCACCGAGATGGCCGCGTCCGGGATCACCGCTCCGGTCGAGTCGGCGACGGTGCCGAGGAGGGTTCCACGGAAAGTCTGGGCGGAGAGATTTAATGCGGAGAGTGCTGCGAAAAACGCCGCGAGGACGAGAAGGCGGGGGGGTGCGCGCATGATGTGACCTCTTCGAGAGAAAGCTCGGTCAACAGCCCAAATCACTCTACACCAAGCAGATTAAAGATGGCCAAATCATGGCGGGGTGCGGAGGTTAGCGGTCTCTTGGGCAAACAAAGCTCTCGCCTCGTCGTGCTGCCGAATGTCGACTTTCAGAACTTGAGCATCATGTCATGAAAATGATTTTTAGTTACTGCTCCATGACTCGAATGGCAGTTATAGTATTTCTCATCTGTGAAATGCGCTTCCGCTTCGCGGGGAACGTAAAGTACGGCATAAAGTAAGCAAGAAAGAGTGTGGTTCCGAAGCACACTTGCAGTTCCCTCCCAGGTTCTGCTGCCTCGAATGAAGATATGAATTAGCCGCGAAGTATATTAAGACTGTCTGTTTTGCCAGTTGCCCTCTCGGGATCTGATATCCACAATCGCATTCAAGATTGCAAGCGAGTGTGTCCAATATTGGGTTAACAAGGACGCCACTGACTGCATCAACAAGGTAATCCCCACTGACTGCGTTAGGGCTGCTACGCATATTACCCATTGCGTCTTGGGTAGCCGGGAGAAATTCAACTGAAGCAGTGAGCCCGCGCAAAAGGCACTTACGGCGATTACAGCGCGGCCGGAATTGTCATCAATCAATCGAAAGGGGAAATACCATGCACCGGAAATCGAAACGAGACCCAGGCTGGGCAGGCTGAGAACCACAAGGCTGAAGTTAGGGTCCTAGTCAGCGGAGGCAGCACCGGTAGTTAGAGATATCCCTTCACCGCTGGGTGTTTTTCCGGGTGCCCCGGTCAAGCCTTGTGTTGTAGAGTTCCGTAACATGCTTTCCAGGACGTTCCGTGAGATGCTTCCTCTTTCAGCCGCCGGAGGGGAAGTGGAAAACGCTGTGGGTTTTCCAAGTAACCGAGTAGCGCTGCGCACCAAAGCCGCTTTTGCGAGAAGGCCGTGCACGGCATCCGTGGATTAGTACTTTGACCGGGATTTGCGTGATGCATTGCATTCTGCCAGGGCAATAATAGAGATATGGCACTAAGACATCCAGATTCGATTGCCCTATCTGCCTGAAACGATCACCTTGCGGTATCCCTATCTGCGCGCGCCACTGTCATTGCTCGCCTTGCGGGCTTTGACGATGGTCAAGCTCCATGACTCCATTCGCAGAAAAGAGGGATTCAAGCTGTGAGGGCTAAAGACCGATGTCCATCGGATCCAGCAGCTACTAAAAACTGAGACACGACGAAGCAACTGATCCTCGGACAATGCTTCGGCAGGCTGCGACATGCAGCCCAGGCCGTGGTGTCTTTCCAATCCGCAGAATCAGCAAACGACCATGAAACAGCACGGTGCAACAAGGCACAGAAGGAATACGTTATGAACCCCCTCCCCCAATTCAAGCGCAACCTTCGAAGTGTTTCATCGTTCAAAATCTCCCTTCCGGGAGCCGTGTATTGCATTGCCTGGCTTGCAGTTTCCATAACATTGCCGGGCAGTATTGCGGCGGCTCAAGTGCAAACGGTATTAGTTGACTTCGGCGGCCGCAGCAATTCTACTCCGCCAGTGCCGAGTGGGTTTTTTGCTGTCGGTGGAGCCGGAGATAGTCTGATCGATCGGGACGGAATCAGTATGTTGACTTCGGCGGGACTCACCGGAACACGCTTCTGGATTTCACTTCAGGAAATCTATGGGACCTCAATGGGCTTCAGGTACCTAGACGCCCGGCTGAGGAGAATAAATGCCTCAGGTCTTCGTCCCATAGGCGTGATTTACGATACGCCATCTAGTCTCGGGCCGAGTACATGCGCGCCTCCCTCAGATGTTTCGCAGTGGGGCGAAATGGCAGCGTCAGTGGTAGCCCATGTGGACCAAAAATTTCCTGGCCTGTTACAGGACTACGAGATATGGAATGAGGCGGAACTCCCCACGTCGCTATGTATCAGCGACTATAATACCCGTCTTAATACTTACGTCTCGATGTTCGCAGCCGCTGCTTCTGCGATGCATGCCCAGGCGACAGCCGACGGTCAAACGATTCGCACCGGTGGCCCTGCGATCGCGGAGCTAGGTATGGCACCCTACTGGCTTCCTGCACTGTTAAACGACCCGTCTGCTGCGCCATATGTTGATTTTGTCAGTTTTCACCTCTATCTCAGCGGTCAGGACGATATCAATGACGGCATGGACTGGCCCCAGCTTTATGCGTTTACTCAATCGAGCACGCGCGGTGTTGCCTACTATTACCAGATGATCGAATCACTCGTGCGCGCGGGTCGACAGCCGAATCCCGAATCGACGCCGATTTATATCACCGAATTCAACACCAACTGGGCGTTTGCAGTCGACTGCTGCCGTAACCATCCGGCCTACGGTCCTTTATGGAACAGCCTGGCCATTAGCGACTTTCTCAACGTGGTGTACACCGGCGCTACAGCAGTTCCGAGCCGGGTCGTCTACTTTAATTCCGCGGGCAACTACTTCTGCCTTCTGGGCGAGTGGAATGCCGACATGGACTGCGATCAATCGGAGATGGACCCATATCCTCAGTACTACGCGTATCAGCTGTTTGCGTCACCCACCTATCTTGACTTGCAAGACGGCGGCCACATGGCTGTCTCCGTCTCTCCTGCAAGTACAGCATCGGGGCTAAGCGCGACTGCGTTCTATACCGATGGTGCGGATAACGTGGTTATCGTTAATCCCACCTCAACCTCTTATGACGCTGTTGAGGTTAATCTCGCCAACCCCGGGCTGACATTGGTCGCAGGAACTCAATATCTTCTGAATGCTGACAACGCTCAGATCTCCGTTCAATCCGCTACGCTCACTCCAATATCGGGAGGATATTCGACCGCCCTTGCAGTTCCCGCGTACTCAACCGTGGCCCTTTCGGTAGCGGGTACTCAAATGGGAGCGCCTCCGACAGCAGCGTTGACTGTAACGCCTCAGAGCGGAACCCATCCCCTGTGGGTTTCGATCGATTCCTCGCAGAGTCTAGGAGGAGGAAGTGCCATTACCGGCAGGACGATCGACTTTGGTGATGGCGAGTGGTTGAGCTCGAGACCATCAATATGGCACGAATATACACAACCTGGAAGTTACACAATCAGCGTTGCCGTGCGGAACGAGTCTCAACAGGTCACTTATAGGGAGACCACGATAACTGTCTACTGAGCGACTAGCTATCGGGCGGCAAGTGCGGTTGGGGGGGGCGGGGCCGAAGCGCCGTCCCTCATCGCTTTGTGTCCGCGGCCAGGAGACACTCAGTCACTTGCGTGAAGCCGCGACCTGGCGACGATCGTGACATGACGATGGCTACACCAAAAGCCTGCTCGTGGACAACAGGCAAAGCGGTTCTCTCATCAAATTGTAGGTTACAGAAACTACAGGGAGAACCCATTATGAGACTTAATCGCGGCACCCTTCCCCTAATTGCTTTTGTGCTAGGTACATCGGGCTTTGTCGTCGCCCAAGGACATGGCCCTTATCAGCCAGTGAATGCATCGTCTGCGGCAGGCTACGCGCAGGATCATGATGACTGGGATTCGCCACCGCATGAGTTCCGTGAGATTCAGCGGCAGGGGTTTCATGACGGCGTCGAAGGGGCGAAGAAGGACTTCGACAACCATCGTATGCCCGATGTGAACAACCGCGACGAATACCGGCACCCGAAGGTTTCGAAGGCCGACCGCGAAGATTATCGCGAGGGGTACCGGCGAGGCTATGAGGCAGCTATGGATCACCTGACGGGTCACCCCGGTCCGCGGTAGATTTTCCGCGCTGGCGGTTGTGGAGTGTCCTGTAGCCGTCGTACACATCTTCAAAGACTGAATCCCATGATGCGCGCAGGCCGTCCTGACGGGCGGCTTCGCGCATGTGCGCGTGCAAGGGCGGATTGGTGAGGATGGAGGCGACGGCAGTTGCGAAGCCTTCATCACGGGCGATCAGCCCAGTCTCACCATGGCGGATGATCGAGGGCGGACCGCCGTCGGGAGTGACGATGGCGGGGACGCCGGAGGCCAGTGCTTCCAGCACTACATTGCCGAAGGTGTCGGTGTGCGAGGGGAAGACAAAGAGATCCATGTTGGCGTAGGCCCGGGAGAGAGCGTCGCCGCGAAAGACGCCGGCAAATTCGGCTCCAGGTAGATGCGTTCGCAGCCAAGGCTCCTCGGCTCCATGACCGACAATGAGAAAGCGGAAGTTGGTGAGGCCCGAAGCGGTCAGTTGCTGCTGCACCTGCGCGAGCAGAGCGACGTTCTTCTCGACGGAGAGACGCCCGACGAAGCCGAGGATAAAGGCGTTGTCATCGGGTTTGCGGCGGCGGTGGGCCGAAGAGAAAACCTGTGTGTCGACGCCGCGTTGCATGAGAAAACAGGGGCGGCCGGTTTCCTTTTCAAGCAATTTGCAAAGTCCGACATTGGGGGCGAAAAGGATTTGTGCGATCGAGTAGAACCTTGCGCTGAAGTAGAGCGCAGATTTCTCGATCGTGCCGGCGATTGCGGGCTGGCGTTCTTCGTGAAAGCGGCGAAGGAGCCAGGCAGAGCGTCGCGCGGCGTATTCATGAACATTGGTGTGCCAGGAGGCGGCGAGAGGGAGGTGGAAATGATTCGCCAGTATGACGCCGATGATGCCGTTATCGCTGGGCCCGGTAATGTGGATGACGTCGGGGCGGAATTCGTTGAGGGTGCGCACGATCAGGGGTAGATGGCGTATGTAACCGGCGTCGAAGGAGAGGTCTTTTTCGAGCGCGAAGGAGACAGAGCCGCGGGGCAGCTCGAGGGTGGTGAGTTGGCCTTCGACTATGAGGCGCGGCTGTCGGTTGCCGGGACGGACGAAGAGGAAGGGCAGGTCGTGGCGACGGACATATGCCTCGAACTGGCGGCTGGTGTGGGCGACGCCGTTGATCTCGTAGAACGAGTCGGGAAAGTAGGCGACTCTCGGTACCGTAGAGGCAGGCATCAGGGATCAGCCGTTCGCTTCTTTCCTTGCTGATTGCAGCGGGCATTGCTCTAACGGACTGCTTCCGAACCGCCGCGAATACCAGATGCTACACAGGTTTTGGCTGAAGAATGACTATTAACGCCCAATCGTTGTCTTAGAATACTTCTTCGCCAAGGGCGAACTTCAGCTCGCGCGATTCGTTCCAGGCGAGGCGCAGACCGCCGGAGACCGGGTTGCTACCCATCATCTTTACCGCTTCGACCACGTAATGGAGGTAGCGCGGGACGCGACCGTCGTGAGGCCAGAGCTCGCATAGCGGCCGCACGACGCCGTTGGTGTCGGGATGGTATACGCGCTCGTCCCAGGTGCGCGATCCCTGAGGAAAGTCGGGATAGGTGCGGATGGCGTCGAGCGTGGATTGCAGGATGCGGTGCTTCCAAGGCTCGGCGTACTGGGGCATGAAGAGAACGTGGCTGCGGCCCTCGTAACGGATCTCGTGCACGAACTCGGTGAAGCTGGCGGCGTTGCTGAGATTGATGTTCGCGTTCGGCTCTACACCGTGGCGGTCGCCGCCGGAGATGAGGAGCATGTTGCGGGACTTTGCCATTTCCTTAACTTCGCGGTTCTCTTCCCAGCTGCGCAGGCCGTTCAGTTCGAGGGCGTGCATGAACTGGCCGTTGACGGCCATGAAGTCGTGAAGGCGCCGGTGATGTTTTTCCCTACCGATGATGTAGAGGTCCCACATGGGGTGGTTGAAGACGATGAGGACGTTGGGGAAGGCGTGGAGCGCGGCGAGGATTTCGGTGAGACGCGGCTCGGAGGGATGGGCAGTGAATTCCTCGAAGGTGCGCATCCACTCGGCGCCCGACTCGCTGGGCAGGTTGTGGATGCCGAGATGAAACGCCTGGTCGGGCCCGAAGGGGACGCTCCACTCGACGGATACCGGAATGTGGCGGGCGGAGGCGACCGTTCGCAGGAGCATGGGCGCCTGGATGTTGTCGTGATCGGTAATCGAAACCAGCGGCATGACCCCGAGTTTCTGCGCGATCTGGCCGCTCTCGAGATCAAAGGCGAGGCGCGGAGTGAGGGGCGGTGTCCAGTAGCCGGCCGAGTAATTGAGGCTGATCTTGTGGATGGTGCGGGCACGCTTTTCTCCATAAGCGAGGAGCTTGCGGACCAACGCATAGTCGTTGCCGAAGGTTGCCAGGAAGTCGAGGGTTTCTTTCGATTGATTGGTGTGGCTGTGAAGAGAAACGCCCGTGGAGTACTCACGTGCGGCATCGGCATCTTTCCAGAGGTAAGAGATGCGTCGTAGACCGGCCATAGAGATATCCTCCTGGGGGATCTGCTATGGCCAGTATCGGTATGCACCATGAATGCGGCATTACTGGTGGGAGAAAGGATGTTCAAATTGCCGCCTGGTGCCGAAAGAGGCAACGTTGCGAAGGAGATACGGGCTCTGTGACGGAGGTGGGAGGTCAGGAACGAGTTCGGGCGATTTCGGGAGCGAGGTGTGTCTCGTCTTCGGTGTAGGGATGGCCCGCTTCCGGCTCGAAGTGGTCGCGGGTGAGGTTTTCGCGCAGCAGGGCGAAGGCTTCGTCGGGAGTATTGGCGACGTGGAAGAGCTCGCGGTCGCGGGGAGAGATAGCTCCTTTATCAACAAGAACATCGAGATTCAAGACCTCGTCCCAGTAGGAGGGTCCGTAGAGAACGATGGTCATCTTCTTGGCCAGCTTGCTGGTCTGGGAGAGAGTGAGGATCTCGAACATTTCGTCGAGGGTTCCAAAGCCGCCCGGGAAGACGACGAGCGCTTTCGCCAGATAGGCGAACCAGTACTTACGCATGAAAAAGTAATGAAATTCGAAGTTGAGCGAAGGCGTGACGTAACGGTTAGGGTATTGCTCGAAGGGCAAGCGTATGTTCAGGCCGATGGTCTTGCCGCCGGCTTCATAGGCGCCGCGGTTGGCGGCTTCCATGATCCCGGGTCCGCCGCCGGAGGTGACGACGAAGCGGTGACGACGGGACTTGAGTGCCTTGGCCCAAGTGGTCAGCAGGTAGGCGAGGCGGCGGGCATCTTCGTAATAGCGAGCCATCTCGACGGCGGCTTCGGCGCGGCGGCGGCTGAGTTCACTTGCGGTTCCCTGAGCAAGATCAGGCGGGCGCGCCGGCTGCTCTTCCTCAGGAGCACGCTCGACGGAACCTGTGTTTTCAAGCAGCTCCAACTCGTGGCTGGCTTCGTCAAGAGCGTGGAAGCGCGCAGAGCCGAAGAAGACGACGGTATCGCGGATGCGTTCGCGGCGAAAGCGGGCCAGAGGCTCGGAGTATTCGGAAAGGATGCGCAGGGCGCGGCCGTCGGGGCCGTTAACGAAGGAGGGATTCTCGTAGGCGAGGGGCGCTCTGTCCAGCTGCTTGGGAGGCTTCCGCATGGTGTTCAGCCCTCCTGGTAGTGGACAGCATCATGGATGGCGATCCAGATATTGAGAAGCCCAAGGCCGGAGACGATTCCGCGGGCTACGCCGTTGAGAAGCAGCGGAGCCAGGTGAGGGATGAGGGTGAGCAGGCGATTCTCGTCCCAGAAATGCAGCCAGGGCAGGACGACGATGATGAGTCCCAGGTAGAGACGGACGATGACGCGGACGAAGAGGTCGAGACGCTGCAGCCAGCGCGGTGACTGGCGTGGAGGCTTGGCGCCTTCCGGGGTGTTCACGGCGAGCCGAGCGGGTGGCGTAACGGGCAACTGCGAAGAAAACAGATTCGGCTGCTGCGACATGCGATGGATTGATTCTATAGGCTGCGGGTGATTGGCGGATACCGGGCGGCCGCGTCGTAAACGCGGAGACGGGCCGCCCTACCGTTCATTCTTTACCGCTCTGCTGCGACCGGAGTGTTGCGCCTGGGGCGGCGGTTGGCCTGCAGGATCTTTTTACGCAGGCGGAGGGACTTGGGAGTGACTTCGACGAGCTCATCATCGGCGATGAACTCGATCGCCTGTTCGAGATTAAGGGCGCGAGGCGGTGTGAGGCGGATGGCCTCGTCGGCAGAAGAGGCGCGCATGTTGGTGAGCTTCTTTTCGCGGACGACGTTAACGTCGAGGTCGTTGTCGCGGGAGTGCTCGCCGATGATCATGCCTTCGTAGACTTCGACTCCGGGCGGAGTGAAGAGGACGCCGCGGTCTTCGAGTCCCTGGAGGGCGTAAGCGGTGGTTGATCCGGCACGGTCGGCGATGAGTGCTCCGGTGGGGCGCTGGGGAATTTCGCCCTGGTAGGGCATGTAGCCGTCGAAGAGCGAGTTCATGACGATGGTGCCGCGGGTTTCGGTGAGCAGCTCGCTGCGCAGGCCGATGAGGCCGCGTGAGGGAACGCGGAATTCGAGGCGAACGCGGCCGTGGCCGTGCATCTTGATCATCTCGCCCTTGCGGGGTCCGAGGCGTTCGATCACGGTGCCAACGAAGTTGTCGGGGATGTCGACGGTGAGATGCTCGACCGGCTCCATGACCTTGCCGTCGATAGTGCGGGTGACGATCTCGGGGCGTCCGACCATGAGCTCGAAGTCTTCGCGGCGCATCATCTCGATGAGGATGGCGAGTTGGAGCTCGCCGCGTCCGAGGACCTTGAAGCTGTCCGGGCTGCCGGTTTCTTCGACGCGAATGGAGACGTTGGTAAGCAGCTCCTTGTCGAGCCGCTCGCGTAGGTTGCGCGAGGTGACGTATTTGCCTTCGCGGCCAGCCATGGGCGAGTTGTTGACGGAGAACTGAATGGCGATGGTCGGCTCATCGATGACGATGTGCGGCATGGGCGAGGGGTTCTCGATCGAGGTGATGGTCTCGCCGATTGTGATGCCCTCGACGCCGGCGACGGCGACGATGTCTCCGAGCTCGGTGGCTTCTATGTCGGTGCGCTTGAGGCCCGAGAAGCTGAAGAGCTTGGTGATGCGGGTCTTTTGCAGAGAGCCGTCGAGTTTGGCAATGGCGACGTCTTCGCCGGTTCGCAGGGTTCCGTTGAAGACGCGGGCGATGCCCAGACGACCGAGGTAGTCGGAGTAGTCGAGGTTGGTGACGAGGATCTGAAGGGGGGCAGCCGGATCGCCGCCGGCCGCGGGGATGGTCTGAACGATCTGTTCGAAGAGAGGCTGGAGATCGGTGCCGGGTTTGGCGATGTCGAGTGTGGCGGTGCCGAGCTTTCCGTTGGTGTAGAGCACGGGAAACTCGAGCTGCTCCTCGTTGGCGTCGAGATCGATGAAGAGGTCGTATACCTCGTTCAGGACTTCCTGCGGGCGGGCATCGGGGCGATCGATTTTGTTGATGGTGAGGATGACGGGGAGTTGGGCCTCGAGAGCTTTCGAAAGCACGTAACGGGTTTGAGGCAGCGGGCCTTCGGAGGCGTCGACGAGCAGCATGACGCCGTCGACCATCTTAAGGGCCCGCTCGACTTCTCCGCCGAAGTCGGCGTGGCCGGGCGTATCGACGATGTTGATCTTGGTGTCGTGATAGAAGATGGCGGTGTTTTTCGCGAGGATGGTGATGCCGCGCTCGCGCTCGAGCTCGTTCGAATCCATGACGCGCTCGGCGACGGCTTCATTAGCGCGGAAGGTGCCGGACTGGCGGAGCATGGCGTCGACGAGGGTGGTCTTACCGTGGTCGACGTGGGCGATGATGGCGATGTTACGGATGATGCTCACAGGGATTTCCTAATCTCTTTCTATTTATGCTTTTCGGGTGCAGCGCGCATTGTGCGGGAGCGGCCGGCAGCCGATATTTACCGGGATCGGGCTTCGTCAATGACCGCGAAATTACCGGCCAGATCTATGTGCTGGTGTCGAAACCGTCGCTTCTCTATCAGTTTACCAGCCGCGGCTGAACTATTCGTATTTGAGCGATTCGACGGGGTCCATCTGGGCGGCGCGATTGGCGGGCAGGGTTCCGAAGACGATGCCGACAGCGGCAGAAGTGAACAGCGCGATTACGACAGACCAGGCAGAGACGGGCACGGTGTAGGAGGTGAAGATACGGACGGAGATGGGCAGAGCGAGGCCGAAGATGGCTCCTACGATGCCGCCGCTGAGGGAGATAAATACGGCCTCGATGAGGAACTGCAGCTTGATTTCGCGGGCCGTGGCGCCGAGGGCCTTGCGGATACCGATTTCGCGAATGCGCGAGCGCACGGTGGCCAGCATGATGTTCATGATGCCCACGCCGCCAACCGCAAGCGTAACTGCGGAGACGAGCAGGAGGATCACGGTGAGGGCATTTGCGATCTGCGCGGCGGTGGTGAGGAGGGCCGTGAGTGTCGTCGCCCTATAGACGGAGCTTGCCAGATGGCGTGAGTGCGCGACTCTGACGATTTCGTTGGCGGACTCCTCGACATCGCCCGTGTCGCGGATGGAGAAAAAGATCTGCTTCACATTATCTGTGCCTGTGAAGTAGCGGCCGACGGAGTAAGGGATGAGGATGGTCTCGTCGGCGATCTCGGATTGGCCGAAGGTGTCGACGCTCTCCTTGAAGGTGCCGATGATGGTGAAAGGTATTCCGCTGAGCTGAAATGTCTGGTTGATGGCTCCATCCGGGCTGCCGAACATTTCGCGCGCAAAGGCCTCAGTGACAACGGCGACCTTGGTGTGCGCAGTCTCATCGGCATCGTCGAAAAATCGCCCGGAAAGAACAACGAGGTTGCGCACCTGCAGATACTGAGGGCTGACCCCGAGCACCAGAACGTCTTTGGCTACGCCTCCAGGGAAGGTGACGCGATCGTGCATCTCAAGCATCGGAGAGGAAAGAGCAACAGAAGGGACCTGCTCATCAATGGCGCGTTCGTCGTCGCGGGTGAGGAAGTCGTTGCGATTGGCATTGATGGCGCCCGTGCCGCCGCCTTCGTATTCGAGCATCACCATGTTGGTGCCGATGCCCTGAATTTCATTCAAAATGTAACGCTTGCCGGTGAGGCCGATGGTGAAGACGAGAATGAGGGAGGCCGAACCGATAACCATGCCCAAAGCGGTAAGAGCAAAACGGACCCTGCTGGTATTGAAGCTGTCGATCGCCAGCTTGACGATCTCGCTGAACAGCATGGTCTGTTTCGCGCTCTCCAGCGTGCGCTGGAAAGACCTGCGACTCCGATGGCGAACTGGAGGTGGCGGGGAAGCGATCGGAGGCTGAGACGGAGTGGTGACCATGGCTGGCCAGGTGGTTCTGCTGCTCTATTGATCCTACTCGCCCCGGTCAGGGTTCAAAAAGGCCAGGTGGCGCCGAGCAGCCGTATCATAATATATGGAGTAGGCCCGCTCGCTCACCCCAGCAACTTCGTTGCTGGGGTGAGCGGGTTCGCGGAGGGATGTGTGAGTGGTTGAAACAGGCGGTCTTGAAAACCGCTTTACCCTAACGGGTAACGGGGGTTCGAATCCCTCTCCCTCCGCCATGTAACTATTTTATCTGCAATTATTTACGCGCGATGTTTTCTAGTGTGCCCAAGTTGTGCCCATTGGATAACCTGGCTCGTTGCGAAATCGTCGATGCGACGGTCGCAGGAGATGAGTGAAAAGAATCAGGGGAAGGAAGCCACTCAATATCCGTTTGAGGCTGCATCGAAGTGCTGACGCGACGGGTATCAATGTATTGG
>Ga0206881_10023_pt1 | contig 60408 bp, 57 predicted proteins | sample Alteio_BWOrgCont_3_FD_152867 | JGI IMG/M metagenome (GOLD analysis project Ga0206881, IMG submission 152867) | Enriched cells from forest soil in Barre Woods Harvard Forest LTER site, Petersham, Massachusetts, United States -... | ecosystem: Environmental > Terrestrial > Soil > Temperate forest >...
GATCAATCAGCTTTGGGTGGCCGACATCACCTACATCCGGTTGCATCGCGAGTTTGTCTATCTGGCGGTGATTCTGGATGCATGGTCGCGCAAAGCGGTGGGCTGGGAACTAGACAGAACGTTGGCTGCAAGGCTGGCGATTGCGGCGTTGGAGAAAGCCCTCGGGGAGCGAAAGCCGCCTCCGGGCCTGGTGCATCACTTTGACCGGGGAGTGCAGTATGCCAGCGATGATTACGTGAGAACCCTGAGCAGACACGAGATGATCCCGAGCATGAGTCGGCCGGCGAATCCCTACGATAACGCCAGTTGCGAGAGCTTCATGAAAACTCTAAAACGGGAAGAGATTTACGCCAACCAGTACCAGGATCTCGATGACCTGCGCACCAACGTCGAGGCGTTCATCGAGCAGTACTACAATCGCCAGCGGCTCCACTCAGCGCTGGGCTACCGGCCGCCGGAAGAGTTCGAACAAGCCGTGGAGGCATCGACCGGCGCGACGATGAGTTTTTTCAGGCATAAGGAGATCTTTCGATCCGATGTAGACTCTTTCGAAAGCGGAGAGACGGCCGAAGCCGCCTCCCCGGCTCATCGTCTCGATGAGTCTCCGGCTGGCTATTCCTTGGCGGGTTGGTCTCCACCAGAGCCCGCCTCTGCTTCACCAACCGAGGGCCATTCTGGAGGAGAAGAAGCTGTTTGAGTAGCAAAATTCAGCGAACGGCAACTGTGCCATTTCAGATTGTCTCAACCGAGGGGTTCACCCCAACGGACTGTGGCAGGATGTGTGCGCGTTGAACGGAAGCACATGCTCGTCGGCTACTGTGACCTTCGCCAACCAGATCGCCGATGCGGCGCTCGAGGCGGGGGACGGCGACACCACCATTCCGCAGGCGGACTACGACCTGTACCTGGCGGCGGCTCCGTCCGGGCAGGACACTTTGCTCTTCGCCGGGACGGAGGACATCTACAAGTGCAGCCTGGCGAACAACTGTGCCTGGCGTAACACCACGCACGCGACCACCTGCGCTTCGGCGCAGGTGGCGTGGGCGCAGCATGCCATCGATACGACGCTGGGCGCGGCGGGCCTGATCTATTTCGGCAATGACGGCGGGCTGTGGCGAACAACGGACGCGGTGAACCAGCAGCAGAGCGAATGCTCGGCGGATGATGCGGCACACTATCAGAATCTGAATGACGGACTGGGATCGCTGGCCGAGGTCGAGAATATCGCTGACGATGCCGGCAACGCGCAGAACATGATGGTGTCGCTGGGTGCACTGGGAACAGCAGCAGCGACATCCGGCGCCAGGCAGGCCTGGCCGCAGGTACTGGACGGTGAGGGGAACTACGCGGCCATCGATACAGCGACGGCGGCGAACTGGTATGCGACTTCGGAGTTTGGCGTGGGAATCAACCGTTGCACCGAGGGTTCCGGCTGCGATATTGCCGGCTTCGGGCAACCGGTGATCGCGAGCACGCAATGGCGGGAGACCAGCAGGAGATTCCCGCGCCGTGGATTCTCGATCCGCAGGACACGGCGAACGTAATTGTATGCACCTGCCGGGTATGGCGAGGTCCAACGATGGGCGGCTCGGCGTGGAGTACGAGCAATCTGTTGAGCGGGATGCTGGACACCGATCAGGAGCCTTATTGCGACGGGAATGCAGAGATCCGCTCATTGGCCGCTTCCGGGAGTGCGACCGACACGCCGGGAACGGCGGAACAGATTTACGCCGGCATGGCGGGGCTGCTGGACGGCGGAGCAACGGTTCCGGGACATATCTTCACCGCATCGGTGACGAGTGGGTCGGGCAGCGCGACGACCTGGACGGATCTCTTCGATAGCCCGGTGACCAACGGCGGCGCTCCGAATGGGCAGTTCAATCCCGGCGGCTTCGACATTTCGAGCATCTATGTCGATCCCCACGATCCGACCGGACAGACGGTCTACGCCACAGTGCAGGGCCTCAGCGGGAACGGACTGAACGTAGCCAGAGTGTATGGCTCGACGGACGGCGGGGCGATATGGTCGAACCTGACCACCAACCTGCCGAACGCGCCAGCCAACAGCATCGTCGTCGATCCCAATGATGCGAATACGGTCTACGTCGCAACGGATACGGGAGTCTACGTCACGCGGAATATCAGCTCCTGCACGGTTCCGTCGACCCCCTGCTGGAGCGTCTTTGGAACTTCTCTGCCCAACGCGCCGGTGATTCAGCTTGCGGCCTTCAATGAAGGCTCGACCTCGGTGCTGCGTGCGGCTACCTATGGGCGCGGAGTGTGGGAGATCGGGCTGGTGACGGCGGGAAGAGCGATGACGACGGCCAGGGCGACACCAATATCTCTGACTTTCCCCGAACAGGGAATCGGGACGCTGAGCGCGACGCAGACGGTGGCGATCATCAACACCGGAACCATCACACTCAACGTGACACAGGTAAGCATCATCGGCGATTTTGCCGAAACGGACAACTGCGGGAATCCGGTGCTTCCGGGCGATGCCTGCACGGTTAACGTGACCTTTACCCCGTCGCAGACCCGCCAGAGGACCGGAGTACTGACGGTGTATGGAAGTATTTCCGGAGGGGGAGCGCGGCGGGACAGGTCACGGTCTCGCTGAGCGGGACCGGAGCGCCGGGCGCGACAATCGTGCTCTCACCGCAGACGCTGAGCTTTCCCGAGACGCTGCTGGGCAAAACCGCGCCCGCGCAGGACGCCACCATCTCGAATACCGGCGGAGTGACGGCCAGCCTGACCAGCGAATCGGTGACCGGAGATTTCTCCATCACCGCGAATACGTGTGGCGCGTCCCTGGCGCCCAACACCGGTTGCACGCTGAGCATTGCTTACGCACCTACGGTTTCGGGCAACGAAACGGGCTCGCTCAAGATCGTAGACAGCGCGGGAACCCAGACTCTGCAGCTTACCGGCATGGGTGAGGCACCGGCGACCGATGGACAAGCACCCCTGAGCCTGGCCTTTGCTCCGCAGGCGATCGGACTGTCAGGCCCACACTACAGGTGACTCTGACCAATAGCGGGGAGCAGGAGCTCGACCAGGTCGCAATCCAGTTGCACGGGGACTTCAGCGCGGTAAACCGCTGCGGGACGTCGCTCGCCGGGCATTCGACGTGTGCCATCGTGGTGAGTTTCGTGCCGACACAAGTTGGCGCGGAGTCGGGAACGCTGACGGTGAGCGATATACTGCGCAGCCAGACGGTTACGCTGGCGGGGACGGGCCTGCCTCCGCCGCGTCTTTCGCCAGCGCCGGTATCGGTAGATTTCGGAACCTATACCGTGGGCCAGACGAGCACCGCGCAAACGGTGATCCTGACCAATAGCGGGGGCGTACCGCTGAGCAATGTCGCCACCAACATGAGCGGAGATTTTGCAATAGCCCCAGGCCTTAACAACTGTCCTCCGACGCTGGCGGTCGGGGCACAGTGCCAAATCGGCATGGTGTTCTCACCCACCGACGCAGGCGCCCGCAGCGGCTCGCTCACAGTCACGGCCACGGAACTGAGTAAGCCGCTGCTGGTCCCTCTAACCGGCTCAGCGGTGCCCGCCTCGGGAGTCTCGGCAACCCCTGCATCTATCGATTTCGGATCCTATGCCCTGGGCCAGACAAGCTCCGTACAAAGGTGACGCTGACGAATAACGGAGACGTTCTGTTGAGCAGTCTCAATGCCACCGTGACCGGAGACTTCTCAATCTCCGCGGCAGGCAGCACCTGTGGGTCCACACTGGCCGTGAAGGCCCAGTGCCAGATCGGCGTGGTGTTCAGCCCCAGCCAGGGCGGCCAGCGCACGGGCACGTTCACCCTGACCGCGGCCGAGCTTGCCAAGCCGTTGCTGGTCGGGCTTTCCGGCACGGGTTTGGCCTCTCCGGCAATCTCGGCGACGCCGGGCTCGGTCAGTTTCGGCAACTACAACGTTGGCCAGACCAGCCCGGTTCAGACAGTGACGCTGACCAACAGCGGCGGTGTCCCGCTGACCAACGTAAATGCGGGCGTAACCGGCGACTTCGCAATTCCTTCCGGGACCAGCACGTGCGGACAGACGCTGGCAATCGGCGCACAGTGCCAGGTTGGTGTTGTCTTCGTCCCCACGCAGTCCGGCTCACGCGCCGAATTGATATCGGTGTGCTACTGAGCTGAACTCTCCCGCGGTGATCGCCCTCTCGGGCGGCGGCGAGGATTTTTCAATCACCGTCAGCGGGTCGAATTCGGCAACCATCACTGACGGACAGACGGCAACCTTTATGCTTTCGATCCTGCCCTTGAATGGCTCAACAGGGACCGTGACGCTGGCCTGTACGGGAGCGCCGCAGAACTCGACATGCTCGGTGAATCCCACGTCGGTAACGCTGACCGGGCAGAATTCTGCGACGGCAACCGTGACGATTGTGACCGAGCAGCCGCCGTCCAGCGCATCGATCGAGAGAGGCGGCACGAATCTCAAGCAAATAGCCCTTGCATTGGCCGTCGTAGTGCCGATGGGATTTCTGACCGGCAAGCGGCGCCAGTGGAGAGGCCTGATGCTTCTCGGCGTGCTGGCGCTCTTTGTGCCCGGCTGCAACCTCAAGGTGACACCAGGAGGCCAAACATCGCCTACCGGCCCGACCGGACCAACGGGACCGACAAATCCAACGCCATCAGGAGCCTACACTCTGACTGTGACCGGCACCGAACCGGGGCTGGGTCACGCGGTTACTCTTTCCCCTGACCGTAGAGTGATCGCCTAAAGGCCAGATTGCGCTGACCACAAAGAGGTATCTGACCCGGCGTGGGCTTCCGCTAGCATAACTTCCAGCAGGATTATCCGAAGGTTTGTCTGCGGAAGGCAGGTCTATCAGCCCTTCCAGCGGCGATTTCGCCAATGCAGTGCCTGGGCGACCGTTCTCGTCGTGTAATGAAATCAGCGTCAGGCGGCGCGGCCGCCAAGTCTGTGAAAAGATGTGCTTAGAACCGGGAACGCTCTGCGGGCCCTTGGGGAGAGAGTGGAAGCGGCATGAACGATACGGTATTGGTGACGGGCGGTGCGGGATTTATCGGCTCGAACTTCGTCCTGAACTGGATTGCGAAGACCAAGTCCACGGTGGTGAACCTGGACCTGCTGACCTATGCCGGAAATCGCGGCAATCTGCGGTCGATTGAAGAGAGTCCACGGCATATTTTTGTGCGCGGCGATATCGGCGACGGTGCGCTGGTGGCATCGCTGCTGCGCGAGCACAAACCGCGTGCGATTCTGCATTTCGCTGCCGAGAGCCATGTCGACCGTTCGATCGAAGGGCCCGCGGCATTTATCCAGACGAACGTGGTGGGGACATTCTCCCTGCTCGAACAGGCGCGAGCTTACTGGAACGAACTGCCCCGGGAAGACAAGTCGGCGTTCCGGTTTCTGCACGTCTCGACCGATGAGGTCTACGGGACGCTGGGGCCGGACGACCCTGCATTCACGGAAGAGACTCCGTATGCGCCGAACAGCCCTTATGCAGCATCGAAGGCGTCTTCGGACCACTTGGTGCGGGCTTATTTTCACACTTACGGACTGCCAGTTCTAACCACGAATTGCTCGAACAATTACGGGCCGTATCAGTTTCCCGAGAAGCTGATTCCGCTGATGATTCTCAACGCGCTCGAGGGCAAGCCGTTGCCGGTCTATGGCGATGGGCTCAATGTGCGCGACTGGCTGTTTGTTGGCGACCACTGCGCGGCGATCCGCGAGGTACTGGAGCGCGGCCGTCTAGGTGAGACATACAACGTCGGCGGCACCAGTGAACGAACGAATGGTGAGCGGAAGAACATCGACGTGGTGACGACGATCTGCGACATTCTCGATGTGCTGCGTCCCGACGCGAAGCTTGGCAGCCGGCGCGGGCTGATCACCTACGTGAAAGACCGGCCGGGCCACGATCGGCGTTACGTGATCAACGCCGAAAAGATTACGCGCGAGCTGAGGTGGAGTCCGGAAAAGCAGTTCGAGAGGGGCATCCGCGAGACGGTGGAGTGGTTCCTGGCCAACATGGACTGGGTGAACGGCGTACGGTCGGGCCACTACAAGGAGTGGATTGACCTGAACTATTCCGATCGGCTCTCGACCGAAGCGGTTTCGGGACGGCCTCGATGAAGGGAATCATTCTCGCCGGCGGCTCCGGCACGCGGCTCTATCCCGTAACGCACGTTGTTTCAAAGCAGCTGCTGCCGGTGTATGACAAGCCCATGATCTATTACCCACTCAGTACGCTGATGCTGGCGGGGATTCGCGACATCCTGATTATCTCGACGCCGCAGGATACGCAGCGCTTCGCCGATCTGCTGGGCGACGGTCGGCGGTGGGGCATTTCGCTCAGCTATGCGGTGCAGCCGAGTCCGGATGGGCTGGCGCAGGCATTCATTATTGGCAAGGACTTTATCGGCAGCGACCCGAGCGCGCTGGTGCTGGGCGACAACATCTTCTACGGGCACTCGCTTACCGGGCAACTGCAGCGGGCGGCGAAGAAGACCACCGGCGCAACGGTCTTCGCCTACCAGGTGCAGGACCCGGAGCGGTACGGCGTGGTCGAGTTCGATTCCGACGGACGTGCGATCAGTTTGGAAGAAAAGCCGGTGGCTCCGAAGTCGCGCTACGCGGTGACGGGACTCTATTTCTACGACAACGAAGTTGTGAAGATTGCGTCTTCGCTCAAGCCTTCGCCGCGCGGCGAGCTTGAGATCACCGACGTGAACCGCGCATACCTGGAGCGCGGCCAGCTCGACGTGGAGATTATGAGCCGGGGCATGGCGTGGCTCGATACCGGCACGCACGAATCGCTCTTTGAGGCGGGAATGTTCATCCATACCATCGAGCAACGGCAGGGACTCAAGATTGCATGTCCCGAGGAAATTGCCTACCGCTTCGGTTACATTTCCGGCGAACAGCTTGAGGCGCTGGCGGCTCCGGTGCGCAAGAGCGGGTACGGGCAGTACCTAATTTCGCTGCTCAGCGAGCCGAATTTTCCGGGGGCGGTCTAGCCGCATGCAGATCACGGAAACCGCATTGCCAGGGGTGTTGCTGTTTACGCCCAGGATTTTTTCCGATTCGCGCGGAGCGTTCTTCGAGACCTACAACGAGCGCGAAATGCGCGAGGCCGGGCTTCCGACGGAGTGGCGGCAGGACAATTTTTCTATTTCGGTGAAGAACGTCATTCGCGGAATTCATTCTCAGATCATTCAGCCGCAGGGAAAGCTTGTGCGCGTGGCCTACGGATCGGTGATCGACGTTGCCGTCGATCTGCGGCGCAGTTCGCCTGATTTCGGAAAGCACGTCGCGGTTGAACTCTCCGGCGAGAACGGACTGGCTCTGTGGATTCCTCCGGGCTTCGGGCATGGGTTTGCCGTGCTGAGCGAGAAGGCGGGATTTTCCTATAAGGTGACGGACTACTATTCGCCCGCCGGCGAGCGGACCGTGCTGTGGAATGATCCCGCGCTGGGCATTGCCTGGCCGTTCGCGGCGGAAGAGGCGATTGTGTCGGCGAAGGACCAGCAGGGCAAGTTCCTCAAAGACGCCGAGGTCTTTCTGTGACGGCGAGCGGGGCCGTGACGGCGAACCGCGTGCTTATTCTGGGCGCGCAGGGGCAGCTGGGAATCGAACTGCAGAAAACTTTCACCGGCGCTGGCGAAGTTGTGGCGTTGGGGCGCGCGCGGTGCGATCTCGCGAATTCTGAGTCGATTCGCAAGGTGATGGCCGAGGTCGCGCCGGCGATTGTGCTGAATGCGGCTGCGTACACGGCAGTTGACCGGGCGGAGTCTGAGCCCGAGCTGGCCATGCGCGTCAACGGCGAAGCTCCAGGAGTGCTGGCTGAAGAGGCGCGCTCGATCGATGCCCTGCTGGTGCACTATTCGACCGATTACGTCTTTGATGGGTCGAAGCAAGGGCCGTGGGTCGAGGACGATCCGGTAAATCCGCTTAATGAATATGGACGCACGAAGCTGGCCGGTGAGCGCAGGATCGCCGAAGCTGGCGGTCGTTATCTGATCTTCCGCACAAGCTGGGTGTACAGCCTGCACGGAAACAACTTTCTGAAGACGATGCTCCGGCTGGGCCGCGAGCGCGATCAGCTTCGCGTGGTGAACGACCAGATCGGTGCTCCCACCACGGCGGCTGCGCTGGCGCGGGCGACGCGGGCGGTGATTGACGGCTTGGATTCAGTCTCACACAGTGAGGCATCCGGAATTTATCACATGACCTGCTCGGGTGAGACGAGCTGGTGCGGCTTTGCGCAGGAGATATTTCACCAGGCGCGCGATTCTCAGGGTAGGAAATGGCCCGAGGTGGTGGGCATTCCGGACACGGAGTATCCCACGCCTGCGAAACGGCCGAAGAATTCGGTGCTGTGCAACTCCAAACTGAAGACGCGGTTCGATGTGGCTCTCCCGCGGTGGGAAGATGCGCTCGGCGAGACGCTGGAAGAAATGGGCGCGGACTGATGCCTCGCCGTCCGGCCACTTATAATGTTGCTTTATGGCCGAAAACGAAAGAGTTGCCGCTGAAGATGTCCGTCGCGTGGCGGAGCTGGCGAACCTGGAGCTAACCGAGGGCGAGAGTGTCCGCATGCAGCGCGACCTGAACGCTATTTTCGATTACGTCGCTCAATTGAACGAGCTCGACACTTCGGCGGTGGCGCCGATGGCGCAGGTGTCGGACGTGCCGCGGAAGGGTGGCGAAGACACAACCGCGGCCTTGCGTGAGGATCGCGTAACGCCTTGCCTCGATCGACAACGGGTGATGGCGGCTGCTCCCGAGACGGACGGGGTCTTCTTCAAAGTTCCCAAGGTTATTGAGCGCTGAGCCCCGGCCACACCAAAAGCTAAAATCCCAGGTCCGAAAAATCCTGGGGCACCCGACGGGATCATTCCATGACGACGAAAATTTCAGAGGTAAAGTTGCCTTCCATCGACGAGCTCGTGGAAGGCGTCGCGAACGGCACGACGACAGCCGTAGAAGCGGCGCGGCTGTGCTTTAGCCGCATTGACGAAGAAGACGCAACGATTCACGCCTACCTCTCGCTCGATCGCGATGGCGCGCTCAAGCGCGCGGCGGAAATCGACGTCCGAGCAGCCGGAGGCGAGGCTCTGCCGGTGCTCGCCGGGGTGCCGATGGGCATCAAGGACGTACTGGTTATCGACGGACAGCCGGCAACGGCGGGCTCGAAGATTCTCGAGGGCTACCGGCCTCCTTACACGGCGACGGCGGTGCAGCGCCTGATCGACGCGGGTGCGGTGCTGCTCGGCAAATTGAACTGCGATGAGTTTGCGATGGGCTCGTCGAACGAAAATTCAGCTTATGGGCCGGTGCGGAATCCTCATAACACGGAGCGTGTGCCGGGCGGCTCGAGCGGCGGATCGGCGGCGGCCGTCGCGGCGGGTATGGCAGTGGCAACGCTGGGTACAGACACTGGCGGATCGATCCGGCAGCCTGCATCGTTCTGCGGCGTGGTCGGCGTACTGCCGACGTATGGACGCGTGTCGCGCTACGGATTGATCGCGTTTGCGTCTTCACTGGACCGCGTCGGGCCATTTGCGGCCACAGTGCACGACGCAGCGAAGCTGCTGGGCGTAATTGCCGGGCACGATCCGATGGATGCGACGTCGTCGACAGAACCCGTACCGGATTATCTGGCCGAGATCGACAAGGGCGTTTGCGGGATGCGCCTCGGCGTTCCGCCGGAGTACTTCGGCGAGGGTCTCGATCCCGAGGTGCGCACAGCGGTCGAGGTAACGATCGAGCGGCTGAAGGCAGCTGGAGCCCAGATCGTGCCGGTTTCGTTGCCGCATACGCGTTACGCCGTGCCGACCTACTACGTGATCGCGACCGCCGAGGCTAGCGCCAACCTGGCGCGCTTCGATGGCGTGCGCTACGGATATCGCGCGCCGAACACGCCCACGCTTTCGGGAATGTATCACTGCTCGCGCGAGGGCGGCTTTGGCGCAGAGGTGAAGCGGCGCATCCTGCTGGGGACATACGTGCTGAGCGCCGGCTACTACGATGCGTATTACAAAAAGGCACAGCAGGTACGGCGGCTTCTGACCGAGGATTTTCTCAAGGCCTTCGACGATGTCGACGCAATCCTCACGCCGACGGCGCCGACTCCGGCGTTCAAGCTGGGTGAGAAGACCGACGATCCAATGGCCATGTATCTCGCCGATATCTACACGGTGACGGCGAACCTGGCGGGTATCTGCGGCGCTTCGGTGCCGTGCGACGAATCGCGCTCCGGTCTGCCAATCGGAATACAGATTCTCGGCAAGCACTTCACTGAGTCGACCGTATTCCGGGTGGGGCAGGCGGTGGAGAGGCTTTCTTAGAGCGACAGCGCTCAGATTTCTCAAGTCCCCGCCTCGAGACCTCGGGGTCCGAATCCAATTAGCGCTATTAACAGTTACGTATTTATGGGCAATCGCACCTTGGCCCGATGATTGCCACCTCTTCGGTTACAGATTCGACGGAGCTACCGAGAGGCTGGTAGTAGCGCGCCTGCGGATCAGCGCAGGCGTGGCACAGAATCTGGCCGTCGCGTTCGATGAAGCGCTCGTAGCTGATGCCCTCGCCGCATTTGGCACACGTGATGCGTTCTCCTTTGTATCCGGGAAATTCTTTTGCTTCGATCTGGACTGAGACCCACTCTTCCGAGAACAGGCCGCCGTCAGGGAGCTCCCGGTAGGCTTTCATCTGCTGCTTGTTCTTGTTTTCGATTTCGGGATAGAGCTCGCGGGCTCGCGCCTTCGATGATTCGAGGGCGGCGATGCGCAGGGCGCGTCCCGACTCGAGGTCGACAAAGGTGGCTGCCATCTTCCCCCAGTCGCGGAACTTGAGAGCACGCTTACCCAGTCGGCATCCGGTGACGACGCCGATAGCGTCCGTCGCGCAGCGGTCGATCTCGACGAATGCGACCAGGCGCTTGCGGTCCTTGCCGCGCGGCTCATCGATGCCCAGACGTCTGCAGCCAAGCGTGGCCATGCGCACGCCGAGGATCTGGCCGGCGCACAGGTGCCCATGAGCGATCTCAGCCAGCTTCAGCAACTCGTCGAAGGATTCCATTGCATAAGTGTAGATGCCTGAAGCCACGGTGTCGTGGCAATCGACCGGCTGATGGCTGGGTCCCGTCAATTGCTTGCGTCGCCCGGATCTCCGCCGTCGCCGTCTTCCACCAGTACTGCCGAAAGGCCAACCAGGTCGAAGCTGACCTGCTGGCCTCCGACGGGCTGGAAGGCGATGCGGAGGGGCTCGCGCTGCCAGTTCGACCGGGTGCAGGCGGGGAAAGGATGGTCGATGGGGTTCACTCGTGGAGCTTTTTGCTCAGCAGGGGGCGGCGGGCAGCGACCTGCGCGACGACGGCGTAGAGCTGGCGGCCGGTGGAGTTGAGTCCGCAGTAGGCCGCGTAGTCGCGGAACCACTCGACTTCGAAGACTGCGGGGTCGTAGTCGGGCAGGCGCAGGGCGTTGACCTTGCCGCTGACGCGGTCGATGAGCAGCCAAGGGCCGCGCTGCCAAACCCAGCGTGCGGCCCCTGCGTGGCCACCTGCATCCGTGGGGAGGGCATCATTTAGTCGGATGGCGCGGCGGACAACGAAGCTTCGGTCGGTGATGTCGTGGGCGTCGCCGGTGGTCCACTCCTTCACCTTGCCGTCGACGACGAGCGGGCGAACATGCAACTCGGTTTCGTCAGCGCGGGCTCCCGACGGGTCTCCGCTAACGGAGTAGGGGACTTTGCGGACAGCCCCGAGAGAGACGACGTGGGGCTTGGCCCCGGCGGCGAATGCGAGTGGCGCCGTGAGCACGAGGATTCCGAGGCCGAGCGACAGCCGGATCATATGGTCATCCAGCATAGGAGGCGAGGGAGGATTGGGACAGGTCACGGAGGTAATGGGGAGGTGAAGTGGACCGACTTCGGTCACCCGGCCTGCTGTGAGGGAGCCTCAGAGATTGCTCCAGTTGACGGCAGCGCGGATACAAAACAAGGCCCGCGATTCGCCGCGCTATCGAATGGTGGACGCCGGGTGAATGACCGACCAAGGATGTCAGCTAATCGACCTTAGCGCAGACCGCATACGCGATCACTGCCCATTCGTCGCCTGGCGTATGGTCTACCGCAGACGCTTGCCAGCCGTCGTAGCCGCCGGTGGGCTCGCTCTCCGTCAGGATGCCGTTCGGGTCGGTGGGAAAGTTATTTCCCTGTTGATAACCCACCACAGCGCCTCCACCGAGAGCCTTTTTTCCGGACGGGCAGTTAGCAAAAACGGTCTTCATGTTCGCGCTCGGCGCTTCATCACTCGCAGCGCGGACAACTTGCCAACCGCTGAATCCACGATTACAACCGGCCAAACCGGTTGCCGCCAGCAAAAGAGCGAAGATCGCAGGACGATGAATCGTGCGCATCGCGTCACCTCCAGTGAAAATCTTTAGCGGAAGTCCGGCTTTGAATCGGAAATCTGCCAACTTACTGTCGAATGGTGAGGGGGGAGTCGATTCTGTTTCACTTCGCGGAGCTCGAGTCGGCTCAAAAGCACGACGGTTTATGCACCGATCCGAAAATCCGGTCCTTGTTTACGGCCGGCAGTGGTGCCATACGTTTGATCAATGCAAAGCTGTAGACAACCTACATCCAACAGAGTAGAGTGCCTACATCTATGGGAAATCTTGGGAAGAAGCCGGGGGAGAAGACTAACTATCAGAACCGGGTTGAGCTCCTGCAGGGCACGCTCGACATGCTGATTCTGCAGACGCTGCAGTGGGGTCCGCAGCACGGGTATGGGATCAGCCAGGCGATTCGCACCCGCTCGGGTGAAGTTTTGCAAGTGGAGACGGGATCGCTCTATCCCGCGCTTCACCGGCTGGAGCGGCAAGGCTGGGTGCGCTCGGAGTGGAAGCTGACGGACAGCAACCAGCGCGCGAAGTACTACCGCATTACGGCTACTGGAAAGAAGCAGCTGGCCTCCGACCACGGGCGCTGGCAGCAGATGGTCGAGGCGATCGGCGCGATCATGACGGGTGAACTGGAGCAGGGTGAGCCGTGAGCTGGTGGTGGTTCCCGGCGCGGCGCAGACGCGATCTTGATGAAGAGGTCGAGGCGCATCTGCGCATGGCCGTCCGTGACCGTGCGGAGCGGGGTGAATCACTGGCGGAGGCGCGACGGCCGTGGCGAAGGAGTTCGGCAATGTGCCCCTGGTCAAGGATGTGACGCGCGCGATGTGGGGCTGGGGGTGGCTGGAGCGCGCCCGCCAGGACTCGAAATATGCGCTGCGGCGGCTGCTGAGGTCTTCGGGGTTCACGATTGCCGCTGTGGCCACGCTGGCCTTAGGCATTGGCGCGAACACGGCGATTTTTGAGCTTCTCGATGCGGTGCTGCTGCAGTCGCTGCCGGTGATGAAACCGCAGGAACTGGCCGAGGTCCGGGTTGTCGACATGGACAAGGCGCGCGGCGGTGTTTACAGCGGATATCCGGTGGTGACGAACCCGATCTGGGAGAAGCTGCGTGAGGATCATCAGGGCTTCTCCGGAATTGCCGCGTGGCGGGATGAGGATTTCAGCAGGGATTCGGGTGGCGATGCGCGTTTTGTGAAAGGCCTGTGGGTGAGCGGCGATTTCTTTCGCGTGCTCGGCATAAGGCCGATTCGCGGGCGGCTTATCACGCCGGAGGACGACCGGCGCGGCTGCGGATTGCCGGGCGCGGTGATCAGCTACGGATTCTGGCGTCAGGAGTTCGGGGGCGGCCCCGCGCTGGGCCGCAAGCTGATGCTCAACGACAAGCCAGTTGAAGTGATCGGCGTAACGCCGCCGGGCTTCTTCGGTGTGAATGTGGGGCAAAGTTTCGACGTGGCTGTGCCTGTGTGCTCGCAGCCATTCCTTGAAGCGACGAGCAGGTTGGATTCGAGCACGAAGTGGTGGCTGTCGGTAATTGGAAGACTCGATCCTGCCTGGTCCATCCAGCAGGCAGCGGCGCACCTTGGAGCGATTTCGTCCGGGATTTTTGCAGCGACGCAGCGGCCGGATTATCGGGTGGAGAGCGTGAAGGATTATCTGGCCATGAAGCTCACGGCGGCGCCGTCGGCCGGGGGCGTCTCGCAGTTGCGCGACACATATACAGATCCGCTCTACCTGTTGCTGGGGATCTCGGGACTGGTGCTGCTGATTACGTGCGCGAATCTGGCCAGCCTGATGCTGGGGCGAACCAGCGCTCGCGAGCGGGAGATGGCGGTGCGGCTGGCGATCGGCGCGGGCCGATGGGAGCTGATACGGCAGCTGCTGACCGAGAGTCTGCTGCTCGCTTGCCGGGGCCGTGGGCGGCGCAGTGCTGGCGCGCGTGCTCAGCCGGGGTCTGTTAGCGTACTTGAGCACGCAGGACAATCCGGTGTCTCTCGAGTCAAGCTGGACTGGCGGCTGTTCGCATTTTTGCTCGGGGCATCTTTTCCAGCATCGCAGCGAGGGCGGCTTTGTCGAAGTACTGGCCTCTGAGCCAGACAGCCTCAATCTGCGTGGTGTTGTGGATGTCGGCGAGCGGGTCGGCGCGCAACAGGATTAAGCTGGCCGTTTTGCCGGGTTCGATGGTGCCGAGGTCGGCGGTTCTGCGCATGAATCTTGCCGGGTTGATAGTGGCTGCTTCGAGGGCGGCAAGTGGAGTGAGTCCCGACTCGACAAGTAGCGCGAGCGCGTCGTGAAGGCTGAAACCGGGAAGACAGTAGGGGTTCATAGCGTCCGTTCCGGCCATGATGGGAACTCCAGAGCGAAAAAGGCCGCCGGTGACATGTTCGTCTGTCGAGAAGATGCCGCGCGCGAGCCGATATTGGTCGATGCCCCAGCGCTGCAATTGGGGCTGGATTCGCTCCGCCCAGCGGTCGCGCGATTTGCGGTCGATATAGGCCAGGCGCGGATCGGAGGTGAACTTCGAGTCGTCGAGGCGTCCCCACATACGGCGCACGGTGAGGGTTGGAACCTGCCAGGTGTCGTTCTGTTTGAACTCGGCGAACAAGGCGCGGCATTTCTGCTGGTCGAGAGACCTGTAGGCTTCCGCCTCGATGACCATGCGATCGCGGAAGAACGGGGCGCGTTCGAGGCGATCATGAGCTCCTGCTGCCGGCTGGAGCAGGCGAAGGAGATCCCCAACAAGTGCTCCATCGATCGTTGACCGGCGGCGGAAGCTTCCTGTGCAGTGATGGCGTCGGGCACGTGGCCTTCGAAGTCGATGTGCTGAGCTTTCGCCTCTTCCGCTAGGGCAAAGTAGGCGTCGCGCGGAATACGGTTGTAGACCTTGATGAAGTCGGCGCCCGAGGCCTTGATTTCGTCGACGGTGCGTCGCGCGTCGTTGGGATTGTGGATGACGATCGAGCCGGGCCACACCGGCGGACTGCCGTCAAAGATGGCGCTGGCGAGATAGATCTCCGGCGAGGGTGATTCGCGGGCAAGCTCAACGCGGAGGGCAGCGATGTCGCGGTCTCCGGACATGATGCGGATGCCGGTGACTCCGTTGGCGATGTAGAGCGGCAGCTCCATGGTGTCGTGCACGTGGACATGCATGTCCCACAGGCCGGGGATAAGAAAGTTGCCGTGGGCGTCAATCGCTTCGGGCAGCGCCGCGTCGGATGACTGGGCCGGCGACATAGACGCGATGCGATCGTCGTGGATGCGCACCGTCTGGTCTTTGAGCTCAGACCCGGTAACGACGTCGATGACGGTGACGTGGGTGATGACGGAATCGGCGGCGGGCTGCAGTGCTGTGCCGATGCAGGCAGAGAAGGTGAGCGAGAGGATCAATGTCTTCACATGTCCACCTGAGGCGGAGGGAATCTACCCGATGGACGCATTATGCCGCAGCGACGTCTCGAGGCGCCTCACTTTTGCCTGCGCGCCAGCCACTCTTCGCGGTGATCTCCCAGATTTCCGAAGGCAGGCGGCCGGAGACGTAATTGCGATCCTCGACGACGGCCACGCGCATGCCCTGTTTTTCGGAAATGCGGCGCGAGCCTGTGTTATCAACAGCCTTGGGTACGCGGAGTAGCGGCATTTCGAGGACGCTGAACCAGAAATCGGTGACGCAGTCGCTGGCTTCGAGCATGAGTCCTCGGCGCTGGTAAGCCGGATCGAGCCAGAAGCCGCGATTGCTCTCTCCACGCGTGAGGCCGATGCTGCCGATGATGCGGTCGGGATCAGACTTAAGCCGGACGGTCCAGTGCCAGGCATCGCCGCGTTCCATGGCCGGGATGGCGATGTCGCGGTAGAAGGAGAGCGCACCGTCGGGTGGGTAGGGCCACGGGACTTGATCGGTCAGGAAGCGGACGATCTCCCATTGAGGGAAGATCGCCTGGACCTGCGGCGCATCGACAGGCGAGAGAGGAGGAAGGATGAGGCGTTCGGTGTGGAGGGTCGGGGTCATCGAGGCGTGACGCTGAGACTCTACTTCCCCGCGTTCGCTCGCTCTTCGATCGCCTGGTTGTAATGCTGGCGAGCGCGCGGCAGCGGATGCAGTTTGTAGAGGATGAGTCGGTCGCGGTCGGGGTCATCGAAGGCCTGGAAGGTGGCGACCCGTTCAAGCGTGTACTGCGTGCGCAGGTCTTCGAGAGTGCCGGGATCGAGCTCGTTCCAGGCGGCATACCAGCCAGGTCGGTAGTTGTGAATACGCATGGCGAGGTCCCATGTGCCGAAGTCGTCGCAAATGGCGGGCAGATGGGTGATCAGGGTAATGTTGTCTCCGCTGACGGAGAGCAGGAGCCGATTGCCATTGGGATGGTGGTCGACGTAGCTGGTGAGACGGCGCGCTGCGGTCATCCAGGAGTAATCGGGATGGCGGGTCCAGTAGAGAATCTCGCGCAGGTTGGCGGCGCTCACGACAGTAGCGACACCGACAGCGGCCCAGGCAAGCGAGCGGGCGAGCGCCGAAGTCCGGAATCCTTCTGAGCCGTTCCGGGCGGTGCTGACCAGAGCCTCGATAGCCATTGCTATGACAAAAACTACCGGGTAGGCGAGAACCTGGTAGTAGCGCGGTTGCATGTTGTTGTGCCAGCCGATGAAGAAGATGTATCCCGCGCAGGCGAGCAGCGACGCGACGACGAGCGGGTCGCGCCAGAGTCTGCGAGCGAAAAACGCCGAGACAACGAGAAGCGCGACGGCGAGCAGACAGAGCCAGGGGTCGATCCAGAGCGTGCCGTGCAGCGCGTACCAGAAGGCGGCGAGGTATCCGCGCAGACCCTCGGGCTGGTTCCAGACGTTGGCGGCGAAGAGGTAGTGATAGTCGTAGGCGTAACGCGGCCGGACGAAGAGCAGGTAATACGCGGTGAAGGGAATGAGCCCGGACAGAACTACAGCTGCCAGTGGCCGGATGGTGGGTCGGAATTTGTAGCCGTATGCGTGCCAAATAAGAACCAGCGTCGAAAGCACTAGAAAGATCGCCGTCGTTTTGGTGAGAATGGTCAGGCATAGCAGCAACCCTATGGCGATGTGAGCGACGTTGCGGCTCCTCGCGCTCATGCGGGGCAGCAGCAGCGCGAGTAACCACGACGCGAGCAGAAAGAGGGTGAGAGGCTGCTCCAGGATGGCGAGGCGGCTGAAGGCGTAGAGAAATGCGTTGGTGACCAGCAGCGTGACCGCAAAGAGTGCGGTAACGCGCGGCGCGCGCATGCGCAAGACTGCGTAAGCGAGCACCAGGTTCAGCGCGAAGATGACGAGGACAAGCAGACGCGCGGCCACCAGGCTGACTCCAGTGAAGTGAAAGAGAGCGAGTTCAAGCGCCGGCAGAATGGGAAGCGCGACGGAAGGGTTGAAGTCTCCGTGTACATACCAGGAGCCGAGAACATAGTGCTCGATGGCGGCTTTGCCATACCACCCTTCGTCGGTGTACTTGGAGTAGTCCATCCAGGGGGAGTTGTTGGGGAAGTCGGCGCGGAGATGCATCGCGTGCAGGGTGAAGAGCACAGCGATCCCCATCAGCCAGAGGCCGTAGAGTGAGCGGCGGATTGGGCGCGGTATCGTCATCGCGTCTTCGAGGCCTTTACAGAGGCGCTAACTGAGGCAGAAAACCGGTTGTACTTGTTCGGAACCGCAAAGTGATCCAGAAGTTGTGCGGGCGGACACGGCCGCTGCCGCAGGATCACATATTTTGCGAAGAGTATAAATGCCGATTCCGCCGCCGCAAGCAATTTCTACCCTGGGGGTTGGCTAGCGACCCGGAGGGAGGCGCATGAACAGGCTGATCGGACCGCGCACCCGCAGAAGCAGATCCCGGCCGGGGAATGGCTCATTCGCCTGGGGATCGAAGCCCTCCATCAGTCCGGACGGCGAAATGCGCACGTTCAGGAAGTGACGGCCGGTGATCGAGCCAACAATGGCATCGCCAATCAATTTCGTCGTGACATCGCGATAGAAGGTGTCGGGATTGTCCTCGATGCGTCCGGCGTCGAGAGCATTATTATGCCGGACGGTAGCCATCTGCCGCAAAGCCTTGGTGTAGTCGAAGGCGTTGTAAATCTGTGCGTACTGCCAGAGATACTCGGGAAATCCGCTGGCGTATTTCAACCCACTCTCGGTCGCAACGTGCTGAATCGTGTACTGGTGGGGCGACCGTGTTCCGGTGGAAAGAATCGTGCGATGCGTGGGAGTGGGTATCTGGTCGAGGTTGGCTTCGTTAAATAACAACGTCCGGGGGAAATCGCCTTCGATTTTCAGCCGCGCCATGGTTTCACGGAAGAGCTTTTCGGCATCGACCTGTTTTCCTTGCTGGAGATGCAGACCATAGGAGATGGCGCAGAATCCGCAATTGTCCAGGCGTCCTGTGCCATTGTACGGATTCTTCGGGTTGCTCATGTGGGGTTACCACCTTTGCATGATGTTACTCGTAGGCCAGCGCTTCGATTGGGTCCTTGCGAGCGGCTTTCCATGCCGGGTAGAGCGCTCCGAGGATTGAGCCAACGAAGGCGATCGCGGCTCCGCGAAAGCGCCAATCGGCGGTAATAGGAAAGGGCAGCGTGGGGAAGCGGTAGCCGAGGATGACCTTGAGCCCTTCGGCGACGAGGATGCCGACGAGGATGCCGGCGATGGTGACGACTGCGGTTTCCCGCAGCACTACGTTGACGATGTAGGCCTTGGAGGCGCCCAGCGACTTCAGGATGCCGATCTCGCGGGTGCGCTCGAGCACGGCCGTGTACATCGACTGGAAGATGACCAGGAAGCCGACGATGACGGCGATCGTGATCACCGCGCGCAGGGCGATGTTGAAGCCGGGCAGGTGCTCGGGAGTCATCAGCGAGGTGAATTCCTGAATGGTCTGGATGGTGTACTGGCTGAGGCCGGGCGTAGCGAGAATTTCCTGGCGGATGAGCTGCTGGTTTTTGAGATCGTCGCTCCTGATGTAGAACAGCGAAGCATTGTCAGGAGTGCCCATGAGCGTTCCCAGCGTCCGGATTGGCAGGAAGATGCGGCCACCCTTGCCGTGTTCGACAATTCCCGCGATGCGGAAGGGATGGTTAAGTACCTGGATGGTGGCTCCCAGGGTGCGGCCCGGCGCGCTGCGCGCGTAGAGGTCGTCGACGATGACGTCATTGGGGCCGGTGAAGGGCCTTCCCGCGACGAAGACGAAGGGACGCAGCGCGTTGAAGCTCGCGTAGTCGATGCCCCAGATGGTTTCGACGCCGCCGACCATGTTGAAGTCGGTGATGGCGGGCGCGGCAACCTCGACGTGGGGCAGCTTGCGCAGTACCTCGGCAACTTTCGCCGGCACGGGTGCGCCGCCGACAGAGCTGATAAAGCTGGCGTTGGGCGGGCGGACGATGATGTCGGCACCGATGCCCCCGGTCTGGCGGCTGGCATTGGTAACCTGCCCAATCATGATGGCCACGATCGAGAGGATCATGACGACCTCAATGGCCACTGCCAGAACGCTGATGAAGGTGCGCACCGGACGGTGCAGGATGTTGCCGAAAACGAGCTTATTCATGAATTGGTCAGAGGCCCGGGTTTGCGCCCGGTGCTGACGGACGGGATTCCGGAATGGGGTCGAAAGCTTAGTCTAACAAAATCGGGTGCCAGGGACGGGCTCCGGGTGCAGCCCGGCTGCATCGAATGGGGTCCGGACTCACCGTGGAATCGATAGCCCGACTGAGGCCGATCTTTATTTTGGGCTGACTCGCTATCCGGAACCTCAAGTTTGCGCGCGCATTCGTCGAAACTTTGGAGAGCGCAGTTGTTGCGGAATAGGGCCCAAAAGTCTTTAAAAATAGCGAAAAATCCGGATTTTTCTTTTGACCTGCGAGCGCGAGCGGTTTTATGTTTACCTTAAATCCCTAGATTTCCTGCGAGTTAGCTGAAATTGATCTGAGGTTGGCGGTATGGGCGAATTTGGCAAAGAGTTGCGAACAGAACGTGAGAGCCGTGGCATCGGGCTGGACACGATCAGCGACTCTACCAAGATCAGCGGCCGGTACCTTGCAGCGCTCGAGGAAGACCATTTCGAACAACTGCCGGGCGGAGTATTCAACAAGGGAATCGTGCGCAGCTATGCGCGGGTCGTAGGCCTGGACGAAGACATCTGGGTGAACCGATACATGGAGGCTTACCAGCAGAGCGGCCAGGTCAAGTTCGATGACGCCGACTGGATCGCCTTTGCCGAAAACGTCGGCAAGAGCCGCGAGAAAGAAGGACATCGGCCCGATCTGCGACTGCGTTGGGCAGGTGTGGCCATGCTGCTTCTGCTCCTGGTGGGGCTGGGGTGGTTCGTCTGGCGGTACGTGAGCGACCGCGTCGCGGCTTCCAATTCCGGGCACTCCATCTCGGAGCCCGCGGACGCTGCGGCGCTGGTTCCCGCGGCTGCCAGTTCGAAACGCTGACTCGACTCCAGCCGCTCACCGAAAGCCCGCCTTCGCACGCCCGGCGATAGACCATCGCCGTCCCGTTCGCTGCGCCAATTCCCTGCTGGCAGTGCAGTTTTCCCCTCTGAGATCTTAGCTTTGCCCGGGCATCTCCCGGTTTAGTACCATAGCTAGAGTTGTTTCGATCCTAGTTTCGCCGCCGCTTTTCCTTCGGCCAGGTAACCTTCGCAGCGAGCGAAGTCCTTTGCGGCAGTTAATCTTAAGATCCATCGATGGAGGAACCTGCTTTGCCCGCACGCGATAAATTCCTGTTTACGTCCGAGTCGGTGACCGAAGGTCATCCCGACAAGATTGCCGACCAGATCTCCGATGCCATTCTCGACGCCTGCCTGGAGCAGGATTCCTACAGCCGCGTGGCCTGTGAAACGCTCACAGCGACCGGCCTCGTCGTCATCGCCGGTGAGATCACAACCCGCGCTTACGTCGATTTTCAGACGCTGGTGCGCGGCGTTGTGGCCTCAATTGGCTATGACAACGCGCTCTATGGCTTCGACTCGAACACCTGCGCGGTGATCTCGTCGATCAACAAGCAGTCCGGCGACATCGCCATGGGCGTCGACACCGGCGGCGCCGGCGACCAGGGCATGATGTTCGGCTACGCTACCAACGAGACTGAAGAGTTGATGCCGGCTCCTATCTCGTTTGCCCACAAGCTGGCACGGCGGCTGACCGAGGTTCGCAAGAACGGCAAGCTCTCCTACCTGCGGCCTGACGGCAAGAGCCAGGTGACGGTGGAGTACGACGAGCAGGGCAAGCCGGTCCGCATCGACGCGGTTGTCATCTCGACGCAGCACGCCGAGACGATCGCCACCGAAGAGCTGCGCGCCGACATCCTGAAGCACGTGATCCAGGCGGTTCTGCCCGAGAAGCTCCTCGACGAGAACACCAAATACCACATCAATCCTACAGGCCGGTTTGTGATCGGCGGCCCGATGGGCGACACCGGACTGACCGGCCGCAAGATCATCGTCGACACCTACGGCGGAATGGGCCGGCACGGCGGCGGCGCCTTCAGCGGCAAGGATCCGACAAAGGTGGATCGCTCGGCGGCCTACATGGCGCGCTACATCGCGAAGAACATCGTGGCGGCCGGCCTCGCCGACCGCTGCGAAGTCCAGCTGGCCTACGCTATCGGCGTGGCCGAGCCGGTAAGCGTGCTGGTCGATACCTTCGGCACCGGCAAGCTGGAATCGACGAAGCTGCAGGAACTGGTGCGAGCCAACTTCCACCTGACCCCGAAGGGCATTATCGAGAGCCTCGATCTGCGGCGTCCGATTTATCGCAAGACAGCGGCTTACGGCCACTTCGGCCGGACAGAGAACGGCTTTCCCTGGGAAGCAACCGACAAGGCTGCCGTCCTCAAGGAGCAGGCCGGAGTCGAGGCTGCCAAGTAGCACTTGTTAATTCGCAAAAGCAAAAGGGCAGGCCAACGGCCTGCCCTTTTTGCTTAATTAGCGGACCTTACCCCTTCAGTAGGAGCAGTTGATTGCACGGCTCCTTCGATGCTACGGAGAACTCTGAATTTGCGATTTCAGACGCGATTCTCGAGGGCGGCCTTCAATCCGTAACGCGGCCTGAGTGTGACGAGACCCTGGGGTTCGACGGGGTGGTCCGGCAGAATGCTCAGGCGATAGCGCTGCACCAGACTGGTGAGGATCAGTGTCATTTCCATCATGGCGAAAGAGGCGCCGATGCAGACGCGCGGCCCTGTTCCGAAGGGCAAATACGCGTAGCGCGACCGGCCAGCGCTGCGTTGGGGCGAGAATCGTTCGGGATCGAAGCGGTCAGGATAATCCCACAGCTTCGCGTGCCGGTGGAGCACCCAGGGAACAATAGTGACGGTGGCGCCGCGTGGAATTTTGACGCCGCAGATTTCGTCATCGGCGAGGGCTCCCCGCCACGCCATGATGGGGAATGGTGGATACAGGCGGAGAGACTCCTCGATAATCGTGCGTGTGTAGGGAAGGCGAGGGATGTCTTCGGCGGAGGGTGACCGACCGGCAAGCACTGCGTCCAACTCGGCCTGGAGATGGGCTTCTACGGCTGGATGCAGCGAGAGTAGGTACCAGATCCACGTGAGCGCGAGAGTTACGCTCTGGTGTCCGGCTCCGATGACGGTGATGATCTGGGTGTGAATTTCCTCGGCACTGAGAGATTGGCGGGATGCCGAGTCTCGTTCACGCATCAGTCGTCCAAGGAGGTCACTTCTTTCCGGTGGTTTTTCGTGGGCCCGCTTGGTTATCAGTTGGTCGATGGCTGTGGTCAGATCGCGGAATCCTCGGCGCATACGGTAGCGCTTGTATGCGGCCCAAGGCCGGTCGAGGAGCGGGGCAAAGTCGAGCAGGTCGAAAAGTGGATCTGACTGGGTTCCGGCAAAAGTGCGCTCCATGGCGCTGGCCATGTCGGCGCTATCGGAAGAAAAGATGAGGCGCGAGATGATTTCGAGCGTCAGGCTTGACATCTCGGCGGAGACCTCGATGACAGCTCCCGGTTGCAAGCGCATCCATCGGTCGAGTAGGGATTGGGTACATTCGAAAATGACCGAGGAGTTGCCCGGTAACGAGCGGTAATCGAGGACGGAGGACATAGTGCGGCGCCGGTCGCGCCATTCTTCTCCAGCGCTGAAGACTTCGCCGGACGAGGCAGCGGCGACACGTTGCTCGATATTGCCCTTGATATAGTTGTCGGCGTTGTCGACGAGAATGTGCCGAATGCCGGCAGGATCATTAACGATGAAGGTGTGCAGCTTCCAGAGTTTTGTTTCGATGATCCATTGCTGGTAGACGTCGGCGTGGAAGACGGCTATGGCGTTGTCGCTTGCGATGCGGACATATCGAAGGAAGGGCAAAGGAGTTGCGGGAGGTTTTGGGGCGGCGGGCAATCCGTCAGGTAGTGATTGCATTTGTCTGAGCTAATTTATTTTGCGGCTATGGCCTCGAGCCCGCAATGAAGGTGACGAACACTTTTTGGAGATGTGAACAGCGACGGGGCAGGGCAGGTAAGCATCAGATCTCACGCGATGGAACGAAGGTGAACCTCTTCTTGAGCCGCAGAAAGGGCGACTCAAGAAGATGGTAAGAAAGCACGGCAAGGCCAATAGTGAGGGGAAAAGAGAGCAGCCCGATCATCATGTCGGGATGGGCGATGCGAAGATGAGCGTTGATCCATTCGGCGACGAGATACCAGGCAAAGATATGGAATACATATAGGCCGTAGGAGATTTTTCCGAGGTACATGAAGGGCTTGCACCACGCGGGCGGGGCGGTTCCGAGCAGGGAAAGAAAAAGAAGCACGCAACCCAGGTCGGCCCACAGGTATCCAGGCACTGCGGCATAGATGTGGGTCATGTTGCCGATATCGATCAGGTGGGATACCGGATTAGCCAGAGTAATGGCGACGAGTCCGGCAGCGAACGAAATCAGCCGGATGTAACTCTTCAGTCGGATGGAGCGACCGTGCAGCAACAGGGCGAGCGCGGCTCCAATGGCAAAGAACTGGAACTGGACGAAACTGTTCATCCAGGCTCCGGGATCAAACGTCGATTTGCGCGCCCCTACAATAAGCAAGGTGATGTAGGCGAGGCACCAGAAAAAAACGCTGCATGCTGCGATGGCCTTTCGCCCGCCGCTTTTCACAATAGCCGGCCACACGGCGTAAAACTGCTCTTCGACAGAGATGCTCCACAGGGGCGAGATGAAGCCGGCTGGCCAACCGTGAAATATCATGTGCCAATTTCCGACGAGACATATAAAAGCGATCAGAGTGGAGTGAGATACGGCCGCTTTCGGCAGGATTGCCCCAGTGATGAAAGCGAGCAGCAGTATGAAAAAGAACAACGGCCAGATGCGCAGGATGCGCCGCACGTAAAAAGACGGGATGTGGACTCTAGATGTCGCCTTTATTTCTCTCAGGAAGAGTTCGGTGATGAGAAATGCGCTGAGCAGGAAAAAGAGACAAACGCCGCAGGCTCCGCTCCTGTGAAACGCGCGCATGCATCTTTCGACTGGCGACATGCCTTGGCCGGAGGGCACCAGGTGAAACTGAATGACTAGAGCGGCGGCGATAAAGCGGAGGATATCGAGTTCAGGACGGTAATAGCGATTGGACTGGTTACTCGTGCCGCGTTCGACAGAAGTAGCGACCTCGGAAGCCATCCTGAGCTCTCTTAGATGAATTAATTACGAATACGGCGTGAGATTAGGATAGCGAAGAGATGTCTCGTGTACGAGGCACGCAAATGCCCACAGCCGCCGCTGGTCGCTCGTTGCGTTAAACTCCCGCCATGGACCATCTTTGGACGCCCTGGCGCTACGCATACGTGACCGACACCGACCCGAAAATGCGTAGGGGCGTCCCGCTGGAGCTGTCGGAGTGGACCGGCGACCTGGGCTGCGTCTTCTGCAACATGATCGCGGCGGCGGACTATGCAATCGAGCACGGCATGGGCGTCGATGAGGCGGAGCGGGCCGCGGGAATCGTCCTGCGCGCGAATCAGGCGTTTGTTTGTTTGAACCGCTACCCCTACAACTCGGGCCACATCATGGTCGTTCCGTACGAGCATCAGGCTTCGCTGGCGGCGCTCGATCCGTCCATCGCGCATGAGCTGATGGATCTGACGCAGCAGGCGGAAAAAGCACTGAACCGCGTATACGGTCCCGAGGGGTTCAACATGGGGCTGAACCTGGGCAAGGCGGCCGGAGCGGGTGTCACCGGACATCTCCACTTGCATGCCCTGCCGCGCTGGCTCGGTGATACGAATTTCATGACTGCGGTAAGTGAGACGCGGGTGCTGCCGGAAGACCTCTCGGTCACGTGGCAGCGACTGCGCGAGGCCTTTCAGGCTGTGTAAATCCTTCCAGAATGACGGGTGGAACCGCGGAAGGTCGCGACCACTCCAGCGACCCAATTCTTTGGGCACTGCATCCAACATCAGTCGAAAGGCACGAGGCGCAGGAATCCGACGCCCGAACGGTCTGAGACGCGGAGGAGGAGTCATGGCATCGAAAGAGAAGACGCATTCAGACGCGAGGCCCGATGTTCACAGGAACGCGTCAGGGCAGGCGGCGAGCCACCACCATCCTCCAACCAGTGTGCAATCGGTCGAAGCCGAGGACCCGAAAGAGTCCGCTGGTGACCGCCACCTGCAGGAAAAAGTGCTGAACGAGAACGTCGAAGGTGGCGCGGCAGAACAGCATCCGGATAGTCCGGCTGGCCAGCACGCGACGGGATCGTTCACCGGAAGTGACTCGCCCGACCTGAAAAAGACGCCGCCCCGAACGCCCCGCAAGAGTGGCCACAGATAGTGCGTGGGAGTTCAGCCTTTGTGAAGTCCGTTGTTTGCGGCAGTGGCTATGGGTTCCACATCACTTCCACTCGGAGCGCTGAGCTCGAATGGCCCCTCTGATTCGTCGGGTTCGTCGAACAGCTCCTGCTCCATGGCCAGATCGAGCATGGCGGTCGGTATCGTCTTCGACGGCTTAATGCCCAGGCTCCTGAGCTGTTCCGCACGACGGATGACATTGCCTCTTCCTTCAGCGAGCTTCTTATAGGCCTCATCGTAAGCTCCGCGCGCATCATCGAGCTTTCTGCCAACATCGGTGAGGTCTTTGGCGAAGGCCGCAAGCTTGTCGTAGAGCTCGCCACCGCGGCGAACGATCTCCTGCACATTCCTCTTTTGCTGCTCCTGCCGCCAGAGATGCGCGACGGTGCGCAGCACGAAGAGCAGCGTGCTGGGGCTAACCAGCAGGATATTTTTGTCCCAGGCCTCCTGCCAGATCTTGCCGTCTCCGGAAAGAGCCAGCATGAACGCCGGCTCAATGGGGACGAACATCACGACGAAGTCCAGCGAGTTGAGGCTGTAGAGCGACGGATAATCGCGCTGCGAGAGCTCGCGGATGTGCTTGCGGACCGAGGCCAGATGGCGGCTGAACGCCGTGTCGCGAGCGGCTTCATCGATGGCGCTGCAGTATTCGCTGTAGTCGGTGAGCGAAACCTTGGAGTCGAGCACCAGGTGCCGGCCTTCGGGCAGGTCGACGATGATGTCGAGCCGCGCCCGGCGGCCGTCTTCGCGGAAGATCGTCTCCTGAACGCGATATTCGTAATCCCTGCGCAGGCCCGACGATTCAAGAATGCGCTCGAGGACGACCTCGCCCCACTCGCCCTGCGTCTTCGACGAGCCGCGCAAGGCGCTGACCAGATTCGTCGCGTCTTCCGAGAGCCGCTCATTGAGGGAGCGCAGGTGCTCGATCTGCGTCTTCAGTTCCGAGCGGCCGGCGACCCCCTCTTTTTCGAGGCTCTCGACCTTCTGCTGGAACTCGCCAAATTTTTCCTTGAGCGGCGCGATCAGGTTGCCGAGATTGGCCTGATTCTGCTCGGTGAAGCGCCGGGACTTCTCCTCAAGAATGTCGGACGCGAGCGACTTGAACTGGTTCGAGAGCTCTTCGCGGGCGGAGGTAAGTAGAGAGAACTTCTCCTCCGCTGCGGTTCGCTCGGAGTCGAGTCTGCTTTGCAACGCTGCAATTTCTGACTGGAGCTTCGCCGCCTGATCGCGCAGGCGTTCCCGGTCGGCTTCGGAGCGCTCAAGGGCGGCGGTGCGCTGGGCGAGGTCAGCGGCCATCCGTTCGGCGCGCAGGCGGATTTCTGTTTCCTGGGTGCGGCTTCCGCGCACGATCCAGAAAATTATCGCGCCCGAGGCGAACGCAATCACTGCAAGGAGGAGCATGAGTGAACTATACCGCCGGTAGCTCGCCGTCGTCGTAACCGCAGTTGTGGATGGCCTTGTAAGTTACTCAAAAGAAAGCTACAGGCGAGGGGTAACTCAAAAGAGACTCGACCGGTAAATGACCGGCCGGGCGATACTCCCGAGACGGTGAAACTGGTCCGAAAAGGATGCGAACCGCCCCGAACTAACCCGCATTAACCTGAGTGTCATAATGCGTCGCATCCCGGTTTCTGGAGGGCCCGTTCTGACACTTCCTTCCGCGCGTCCTTCCCCAACATCGCGGCGATTTTTCCGAAATGGATAATACCAAAATCTCAGGTCATCACTGGAAGATCATGTTCATCTCCGGCATGGGCTGACGATCTTCACGCTGCCGGAGACCAAGGTTAAGAGCCTCGAAGAGCTTTCGATGGAACGGTCTACGCGGGCGGAAAAGCCGCGGCGTGAAGGTGCATACAGCATCCGGCCGGAGCGAGGAGTAAACCATTTGTAACGGTGAGATTTACGCTTGCCTCGAGGCTTTCCAGCTGAAAGACTTGAAGCATGCCGCGCCCCTATGGCGGCCAGAGATAGAGATACAGAACCCGGATGATTGAAAGTAAAAGCGTGGAGGGCACAGGCCTGGAGGTCGTCGACCTTTACAGTGTTCCCGGATTCGCCGAGCGCCACCGACCGCACCATGACGCCTCGCTGCAGATGGAAAGGATGCGGCGGGTTGCGCAGGGATTTGTCAAAAATCCAGCCACGATTCTGCAGGAACTGGTAAGCGCCGCGATCGACATGTTCGGCGCCGACAGCGCTGGCATCAGCATGCAGGACAGGAACCCGGACGGAACCATTACCTACAGATGGGTGGCCACCGCCGGCGAATATGCTCCTTTTCTGAACGCTGTTCTTCCCGGATTCCCCAGCGCCTGCGGGCTTTGCCTGGAGCGGGAGCGGCCGCAGCTTTTCGCCGTCTCGCAGCAGTTCTTCGACCTGCTCGGCGTGCAGGCAGCAACGATTACCGACGGCATCCTGATTCCCTGGCGCGTGGAGGAGCAGCGTGGAACGATTTGGGTTGCGGCCCACGGCCGCACCGAGGCCTTCGACAGCGACGACTCCCGGATGCTTGAATTGCTGGCGAACTTTGCCGCCATGGCAGTACGGCAGCAGCGCCTGCAGGAACAGCTGATCTGGCAGGCGGCAGTCGAGTCGGCCGCCGCCATGGCAAACGAGCTGGCGCACAAGATCAACAATCCTCTGCAGGCGCTCATCAATGTCATTTATCTGGCCGCCGAAGGCGAGAGCGGCAAGGACTCCCATGAGCTGGGCCAGGATTTGATGATCGACCTGGTCCGGCTTTCCGACATAGTGCAGGAGCTGCTTGCCCTGCCCGGCGGAAAGCGCCCGCCCGCCGCTGCCCAACCAGCTAGAGATTCTTCGGTTGCGCTAAGCTGAACCAATTTCCGAAGGGATCTTTGAAAACGCTACGCGGACCTGAGGTCCGCCGCTGGCGCTACACCGCGGGCCTGCGAGACCTTTCAACTTCCAGTTCGACGATAAGGCGCAACACCTGGCGCCTGAGTTCGCGCAACGCGGGATCGTCCGGGCAAAGCCGCACCCGCTTCTCCAGGCGCTCGAGCGTTGACCGAAGGATCTCGATGATATTGGGGGAGTGGTGCTTCAAAACGACTCAATCGCTCCGATGCGGGTCTGGGCACCGGGGATGTCCGGTTGATCACCTGCTAGGCCGGAGAATTCCCAACTTCCGCATAATCCAAAGACCGGCGTGCGCTTTACACGATATGAGGGCCTCAGTAGACTTGGAATTTCGGAGCAAGGAAAAGCCACGCCTCAACCATCGCAAAGTTCCAGCCGGGTCGGGGCCTTATTTTGCGCCGAAGAGTTTCCGCATCAACAGATACAAGAGCAGCATCCAGTGAGAGGAGATTACGCATGGCAGTGGAAGAGAAGGTAAAGCAGATTATCGTCGAGCAGTTGCAGGTGGATGAGGCCGAGGTGACGCCGGGCGCTTCATTCCAGGAAGACCTGGGCGCCGATTCGCTCGATGTAGTCGAGCTGGTCATGCAGTTTGAAGAGGCATTCGACATCGAGATTCCCGATGAAGACGCCGAGAAGATCAAGACGGTCAAGGACGCGATCGACTACATCGATAAGAACGCGAAGGCAGGCAAGTAACCTTGGATCGTAGGGTAGTAGTTACGGGAATCGGGCTGGTTTGCGCTGTCGGCAATACCGCGCCCGAAACCTGGGAGAATCTGGCGGCGGGCAGGGGCGGTATCGGGCCCATCACCCAGTTCGATACGACGGGTTTCTCCGTCACGTTCGCGGCCGAGGTGAAGAACTTCGATCCGCTGCAGTTCATCGACAAGAAGGAATCGCGCAAGATGGCGCGCTTCATTCATCTGGCGCTGGCAGCGACCGATGAGGCGATCAAATCCGCGGCGCTGACGATCGACCCGTCCAACGCCGACCGCTCGGGAGTCTTCATCGGCTCGGGAATCGGCGGATTCGAAGTCATCGAACGAGAGCACTCGAACCTGCTCAACGGTGGGCCGCGCAAAATATCACCGTTCTTCATTCCGGCGGCCATCGTGAACATGGCAGCCGGGCACGTGAGCATCAGGTACGGCGCCAAGGGACCGATCTCGGCCACGGCAACGGCCTGCACCACCAGCGCCAATGCCATCGGTGATGCTGCCCGGATCATCCAGCACGGTGACGCCGATGTGATGATCGCCGGTGGATCGGAAGCGGCGGTTACGCCCATGTCCGTCGGCGGCTTCGCGGCCATGCGCGCTCTCTCCACGCGCAACGATGCACCGGCTCTGGCCAGCCGTCCCTTTGACAAGGACCGCGACGGGTTTGTCGTGGGCGAAGGCGCAGGCATTCTGATTCTAGAAGAGCTGCAGCATGCGAAGGCGCGCGGCGCGAAGATCCTCGCCGAGGTCACCGGCTACGGCATGAGCGCGGACGCATATCACATGACCGGCATCGCTCCCGAGGGTGAAGGCGCGCAGCGCAGCATGCGGGCGGCTCTGAAAGACGCAAAAATGCAGCCGGGGCAGATCGACTACGTCAACGCGCATGCGACTTCCACTCCGCTGGGCGATGGAAATGAATCGCGAGCCATCGAGACCGTCTTCGGCGATCACGCGCTGAGCCACACGCTCAAAGTAAGCTCGACCAAGTCGATGACCGGACATCTGCTCGGTGGCGCAGGCGGCCTTGAGGCGGGCATCACGATTCTGGCGCTGCTGAACCAGAAGGCTCCGCCCACGATCAATCTCGAGAACGTCGATCCGGAATGCCGGCTGGATTATGTAGCCAACACCGCGCTGCCGATGAAGATCGATGCGGCGCTGTCGAATTCGTTCGGCTTCGGTGGGATCAACGCATCGCTCATATTCACGCGGTACAAGGGTTAGAGGTCATTCCATCAGGAAAATAGAGAGGCACAGCCACTCGCTGTGCCTCTTTTCACTTCATGACTTCTCTTGATCGACTACGAAGCAGCTGCGATTCCCACACCCACCAGCACAAATATCAGCCACCAGCCGATTACGGCTGCTGCCGCTTTACCGCGTGACACCTTCGCCACAATCGAGATACCGAGCGTGGTCAGCAGCACTGACCAGATTTCGAAGAGGTCTAGGTGCGCGCAGAGAGCCGCAAGCCACTTGGGAGCATCGGTGCTCAGGAAGTAGCCGACGTTGGTTCCCACAGGGTTCTGGATAAGAAATGAATCGGGCGCGAGGCCGGCAAACAGCGCCACGATGGCCAGCAGATACTTAATATTCATCACCAGGTTGGCGTACATGTTGACGGCAAAGACCTGGCCGAACTTCGCGCTTCCGCCGAAGATGAAATTGGCCGTTACCCAAATCAGCAGCGCAAAAATGGCGGTGAAGATGAGAATGATCACCGGATAGCAGTAGGTAATGACCTCCGTGATCTTTACACCAACGGCCTTTTGCGTGGCCTGCTGATCGGCGGGCAGCTTCTCGAATTGCTCTTCGCGCGATGGCTGCTGGTGCATGTTGTTCTCAAAGACCTTATCCCATCCCACTTTCTGCTGAACGCCGAACGAGAAGCCGACAGCTACCAGGATCAAGATGAGCAGCGGTCCCCAGAAGGTCGCCTTGCGAAGAATGTCGGTGAAGGTTTTCGACGGCGCCACAAAAGTGTCGACGACGCGCTGCGTTTCAGACAGGGGGGCAGTCAGGTCTGGCGATGCGGCTACTGAGTCAGGCATGGGACCTCCGGAAAATTCGGTTGGCGGCTGCGTTCTTTGTTTGGCGGGATTTTATCCTGCCGCGAACGGGTACGGAATGAAAATCCTGCTTTCTTTCACGATCATGCCAGGTGCGGAGTGGCGGGCTGCATCGTGCGCCGGATCTCCCGGACAGCCCGCCAGATATAAATGACCAGGCCGACCACCAGGCACACCGCCCAGATACCCGCGCAGATGAGGATGCAGAGATTCAGGATTCTGGTAAGCCCCACCACGTCCTGATTCGCCGGCAGTACGTAAGTTTGCGTGTGCAGCAGGGCATTGACAATCCATGCTGACAGCAGCGTCGTAGCGATATGGAAAGTGGGCGGAAACCAGGTCAACTGCGGGCGTATCAGCGTGACAACAGCCTCGAAGATGGAAGCAATGGAAAGCGCCACGATCGGCCAGTAAACCGTATGCCAGACGGGGGCGGCCTTGAGGAAATACGCAGCTGGTCCGACGATCAGGAACGGATAATTTGGAATCGCCAGCAGCCACAGCAGGCCGAAAATCCCGAAGATGACGCCGCCCACGGCATTGGCGCGGCGCTTCGTCGTGGTTTCAACCTTCAGCTTGGGAAGCTTCCGCGGGTCCCAGTCGCTGAGACAGGGTGTCTTTATCGACACGCGATCAATGGCGGCAAAAACGAGAGTGATGATGCCGAACTGCGTGAAGACAATAGTCCACAGCGTGCCGAGCCCATGCCATTCGCCAGACAAGTGAGCCGCCGTCTCCGTGCGATGGAAGAGCAAGATGCCGAACCAGGCCAGCAGCCATGGGATGACATAGCAAAGAGCGACGATCTTGAGCACGAAGACGTAGATCGGATACAGGGCCGGGCCGATCAGGCTGCGCTGGGGCAAAAATTGCCCGGCAACCAGGATGGGGCGTCCGCGCTGCTTGAGCAGATCCGACACTTCGGATTCGGTCATGGTGCGGCCCAGCTCCGACTCGCGGTCTTCGATCTGCGAGCGCAGGTCTTCGGAGATCTCGGCGAGGATGTCCTGCTTCTGCTTGCGCGGCAGCCAGAAGCCGACAGCCTGCAGGTAGCGTCCAATCAAATCAGTCGATGGTGGTTGGGTTCCGTATGTGGTCATTGGAGTTGTTCCTTTGGCTCGAGCATTTCCGGCTGGAGCGCAGTTTCCGGGTTTGCGCCCGGGGCGGTTTGCGGTGAGGGGACGGGCGCCATGATACGGTCGATCGCTTTGTGCATGGCTTCGTTCTCATTCAAAAGCTGATACAGCACGATCTCTCCCTGGGGAGATAGTCGGTAGAAGCGCTTGTTCCGCTTGTCTTCCTCGCGCCAGTGGCTGACCAGCAGCCCCTGGGTCTCCAGGCGGCGCAGCAGTGGGTAAAGAGTGTTCTCGTCGATTGCCAGCCCGTGCCCTTCAAGCGCTTTGCGGAGGGCGTATCCGTAATGTTCCGTGCGGAGCTGGGCGAGCACAGCAAGGATCAGGCTGCCGCGGCGAAGCTCGAGACGAAGATTTTCAAAGATTTCCGTTTCCATGTTCGACACACACTATGTAACAAACAGTATGTGAGATACACCGTATGCCGCGCTGGTAGGTCTGTCAAGAGTCTTTTTGCGGATTTTTCTGCGGGCGTTTGCGACGGCAGGTGCCTGCTGCTCAAATATGCGCTTAAGGCACTGGAGTTACGCTACTTTTCAGGAAAACGTACCCAGCTGGCTACTTTTCTTTCCGGCCGGGGTTCAGTAATCTTAAGAAGCTCTGCTTCTTTGGCCTCAGCGCCCAACCGGCTCGACTGGGGCCACGATTCTCCGCGGTCCAACCTGATGTTTCGGTCCCCATTTGTGTCCCTTTCCGCGCTGGCCTTGGCCGGCGCGCTTACGCTGCCGGCCGCCGCCGTTACGCATACTCACGCCACGCCTCACAAGCGCTCACACCACGCTCAGCAGACCGCCTACCACGACCGCGTCGCCGCGCATGGCCACGCAGCTGCCCATCGCGGGAGCCGCCATCATGCCAGGCTCGCGCCGGAAAACCGCACGGTCAGTGAGACGATTGAGCCTGAGCCGTTGATAAACATGCATCTGGCGCCGCTTGCAGGCTCGCGCGGGTCGCTGGTGCGTCAGAACGAGCGGACCGAGGCCGACGGCCTCACGCGCATCGAAGACGACGCGCAGTTGAACGAACTGCGGCGCCAGAAGGCGCTGGTGGCGGTGCCGGTGAGTGCATCGCTGCGCATCAATGAGGGCTTGCCGGTGAACCGCCGCTATTGTCGCCCGTGGACGGCAAAGTTCCTGACCGATCTTGCCCGGGCGCACTCCGCCCGCTTCCACCGGCCCCTGCAGGTCAACTCGGCGGTCCGCACCGTCGCCTACCAGCGTCGCCTGATCGAGGTAAACGGCAACGCTGCGCCGGCCGAAGGCGACATCGCTTCTCCGCACCTCAGCGGGGCAACCATCGATATCGCGAAGAAGGGCCTGTCCATATCGGAGGTCGCCTGGATGCGTGGCTACCTCCTGCCGCTGCAGATGGCCGGCAAGCTCGACGTGGAGGAAGAGTTCTACCAGTCGTGCTTCCACATCACCGTGTACAAGTCGTATGTACCCGCTCCTGCCACGCCGAAGACGCCGACGCGGCATTCATCGGCTGCGTTGCTGGCGGAGCGGATGCGATAAGCTGCGCCCCCGGCAGCTACCATAGCTGCGTAATGCCGTTTGCTTCCGAACTCACTCGCTGGACGACCATGGCGGCGGCGCTGCTTGCGTTTGCGCCGGTGGTGGCCTTCGGATTCTGCGGCCCGGTTCTGGAGCGCATTCGCGCCTGGCCGCGAGCGGTTCAGATCGTTCTGCCGGGAGTGCTTGCAATTCCGTACGTGCTCGCCCTGCGGCCCCTCGGCTGGTTTTACTGGGAGTGGTTCCGGCTCTACGCTGTGCTGCCGGTCCTTGTGGCGTGGCTGCTGTCGATCGTGGCAAAGCGCGACCCGGAGCAGCATGGGCACTGGCTGGAGTTCGTGGTGTTGATCGCGCTCGGACTCGCCGTCGATCTGCGCTGGTTCGAACCGGCGTGGCCTCGCGGCCTCGCCTTCATAAACAAGCTGCTGCTGCTCGATGCGGGGCTATATGGGTTCCAATGCGTGCGCGGACTGGGCGGCGTCGGCTTCGATCTCCGGCTCAAATGGAATGACTGGAAGATCGGACTGCGGGAGTGGCTCTTCTACACGCCGATTGCCATTGCACTGGGCCTCGCGCTCGGCTTTCTTCACTGGCACCGGCATCTCGACCGGCCATGGTTGATCCCGCTGGCCTGGCTCTTCACCTTCTTTTTGATCGCTCTGCCCGAGGAGATCTATTTCCGTGGCTGGATGCAGAATCTGCTCGAAAGAAAATTGGGTCGCACGGCTTCCCTGCTCGTAACTGCCGCGATCTTCGGCCTCTCGCACTTCAACAAGCGCACCGCCTTCTTCAACTGGCGCTACGTGCTGCTGGCGGCCATCGCCGGCATCTTCTACGGACGTGCCTGGCGGGCGGAGCGCCGCATTGGCGCATCCGCAATCACACACACCACCGTCGACACCTTCTGGGGCGCGCTATTGCGATGAAACGAAGGAGAACAAGGGATTCATGAAACGGCGCGCAGCAGAAGATTCATTCGTTAATAGCTAATCCCTACTGGCTGATGGCTGCTTTACCTGTTCACGCCGCTGGCCAGATAGCCGCCGTCGATGACCAGGATCTCTCCGGTGACGAACGATGCCGCATCGGACGCGAGATAAATCGCGCCGCCGGCGATCTCGTCGAGCTTGCCGAAGCGGTTCATCGGGGTGCGCATCAGCAGCTCGCGTCCGCGCTCGGTGTTCGATACGAGCTCGTCATTGAGCGCCGTGGGAAAGACGCCCGGCGCGATAGCGTTTACGGTCACGCCGTAGGGAGCAAATTCCACCGCCAGCGATTTCGTTAGTGCGCCGACTGCCGCTTTGCTCGCGCCATATGCCGCCACGTCGCGGAAGGCGACCAGCGTAGCCAGCGAAGCGATATTCACGATGCGGCCGTAGCGCTGCTCGACCATGCTGCGGCCGAAGATCTGACAGCTGCGCAGCGTGCCCGTAAGGTTGGTGTCGAGAATCGTCGACCAGTCTTCTTCGGAGCACTCGAGCGTGGGCACGCGCAAGGTCACGCCTGCGCAGTTGAAAAGGATATCGACGCGTTCAAATTGCTCGAGCACTGCGCTGTGCAGCGCTTCCAGCGAGCTGCGATCGCGCACATCGGCGGTGATACGCAGCGACCGCCGCCCCGAGGCCTCAATCTCCGCCGCGACGCTGGCCACTTCTTCCGCGCGGCGCGATGCGGCGATAACATCGGCGCCGGCGGAGGCCAGGCCGAGCGAGATCGCCCGCCCCAGGCCGGAGGTTCCTCCAACCACCACGGCACACTTTCCCGTCAGATCAAAACAGCAGGACAATGCGCTTCTCCGCTTCGCCAGAATGCAGCCGCGAATACTTCACGATACAAACTTAATCTGAAAATGCAAAGCACCAGATTCTAGCATGCCGTTTGGGGGCCGGCGGTGCCTGCGGCGGTCAGGTCATCAAAAAAGTCAGCCCATACCCCTTGACAACCGTGAAAAGAGAGCCCTATCGTTTCGCGGTATCGGAGTTTAGGCTCCCGGCGGCTCAATCTGGCGGCACGGGCAGCCCAGCAAGAGACCACAGTCTATGAAGAGCAAGGCGCAGGACCCGGGCCACGGTAGGAGCAAATAGTACATATCACAAACAAATGCTTCATTCACTTTCGCATGTCGATGGAAATGCGAGCCTGCCGGGTCCTTCAAAGCTGCGCTTGCGACTCAACATCATCCGTTTCACGCCTTTGGAGGCCCCATGAGACAGATCGCATCCCTGCTACGGGACTCGCTTCGTAGCTACCGGCACGCGCGGACCACACTCCTCGCGACCATCTTCCTGCTTGCCGCACTTGCCGTTCTGCCGTGCGTTGCAGCCGCGCAGGGTCTTTACGGAACTCTGAATGGAACCGTCACCGATAAGAGCGGCGCCGTAGTGCCGAACGTGAGCGTGACCGTAACCAACCAGGGCACGGGCGCCGCGCGCACTGCGAATACGGGTCCACAGGGCGATTATCAATTCACTGACCTTCTGCCCGGAACCTACACCATCTCATTCAGTGCCGCGGGCTTTGCGGCTTACAAGCAGGAGAACGTCACCTTGGCTATCAACCGACAAGTGCGTGTTGATGCCGCCCTGTCGCCGGCAGGCACAACGCAAACGGTGACGGTCACGTCATCCGCTCCGCTGCTGCAGACTGAAACTGCCGAAGTCAACCATGAGATCACCAGCGAGCAGATCTCGCAGCTGCCCATCACATCCAGCCAGGGTCGTAACTTCCAGACCCTCTACACGCTGATCCCCGGCGCAGCAGCTGTCCAGGAGCAGAACTCGACGGCCTCCAATCCGTCACGCGCCATGTCGCTCAACGTGAACGGCGTTGAAGACATGAGCAACACCACCCGGCTTGATGGCGCGATCAATACCTATGGATGGCTGCCGTACCTGATCGCCTACGTGCCCCCTGCCGATTCGATCCAAACGGTCAACATCGTGACGAACGCCTTCACCGCCGACCAGGGAGTCGCGGGCGGGGCATCTATCAATGTGATCACCAAGAGCGGCACCCGCGACCTCCACGGCAGTGCGTGGTGGTACTACCAGGACGCCGCGATCAGCGCGCGTCCTTATACGGCGAGTTCAATAGCCACTACACCGAAGAACATCTTCAACGAGTACGGTTTCTCGGTTGGCGGCCCGGTGTACATCCCCAAAATCCTCACTGGCCGCGACAAGCTTTTCTTCTTCACGGATTTCGACCGAATCACACGACGTCAGTTGATTACCGGACTCCAGACTGTACCCACCACTCCGCTGCTGGCCGGCGACTTTTCGTCGGTGACAAATATCGGAACTTACAGCACGATCCTGTACGATCCGCAACCGGGAGGCACGGGGCCGTATCTGCCATTAGGATCGCGTCCGACGTTTCTCTCTGAGTACGGCTGCAACTGTATCCCGGCGTCGCGAGCGTCATCAGCCGCCCTTACGATGCTGAAGCTGCTCCAGCCGATTTCGTCCACAGTCACGAGTCCGAACTATGCCAATCAGCTCGCGAACGACTACCTGGGCAATGGCACGCTGGGCTATAACCGCAACCAGTCCGATACGCGGATCGATTACATTCCTAGCCAGACCACGACGATATTTGGCAAATATGCGATCGAGCCGTTTTCCATCACAGATCCGCAGGCTCTGGCCGCCGCCGGTGGCGGCACTTTCGATGGAGGTCAGCCAGGAGCCGCCAGCGGCCGGATTCAAAATGTCGGCCTTGGCGCTACGCATGTCTTTACCCCGAACATGGTCCTCGACGCGGACTTTGGCTATACCCGCCAAAGGACGGGCGCGCAGTCGTTGATCGATCTCGCTGTCGGAGACTTCGGCCTGAATGTGCTTGGCATCCCCGGCACGAATGGCGTGGGTACCCAGTACGTAGGTCAGCCCACCTTCGCATTCGGCAATGTCACCAACCAGGGCGCGAGCACCGGCTTCTCCTCTCTTGGAAACTCCAGCGGCGCCAACCCATTTCTCTTCCGCGATAACCAGTTCACGGGCGACGTGAACCTGAGCTGGACGAAGCATACCCATTCGATGAGGTTCGGCTTCACCTACTACCACTTCGATCTGAACCATTTTCAGCCGACCAGCGGCGGCGGCGTGAGCAGCCCGCGCGGCGGGTTTCAGTTTCAGGGCGGTATGACAACCAATTCCGCCAATTCGATCACCGTCTACAACACGCTGGCCGACATGCTGCTCGGTCTACCCAACAACGGCACCGGCATCGCCGTAGCAAAAGAACAGCAGCTCTATAACCCGAACTCGCTGCGCTGGACCGAGCTCGCCGGCTATGCACAGGACCAGTGGAAGATGACCGACAAGCTGACTCTTACTTATGGTGTCCGGTACGAGTTTTATCCGCCGCCATATCGCGACCACACCGGCGTCTACCGGCTCGATCCCACTTTGCCGCAGACAGCAAACGTCATCGTGGGTGGCGTGGGCAGCGCTCCCCACAACGCGGGCTATGACATGGGATGGGGCACGATTTTTCCGCGATTTGGCGCCGCGTATCAGGTAAACGGCGGCCTTGTTGTTCGCGGAGGCTTTGGCATGACCTCCGATCCTGACAGCCTGCGCTTCCTGCGCGATACCTTCCCCATGGACCTGGCTCCGACTTACAGTGGAACGGCAACTGGCACGGTCGCGCAGGATGCAACCTCAGGCACCTATCTCACCCTGACGAACGGTATTCCCGCCCCGATAATTCCGGACTTCTCGACCGGGTATGCGTCGCTCCCGGTCAGCGGATCGACCAATACTGCCCCCGCGAATTACCACCGGGGATACATATACAGCTGGAACGGATTTGTGCAGCAGGACCTCGGAGCAAGGTTTGTCATGAACCTCGGCTATGTTGGCACCCGCGTGGTGCGGCAGCTGACCGGGTACACGCTCAACGCCTCTCCATTGCCGAACGGATCCACGCTCTGCATGGCCAACGGACAATACAATCCCTCATCGCCGTACTTTACGAACCCGCTGGGATCAAACCCGTGCAGTTTTCAGGCGAATACATTGATCAACACCAATCACTGTGCCGGTGCTGCCAATCCGGTCTGCTACAACACCGGCGGCATTACCATGAACGCGCCTGCCTTCAGCGCGAACTACAACGGCTTGCAAGCGCAGTTGACGCGGCTGGCTGGGCGCTCGACGCAGTTCGGGCTTGTCTACACATGGTCCAAGGCGATCGACTATGAGGACAACGGCGCCGGATCTGGTTCCGCAGGAACATCGTTTTCCTATCCGGCATATTTTTACCTGAACCGAGGACTGGCCGGCTACAACCGCACAAACAACATTCAGTTCTGGGGAATCTACAACCTACCCTTCGGAGCCGGGCAGAGGTGGGCCAACTCAGGCATAGCATCGTGGATCTTCGGCGGCTTCCAGCTGAACGGCCAGTTGAGCCACATCAGCGGTGCGCCGTTTTCGATAAACCCTTCATCGAACACAGTCAACTCTCCGGGCAACACGCTCTTTGCACAGATGGTCAAGCCCTATCACCAGCTGGGCGGCCATAATCGTACGCCGGGGAATGGTGCTGTATCGGGCGGAAAACCCTGGTTCGATCCCACCTCATTTGCGAACCCCGTCGAGCCTAAATACACGAAGACGGAGTTGCCTTCTGACATCGTTGCGCCGACCTTCAGCAACACAATGCGCAATGAGTTCACCGGGCCGGGCCAGACCTACATCAACACCAGCATCTTCCGCTCATTTCACGTGTGGCGGGAGACGGCTTTTCAGGTTCGTTTCGAGGCGTTCAACGTCCTCAATCACCCGATTCTCACCAACCCGAACACGACCGTTGGTGGAAGCACGTTCGGCTATATCACCACCTTTGGCACCACGTCTCCAGGGGCCCCGCGTGTATTGCAGTTCTCCGGGCGATTTAACTTCTAGATCCATTTCGATTGCGGTCGAAGCGGCTTCATCGGCCACCTCCCAGGAAGCTTCGCAAACACCCGGAGCTTCCTGTCTTTTCTCAGGAGGCGGGAACTGGCGGCTACTTCTTCCGATCAGCGGTCCAGCGACCCATTGCCCGGCCTTCTACCTTCATTCGTCCCTTCGCAGAATCCCCATCGACCCATCCGTCGAACGTCGCTGTAACCGCGCCTGGTTGCTCGGGCCATGTCCCGCTGAAGCTGAGCTCCACGTAACCATCGCGCCACACTCCGTTGACGGGTTGATCTGGACCCAGCGCGCCCGACCATATACCGACCAGCGTGCTGCCCTCGCGCACCAGCTTCATGGTTCCTCCAAACCCTCCCGCATCTGTGGCGCACTTCACTTCCCATGTGCCCGCTATTTCACCCCCATTCTCGATCACGTCAGGCTTGGCGGGAGTGATTCGCAGGTTCGAGAAGTAGGCTTCCTCGCCTGAATAGCTCCACAGGGCGACAGCCCCCTGCAGGTCTTCGCCCTTTAGACCGTCCACAATAAGGCTCGGATTTGGGGATCCATTCAGGTATAAGGTGGCGTGGCGGCCGTGTACATCGATCTTCACCTTCGTCCATTCGTCGACTTGCAGCTCTGCATAGGATTCGTAAATGAAAGGCCAGTTCCTGCGCAGCTTCTCCCAGCCGAATGCGGGCTCCGAGGTGTATTGCACCGCATGGTTGCGCATGGCCTGATCGTCGGCTCGCGCGTTGCCCGGCCGCACATAGAACAGCTCGTACTGCGAGCCATCGGGCCGGGCGCGGAACGCGATGCCGGTGAAACCGGGCATCCTCGTCCCGGGCGGTCTTGTGATCCTGGTCGCAATGTCCACTTCGATCGTCCCGTCGCGAAAGTTGGTTCCATTGAGGAACGTCAGCCCAGCCGCGTCACCCTCCGGCCTGGTTAGGCGGACCGCTTTGCGACCCTTATATTCGACCGCTTCCGCCTTGACCGCGCCTGTGGCCGTAAGATCCTTCGTGTCTGTGAGGGCAAAGGTTTGCGGCGTAGCGACCGGCGCATTCGCGTGAGTCTCCTGCGCGGTGGCGAAAGCTCCTCCGGAAAGAAGAAGCAGCAGAAATGCGAAGTGATGCGACACAACGTTCGATCGCGGCATGCGCCAAACAGTAGAGTCACGATTCGCAAGCAGCAAGCATTCTGTGACGAACGGCAGGAAGCTGGTGCGAACAATGCTCAGGCAGGACGCTCGCTGGTGGGCAGCGCAATCCTCGGGTGAATTCGTAACTGTAACTTAGAGATAACTCAGCCACCAGTCGCGCCGCGCTGCCTTTACCTTTGCGAACCACCTGCAGAGCGGATAGAGCGCCACCACGATGACCATCCACACCACATAAACCACCCAGAGGCTGTATCCGAAATTTGCCGGGAAGAGCTTTGCGGGGCCACCAATCGAGGGAACCGGATTGAACATGAAAGAGAAGGCTGCCCGCCCGTACCGCGCCAGCGCCATGAGAACCGCCAGCGCATGGATCGCATAGAAATGCAGGATGAAGTAGAACATCGGCACCCGTCCGAAGACCACGAGAGGATGCGACGGCTTCAGCGAGCATCCGTCGATGAGGGCGAGAACCAGAATCGCCGGTCCCAGCGTCATCAACAGGAAATCGAGCGAGCCCGGGTACTTCGTGCAGTTCAGGAACGACAGCACCGTAAACAGGGCCGATTTCTGCACAGCCCACGGCGCTGGATCTCCGTAATGATTGATCGCGCGTATGACAAAGAATGCGAGCGTAGCAAGCAGCCCAATCCTCAACATAATCCGCCGCCGCCGCGCGCTCTCAAGCAGAAAGAGCTGGCCGAAACAGAAGCCTGCAGCCATCAAGGCGACCCAGGGCAGCAGCGTGTATGGGACCAATACCTGCCTGCCGGCGAAGACTACCACGCCCGGCTGGTGAATCAGATTCCAGATCCAGGCCGCCGATCCGAACCGCTCTGCAGAGATGCCGTCGAGGCAGTTGTGCAGAGCGATGACGGCCACGCTTGCGGCTCCCAGCACACGGAGCGGTAGATAGATCAGCGCAGCCATCAGGATCATGCACGCTCCGAAGATCCAGAGGATGAGCATCAGAATTGGGTAGCTCGACGAGAAGTTGAAGTCATAAGCCAGCTGCATCACCGTCAGCTCCAGCACGATGAACCAGACTCCGCGAGTCCACAGAAACCGCGATAGCTGGCTGCGGCTGCGATGGCCTCTCCGCCACCAGAGAAACGCACACATACCTGCCGCCAACATGAAGACGGGCAGGCAGAAATGAGTGATCCAGCGGGTAAAGAAGAGCACCGGAGTGGTTCGGGTGAGGTCGGTGGGCGAGAACAAGACCGCGCTCGAGTGAAAGAAGTCACGTACGTGATCCAGAGCCATGAGGACCATGACCGATCCGCGGAGCACATCAATACTCTGAAGGCGAGGGGCGCTTGGCAGGCGAGCAGCCGGATTCTGGAGCGATTCCATCGGAGGCAAAGAGGGCGCGCACGCAGGATATCCCCATTACCAGATACCCCGCAGTACCCAAAAAAGAAGCGCAGACCGAAGCCCGCGCCTCCTTCACTGCCCCCACAGCAGCTTTAATTACCAATCGAGATAGCGGTTTCGCTCGGGCTGGCTCGATTCGCGCGCTCACGATGTTCAACACGCTGCTCTGCGTGCGACTTGGGAATTGCTACGTTGACTGCGGCGAAGGGCCCGCGAATCTCGCGGAGAAAGCGGTCGTCTCCGTACTTATTGAAGACCAGCCGGCCACGGTTCGAAGCGGAGGTGGGCAGCGCCTCCCATGGTCCGTCGGAACCGCGCACCAGCACCGCAAAGCGCGGATGATCGATGTCCTGGATCAGGATTTCATTCGCTGAAATCTGAGAAGCTTCCTGATCGATACGGTAATTACCAGCAGGAAGCACTTTCTTTCCTACAGCGAAGGCGAACGGAACGTTCACCCTGACTTCATGCGCGTTCTGCGCCAGAACACTACCCGCGGTGAGAAGGCAACCCGCAGCAAAAAGGGCCGTGACTGTAAATTTCTTCAAAGCAATTCTCCTCTTCGTTCCTCGTGTGCGCCGTTGGGTCCTCACAAAAAATCGTAGATAAATCTCTTCTTCACTGCTACTCCAAGTAAGATGCACAGGCACGGCCTTCGATTCTGTGCCGCTCGCCCCATCCAACTGACGCATTCACTGCGAGTTACCCGATCACACGCGCGCAACTGATTGATTTCAGACGGCCGAAATTCTCAGTATTTTTATTTGATCCGCGATCAGCAATGGCCGCGCCTGCCCGCGGCATCTATCCGCTAATCGCGCACGCTCGCCCGCGCGCAAGAGCTGAACGGAGCAGTGGCCTGCGCGCACTCTCAACGTCAATATCTTCTGAAGAGTTGGTTAGCTCTCGGCGAGCCGGGTGGTGGCCAGATCGCTCGCGGTTGCAGTTCGCGGTTGCAACTCAAACAAGGCGAAGCCGGTTGGGATCAACAGCAAATAGCAGCCTGCCGAGATCAGCAGGGTCACATTGATGCCCCACGACATGCTGATCATTACACCCAGTACCGAGGCTAGAACGCCGGTCGCTCCGTTGACGCCCCAGAACCACGGTGTTGGTTTTTCATCGATCGCTTCGACCAGCCGCATTCCCGTCGGGAATGCAAAGCCCAGCAGAAAGCCCAGCGGCATGATTGCCGCCAGAGAAACGCCAATGCGTACCAGCCGCTCGCGATCTGTAGTGGACTGGAACACACCCGGGAGAATTCTTTCCATCGCCACCAGGTAGCCCGTGACGATAAGTGCCCACACCATCAGTTTTCCTCGCGTAGCCAGCTTGAGCCGGTCCGATGTCAGACTGCCCAGGCCAGATGCCAGGATCAGGCTGAACAGGCACACGCCCAGCGAGTAGATTGGGTGGCCAAGATACACGCTGAAGTACTGCAACAGCGCAATTTCGCCCAGCATAAAGCCCATGCCGATCAGCGAAAAATACAAGCTGCCGCCGATAGCCAGGCGCCGCGGACATGCGCGCGCGGCGCTCTTTAGAGGCACCAGGATTGTCAGGATCACGGCAATGACCGAGAGGAACAGAATCATGATGAGCACGGCGGTCGCAATCATGTTGCCCCCGATAACGCCAGCCTTTATCTGACCGCTCCTCAACCGTCGACCCACCGTCACCAGGCTTGGGACATCGAAGATCCGCAGTTGGTTAAAGAAGAACGGCCGGGCATCGGTAGGCACAGCGAGATCGAGGTACGAGGATTCCAGGACGCGGTGCAAAGCAGTTGGATCCTCACTCTCCGTAATCTGGCGCAGCTTGCTCGACTCCGGCGGATGGTCAGGTGCCAGCAGAACATTGAAGCCGCCCTCTCGCACCGCGTCGTTCAGAGCGCGCACCTCTTCCCCGGTGAATGGTGATTTGGACAACACGAGAGTGGCGATGTTATTGACCGTCGCGACGTACAGGTAAGGGCGGACATCCTTCACGCCTGCATCCAGCAAGGCAGCGGTTGCCAGGCCGACCATGCGCGCCGTCTCATCGGCGTCGCCGGGGCTGTACCAGCGGCTTACTGTGAATATCCCATGCTCGTTGAGGGACTTGAGGAAAGCTCGCCAACCCTCCAGAGTGTAGAGGCCGTTCTCGCTCAGGCTGAACGCGCCCGCTCCAGTCGCTGCCCATGTATCGATCATGCTCATCTGCACCAGATCGAACTTTTCCTTCGTGGCCGCGAACCAGCTGCGCGCGTCGTCCACATGCAGCTTCAGATTCGGAAGCGCGGTTAGACTGGAGTAATTCTTATAAAACGGATGCCGGGTGTCCAGATAGATGAAGATCGGATTGAGCTCCACGCCGGTGATGTCGGTCACTCCGAACAGATGAGCCGACAAAATATCACGGCCACCGCCAACGCCGATCACCGCAGACTTGTGGATGCCCGCAAGGCGATACGCCAGGGTCACCAGGTCATAACGCAGGAAGTCAATCGAGCCGAGCGTTCCGTCGTAGTGGTACATGGACGACCCGGCCGCGCCATCGATGGTTAGCGCGGCCTGGGGAACACGCGTATCTGCGGGCAGGTTGGGAGACGGACCCCACAGCTGAGGGGTGGTCAGCATGGGATGCTGCGCCCTGATACGAGAGTAGGAGTTCCACTTTTCGTATGTCGTGCGCCCGGCTATCTCGATTCTGTCTTTAACCAGGATGGGGGTGAACCCGATGGGCGACAGTGAATTGAACAGGGCTAACGCCACCAATGCAATCACAACCGATGCCGGTCTCCGCCACCACGGCCTGGAGTGCAGAATCTGCCGTTGTGTGGTCTCGGCGCTCGCAGCAAAAGCCAATGCCGACAGACCTGAGATGGCGCCAGCCACGATGACAGCGGTCGGACCGTCAAGAACATTCAGGATAGCGATCACTGCTACGCATCCCGACGCCGCGCCAAGAAGGTCTACACCGTAAACCTGTCCCCTCGGGAACGGGCTGCGCGTTAATGCCAGACTGACCACAACGCCGGAAAAGACGTAGGGCACGGCCATGGCAGTCAACAACAAGCCCCACGAAACCAACGTGGCCAGCGAAAAGGCAAGTGAGGTGATCAGACAAAACTGCACGATCACCGACGCCGGCATGGCCACCGCGGCCATGAGCGAGAAGTTGGAGAGCGTGACCGGCAGCGGCACGGACTGGAAACGCTCGCGCCGTAGATAAACCCAGACGGCGCCCACCGTCATGCCTAGCATCGCGACGCTGATCGCAAAGAAGGCCATGTAGTACCAGGCGATAACCGACAAAATGCGCGTCTGCAAAATCTGAAATATCAGCAAGGAAAGCGTGATTAGAAAGACACCCGCGAGGAAAGGACTCTTGCGCATGCCGTTAGAGAGGGCCATAAGCAGCTCCGAATAAGGAGAACAAGGTAGATCGAAAGGTAAAAAAGCTAACTATCTGGAAACAGGTCCGAACGGGGGGAAAAGCGAAGGGGGGAAAGCCAAAGCTGCACACTTCAGCTGCCGTCAGCTTATGCGAGAGCGAGCAACGGCGCAAGAATATTTCTTTCTGAAGAAGAACAAATCAGTCTGATGAAGCAGGCCAGCCGACGCCTGTCTGGTCAGATAAGTCATGCGGCTGCTATTCTTCTCGCTTCATGAAACCGAGGCTGCATCTCGCTTGCGGTTTGCTCTTGGCTGTCGCGTTCGCCGCGGGGTCCCGGCCCTTTGCTCAGGAGCCAGATCCGGAAATTGCGAAGCAGCCGGCACGCCCGTCTCCCATATGGCTTAAATCGGGAGTCATCTACCAAATCTTTGCGCGCGCGTTCTCTCCGGCGGGCGACCTGAACGGCGTAACTGCGCGCCTCGACGAGCTGCACGCGCTCAACGTGAACATCCTGTGGCTCATGCCGATTCATCCTGACGGGCAGGTCAAGAAGAAGGGCTCGCTCGGCAGTCCCTACGCGGTGCGCGACTACTACGCAATCGATCCCGCGCTGGGCACGAAGGATGACCTCCACCGTCTGGTGCAGGAAGCACACAAACGGCAGATGAAGGTCATCATCGACATCGTTGCCAACCACACTGCTTGGGACAGCGTGATGATGGCCCATCCCGACTTCTATAAAAAAGACGCGCAGGGCCACATCACCTATCCGCACGACTGGACCGACGTTGCGTGGCTCGACTATTCGAATCCCAAACTGCGCCAGTACATGCTCGACATGCTCGTTTACTGGATCAGGGATTTCGACCTTGACGGATACCGCTGCGATGCAGCGTCAGAGCTGCCGACCGACTTCTGGGAGCAGGCTCGCATGGCCCTCGAAAAAGTGAAGCCGGACATCATGCTCCTGGCCGAAGCCAGCAAGCCCGATCTGCTGAAGAGCGCCTTTGACATCGACTATTCCTGGCCGCTCATGCATACCTTGAACGACGTCATCATGAACGGAGAACCGGCGACCGCAATTCGCACAACCGTCGAACAGCAGCAGGCGCTGTTTCCCATCGGCGCGCTGCACATGCGCATCAGCGACGATCACGACGAGCTGCGAGCGACCACTCGATACAGCTATCCCGGAGCGATTGCGGCATCGGCGTTGATGTTCACGCTCGATGGCGCGCCGCTGATCTACAACGGCATGGAGGTCGGAGACTCCACCCAGTCGGCCGCGCCCGCGCTCTTCGAACCGCAGAAGATCTTCTGGGATGCAGCGATCTGGCATCCGGACTATCCGAAGTTTTATGCGGCAATCGCCGGCTTGCGCAGAACACATCCGGCGCTCGAGCAGGGTGAACTCATCTGGGTGCATAACTCTGACGAACGGCACGTCGTTACCTATCTGCGCCGTTCCAGCACCGAAGAATTTCTGATCGCGGTCAACCTGTCGAACACACCATTTCGCGGGAGCGTCGAAGCCGATGCCGGAACCTGGAAGGAGATCGAGATTCCCATCTCGAAGCCCGAGCCTGCCGCCGTCCCCTTTGTCTCCCTCGATGCTTTTGGGGCCCGCATCTTTGAGAAGCAAGCTCCATAGGAGCAGAGAGAAGCAAACGCCCTAAGGAATCAGTTATGGATACATCACCATCAATACCCGGCATCGACACCGCCGAAGGCGCACTTCCGCTGGCCAGTGCTGCTACCGCGCCCGCAAAGCGCGTCGTGCATTTTCGCAAGCCGCAGCGCAGCTTTTGGCAGATATGGAACATGAGCTTCGGCTTCTTCGGCATCCAGTTTGGCTGGGGCCTGCAGATGGCCAACATGAGCGCCATCTACGAATACCTCGGCGCGCGGGCCGACCAGATCCCCATTCTGTGGCTCGCTGCTCCGCTCACCGGCATGCTGATCCAGCCCATCATCGGACACGCAAGCGACCGCACCTGGGGACGCCTCGGCCGCCGCCGTCCATACTTTCTCGCCGGTGCCATCTTGGCCTCGCTGATGCTCCTCTTCATGCCCAACAGTTCGGCGCTGTGGATGGCCGCGGGCATGCTCTGGATCCTCGACGCTTCCATCAACGTGAGCATGGAGCCCTTCCGCGCCTTCGTCGCCGACATCCTGCCCGAAGGCCAGCGCACCTCCGGCTTTGCCATGCAGAGCATGTTCATCGGCCTCGGCGCCGTTATCGCGTCTGCACTTCCCTGGTTGCTGACCAACGTCTTTCACATGCAGCAGGTAGCAGGAGACCTCCGCGCCATTCCCACCACCACCCGCATTTCGTTTTACGTTGGAGCCGCCGCCTTCATCGGCGCCGTTCTCTGGACCATCGTCACCACGCCCGAGTATCCGCCCGAAGACATGGAAGCCTTCAAGGCGCTGAAGGCGCAAAAGACCGGCGTCGGCGCCAACGCGCGCGAGATCATGACGGCGATTGCCGAGATGCCCGATACCATGCGCAAGCTCGGCCCCGTGCAGTTCTTCACCTGGCTCGGACTCTTCTGCATGTGGCTGTACTTTCCCGTCGCCGTCGCGCACAACGTCTTCGGCGCGAGCGATCCAAAGTCGCTCCTCTACAGAGAGGGAGTGGACTGGGGTGGTGTTTGCTTCGCCGTTTACTCGGCGGTTTGCTTCGCATTTTCCTTTGCCCTGCCGTGGATGGCAAGAAAGTTCGGCCGCAAATACACGCACATCCTGTGCCTGCTGTGCGGAGCCGCAGGCCTCATGTCAGTAGTTATCATCCATAACAAATACATGCTCCTCTTCACCATGCTGGGAGTCGGCATCGCCTGGGCCAGCACGCTGTCGATGCCCTACGCCGTACTTGCTGCGTCGCTGCCACCGGATCGCACCGGCGTGTACATGGGCATCTTCAACTTCTTCATCGTTACGCCGGAGATTTGCGCGTCGCTCTTCTTCGGATGGATCATGATCCATCTGCTGAACAAGAACCGCATCTACGCGATCATCGCCGGCGGCGTCTTCATGCTGATCGCTGCCGCGCTGATGCAGCGGGTGAAGGATCCGCGTACGCTGAGCGTGCAGGACGTGTAAAAATCACCCCGCGAATTTAGGCGTTGGCTGCGCTGCAATCGATCTGTACTCTGTTGTGACTTGGGGAGGGGCACTCATGGTCCTTGTCGTCGGCGCAACCGGGCTCGTCGGTGCTGAAGTCTGCAAAAAGCTGGCCGTTCGCGGTGAAAAGGTTCGTGCCCTGGTCCGCACTACCAGTGCAACGGAGAAGATCGAGGACCTTCGCTCCCACGGCGTTGAGCTTGCCATAGGAGACCTCAAGGATCCCGCCTCTCTCGCCGCCGCATGCCGCGGTGTTGACGCGGTGATCTCGACAGCATCATCCACGCTTTCCCGTCAGCCGGGAGACTCTATCGAATCCGTCGACGCCGCTGGGCAGATGAGCCTGGTAAACGCCGCAAAAGCAGCAAATGTCCAGCGCTTCATCTTCGTTTCTTTCCGCCGCCCGCCCGGTTTGTCCTTTCCGCTGGGAGACGCGAAACGTGCTGTCGAAGAGGCGATCGCGACCATGACCTTTACCGTCATCCAGGCCAGCTATTTCATAGAAGTGTGGCTCGGTCCGGAACTGGGGTTCGATTATGCCGCGGCAAAGGCCCGCATCTGTGGACCGGGTACCGCGCCAATCAGTTGGGTTTCATTCGCCGATGTCGCGGAGATGTGCGCTGTAGCTGTTCGGCATCCAGCGGCGTCGCGCAGAACGATTGCGTTCGGTGGCCCGCAGTCGCTGAGTCTCCTCAAAACGGTGGCCCTCTTCGAGAAGATAGGTGGTAAACCCTTTACCGTGGAACATATCCCGGTAGAAGCGCTGCGGGCGCAGTTTGAGGCAGCGACCGACTCCATGCAGAAGTCGTTTGCAGCGCTGATGTTGAGCTCTGTGAACGGTGATGCGATGGATATGACGCAGATCGCGGACGAATTCGGGATGAGACTCGCGAGCGTCGAGGGATATGCGCGAAGCGTGCTGGGCAAGTCTGCAAGCGCATGAGCATCTGCCGGCGCCCCTCAGGCTATTGACGGACCTTTCTCCGAAGCATCCGCAGCTTCGGTTTTGCCCACTGGTCTCAGTAGCGGCCAACCTTTTCGCAGCACGTAATCCAGCCACGCTCCGGCCAGTTGCGATGTTAGGATCGCAGCCACAACCAGCGTCGTGTAGAACTTTGAGCTGATGATTCCCGCGTCGAAGGCGACGCTCGCCAGAACGATACCCGGTCCCCCGCGCGCATTGGTTGTAATTGCAAGGTTGATCAGGTCCAGCCCTCGGAATCCGGCGAGTCGCCCGGCGAGCGACATCGAAAGAACCTTGACGAGACAGGTGCCGCCGATGAAAGCCGCCATCATCCATAGCGAGACACCGCGGATCAGGTCCAGCTTCAGGCCAACGATCGCGAAGTAAAGAGGAACGAAAAAAGCAAAGGACACCTTTCCGATCGCATCGAGAGCATCCGCGAACAATCTGCGTTTCTTGTGCACCACGGCGAATCCGGCAAGGAACGCGGCGAACACCAGGCTGACGTCGAGAACTCCGGCGACAACGCAGTATGCAAGCAGGATCGCGATCGCATACCCCGCGGGGGAATGCCGGGCGAGGACATTGAAGCGGGAAGCGTTGATTCGTTTTACGAATCGCGGAACGATGGTCAGCCCCAGCAGAACGAAGGCGCCTGTTGCGATGAGGTGATACGACATCGCGCGCGGATCGAGGACTCCCTTTCCGGCCAGCGTCATAGCCACAGCCAGCGCGAGCCACAGGACGATGTCCTCAAGCACTGCAACACCGAGAATCAATCCGGCGAAGCGTGTATGGAGAATTTTCAGGTCGGCAAAGATCTTCGAAACAACCGGGACGGAAGTCACCGCGACACCGACGGCAAGGATGATGATGAGCGAGACCCGGTTGCCGTTTGGACCGGCCAAAGCCGGGGAGATTAACCAGCGGCCGAAGATGAGGCCGAGCAGGAACGGCACACCAGTTCCCGCGATAGTCAGCCAGGCGACTTCCCGGCGCTCCTCACGGCTAAAGAGATGCTGAGTTTCCGCCCCCGAAAGAAACATGAGCAGTAACAGGCCGAGCCAGTAAATGAAATCGAGAATATTTCCCTGGTGCCTTGCGGCGTCGACCAGATGAGAAACGAATGGCAGCCGGCCAAGCATGGCTGGACCTAACACGACTCCGGCCAGGATCTCGCCGATGACCTTTGGCTGGCGCAGCCGCACAAACAGGTAGCCCAACAACTGCGCGAGCCCCACAAGCAGCAGGAGTACGACGAGAACGGAAGTCAATGCCGAGTTGGACAATCTATGTCTCCCGCCCCCTTGGAATGCCGCCCCTCCAAAACGGTTGGTGCAACAGAAGGCAAAGCTTAGTCCGCGTTGCCTGCCGAGGATGGGTTATTGTCGCATTGCCGCTAAAGAGTCCGGCGTGCGCCTTGGTCAACCAATCAAAATTGATCCCGGGTAGTGGCATCTCCGGCTATGATCCTCGGCATGCCGCGGTCCGCATCGGCGCTGGTTTTTTCCTTCCTGCTGGCGACACTCGCGGCTCAGGCAAGAGCCCAGAAGTGCGGCTCTGGCGCGCAAAGTACAATCTCCACCGACCGTCCCCAGATCACGGCGTCCAGCATCGTCGTTCCTTGTGGAAGCCTGCAGTTCGAGAACGGCTTTGCCGTCACCGGCAACGCAGGCCAGCAGACGACCGACTTCCCCGAGACCGCAGTCCGCTTCGGAATCGCGCGCAAGACCGAGCTTCGCTTCGGCGTTCCCGACTACTTCTACAACTTCGACACCGGCTCGAGATTTACCAACGGATTCGGCGATCTGAGCCTGGGCTTCAAACAGCAGCTTGGACCGACGCCCGGCAAGTTCGAGATCTCACTCATCCCCTCCGTCAGCTTTCCCACCGGAGCCGACCTGATCTCCAGTCACGGCTACGACCCCACCGTGCAGCTGCCCTGGTCGCGCGGACTGAGCAAGAACTGGACCGTCGCCGGCATGTTCTCCGTGATGTGGCCCACCCAGGACGGGCGACACAATGCGACTGGCCAGGCCAGCATGTACTTCGACCGCCAGCTCACCGCGCCTTGGGACGCCTGGGCCGAATACTCCGGCGCCTTTCCGCAGCGTGGAGGGCCGCAGCACCTGATCAATTTCGGCACGTCGTACAAAGTGTCGCCGCACCAGCAGCTCGATTTCCACGCCAGTTTCGGACTTTCCGCCGCGGCGCCGGATTACTCAATCGGGCTGGGCTACTCTTTCCGTCTGCAGGTGATTCACGCACACTGACATTCTGGAGGGGCACGGACCGCTGGCGCGGCCCGCGTCTCCCGGGCCATACTTACTGGGTTACGAGGTGGCTCGACTCCTCGTGAGCCGCCTGCGAATGTTCATGAGCCTCCGCCGAGTGCTCATGAGCGAGATTGGAGTGCTTCTGTGCTTCCTCGTGATTGCCCTGTTCATGGTGATCGGCCGCGGTGTGATGGGCCTTGGCTGCGTGCTCGTGATGTTCGGCTGCCTTGCGGTGTGCTTCGTGTGCCATAAAGATCCTCGATTTCCGGGATATGGCGTTCCTCCGATAGCCATCGCGATCGAAGAAATGCCTTAATTTCCCGCGATCAGATTCTCCCTGCGCAGCTACGTCTTTCAGCACAGGCAGATGAATATTCGGTGGTTTTCCCAAGAATAGAGACGCTGGTTGCTTGTCGCTCTCGTTGCCCGCAGCCAGCCTCTCGCGTCTAATTGGCAGATATGGCCTCGCCGCAGTACGTCTCACCCGCGCACATCGAGAATCTGCGCGGCGAGCTCGATGCGCTTCCCGGCGATCCGCGTCTCGGCTTCTTCGGGCCCGATTCGCTGACCTGGCGAATCAACCGCGAATCCGCAATCTTTCTCGGCGCTGGACGCGCGGCGCTTCTGCAGCTTGCTCATCCCTGGGTCGCGGCCTCACTCGTTCATCATTCGAATCTCATGAATGACGCCATCGGCCGTTTTCACTCCACCTTCCTCGTGATCTATACCATGCTCTTCGGCACGCGCGCCCAGGCGCTCGCCGCGTCCGATCAGGTCTACCGCCTGCACACCGGCATCCGCGGCGAGTTGCCGAACGCCGTCGCCTCCCGTCCTCGCGGTGAGCATTACGAGGCCAACGAAGTCAGCGCACTCTGCTGGGTCTTCGTCACCCTGGTCGACAGCGCCATTCTGGCCTACGAATTCGCTCTCCCGCCGCTTTCTACCGCTGAGCGCGAGCAGTATTACGGCGAGAGTAAACGCACCGCTGCGCTCTTTGGGATACCGGCATCAGCTCTGCCCACAGACTGGCTCGCGTTCACGCGATACGCCGCCGACATGATGGAGTCGCCGCTGCTCGGCGTCGACGACAACGCGCGCCGGCTCGGCAGCAGCGTGATGTCAGGAGTCGGCACCTGGATTCGCCCGCCGCGTTGGTATCGCGCTCTCACTGCATACTGGATGCCCCCATGTCTGCGCGAAGGCTTCGATCTCCAATTCAGCGGGGAAGAAGAGAAAGCTGCACACAGCGCCGCCCGCCGCCTGCCCGTGCTTTATCGGCGCATTCCCCGAGCCATCCGATTCGTCGGCCCGTACCACGAAGCCGAAGCGCGGCTGCGTGGACGCACTCCCGGACCGTTCACGCGACGAAGCAATCTTTTCTGGATGGGCCAGCCCCGTTTACTCTATCCGCAACTCTCACGCTAGGCCCGAAGCGTCCGCATTATTTGTCGTGCAGCAGGTCCTGGCTCACCTTGTAATCGTCCGGACCCCCGGTCAGCGCGATCGGAACCACCGCACCGGCGTGGCGCTTCTTGAAGAATGGCGCCAGCGGCTTGAGCAGCAGTGATTTGAAGCCCGTCGTCGCATGCGAAATGTCTGACTCCATCTTCAGGTTGCCCACAAGATGCACCGTCCCCTTGCGCAGATCGTAAGACCCGTTGAGATCTGCCGAGGCTCCCGGAATCTCAAACGCCAGCCGCCTGGTCGAAACCACGCCGTCGCGAATCGTCACCTGCCCTTCGAGCGACGACATCACGTCTGCCGCCGGATCCGCCTCTACTTCGCCCGCCTCTCCATTCTTCTGATCTGTCCCCGGCGACTTCAATCCCTGCGCGCGCTGGCTGAATTCCGTCAGTGTCCGTTCGGTGTCGCGGTTGGTCAGCCGCCCGCTTGGCAGAACGAAGCCGCCATCCACGCTGAGCCGCTTGAGAAACCCCATCTCATCATGCTGGGGTGCAAGGTGTGCATGAGCCTTGAGCGCGACCGTGCCGGTGATCGGCGGCCGATTTTTCAGAAATGGCCGCAGCAGATCCTGCACGCGCCCCTTGCTTACAGTCAGGTCTAGCTCCGTAGTCTTCGGCGTGTTAGCGGATCCAGCCACGGTGCCTGCGGCCTCGACCGTGGTTTCGCCGGTCTTCACCTCCACCCGGTGGAGAACCAGGTTGCCGTTGAGAGCATTCATCGTGCACTGCACCAGCCCGTTCACGGGCGTAGGCTGGCCCGTTCCTTCCGCAAGGTCACCGGTCGAAGCCGTAGCGTAGAGTTCAATCGCTGCCAGCGCACCAGAGAAGTGGCCCTCAGACGAGAGCGTTCCGTGCAACTCTCCAATCTGGTCCAGTTCCACGCCGTTAAACGTGAACTTGCCCGACACCGGCGTTCCTCCTAGGTTCTTTGGGTTAAGCGGCCCCAAGCTCCCACTTGCCTGGATCCGCCCGGCAGGATGCGCGTTCTGCATATCCACAAAGTAGGAGACTGCGTGCCCCTGCTGCATATTGCGCATGATCAGCTGGCGAATGGGATAGGTGTAACGCCCGCCGTTGGTGCGCGTCACGTCGAGCACCGCGCCGTGAATGATAAGCGTCTCAACCGCGGTCTCCGGCCCGGCGAAATCGCCGCTGCTGCCTGGCGGAAAGTCTTCGCGGTTTGCCCGGCTGCCGACCGGGGGAATCACCACGTGCAGCCCCTTGATATCCACTAGCTGCACTCGCCGGCGAAAGAGCAGCAGATCCAGCCAGCTTCCCTGAACGATTAGATCCTCGGTCGAGCCTAGCGGCGGCAGATCGGGGGCAGAGTTACGGCGCAGCGTAAGCGCTTTGGCCACAAAGCCGGGATGCGGAAAGTACGTGCGGTGATAAGCGGCGACCGTAACCTTGCTGGCCAGCACCTGCTCCAGAAGAGGCTTCACATTGCGATAGCGATACGGCCAGTGCTGGTCGAGAAAGTAGATCCCCGCCACCAGCAGCGCGAGCACTGGAAGACCGATCCCGAGCCCCCACAGGAGCCGTTTACGGTGCCGCCCCGCGAAAGAGTGCGCCTCTAAGGTCGTTGATATTTCTGCCACAGGCTGCTCGCCTTCGTCCAAGCGTTATGGTTGGGATGCGGCCCGGTGCTCCGCAGTTATATGGGCGCCGTCGCCTTAATGCCGGATTTCCGTCAGAGCGCGAGTCGTCGCCTGCACCGCAACCGCAATGACGATCCCGGTCAGAATCAGCCCCAGAAAAGCGATCACGATGGCGACAACCTTCGACCTCCTGTCAGTCGGCCGGAGATCGCCGTAACCCACCGTAGTCGCGGTCATAAATGACCAATAAACGGAGTCCGGGAAGGACCAGACATGCCTCCGTCCCACCGTATAGCCCAGCACCATGATTGCCCCCAGCAGGCTGAATACCAGGGGAAACATAAGCCAAAGGCCGATAGCGAAATCCTTAAGAAATACAATCGTCAGGCCGCGAGGAAACACTGATGACTACCTCCTTAGAGTAGTGTGTTGAACACTGGCGGCGCAGTCGCTGTGCGGGGCTTGTCAGGAGAGCAGTCTTGGACGCTCAGCAAGCTGACTGGTTCGTTGCCAAGCGATTATAGCCTTCGTGTCGCGGGTGATACTCAGCCAGCCAGAGCGCTTTCGCGCTCATGTGCGGCGGGATTTTTCACCACAAATCTTGACTCTCGGAATACTCTTGCATCGGGAATCTACTGCGAGAGGAGATGATCGTGAAAATACGTCTGGCAACTATATTGTTGCTGGCCTGCCTCGGCGCACGGCTATCCCTTGCTCAGGCAATGCCCGAGGGAATCTGGCAGGGTTACGACGGCGAGTGGAAGCACGTTTCTCAGCAGTTGATCGCGCTGGCCGAAGCCACTCCGTCCGACAAATTCGCATGGCGGCCTGCGCCGGGAGTGCGCTCCACCAGCGAAGTCTACATGCACATAGTCGTCGCAAATTTCTGGCTGCTCAGCGTCACCGGACCCAAGCTGCCTCCGGACTTCAAAGATGACCTGGAGAAGACCGTCACCTCAAAGCCCGAGGTCATCCAGTGGCTGAGGCGCTCGCTCGAAGCCGTCGAGAAAGCGCATCTCGCCGAGACCCCGAAAGACCTCGCGCGTAAGGTGCACATCGAGGATCGCGATGCGACCGTGGACGGCATCTATCTCCGCATCATCATTCACGCGAACGAACACATGGGACAGCTGGTCGCCTACGCGCGCATGACCGGCGTTGTACCGCCCTGGTCCAAGTAAAGGTCATGCGAACGGTAAAGGGCATGCAAGGGCGGGCCCGCGTTGCTTTCCTGACCCGCAGCGAACAAGGGCCGTGACGTTTTAATCCTGCTCGCCGAGCGTCTGCGCGTAGGTCTTGCCGTACGGATAGAAGAGCTCTTTCTGGCCCTCTTTCCATGCGGCTTTGAGCTCCGGAGTCGTGATGTCCCAATCCGGACGGCAGTTCTTCGTCACAGCGCGCAGATCCTGGCGAAGTTCTTCCAGCGTGGGCCGTCCCAGAAACCAGTACCCGTTGTAGATTTTGTAAACCACCAGTCCCGGCTCGAGCACGATGACATGGGGAATCATCGGATGGTTCTTCTCGTCGGTGTACTCGGCAATATCGAGGTCCTTTTGCACCACGCGTCCGGCGTCAGACAAAAATGGCCAATGTGCGCCGACGCCCGTGCGGTACTCGTTGGTGAGGGTGATGTTGTCGGTGCTGATGGTGACCAGCCGGCAGTAGGAAACCTCGAGCTCGCGATGCAGCTGGACCAACCCCTCCGCCTGACGGCGATCCTTTGGGCAGAAGCCTCCCCGGCTGAGCACGAGAATCATCGGATGCTGGCCCTGCAGCTCGGAGAGCTTGCGCCGCGTCGCCGTGTGGTCGGAGAGTTCGTAGTCGGGAAACTTCGCGCCGGGAACAATATCAGCTCGCATGGGAACAATAACCTCCGCGTTTGAGATGTCGGTGAGTGCCCGCTGGTTGGGGAATATTTGCAAACCTGGAAATCGGTTGCGGCTCGTGTCTATTGAATCCGATTGAGCCAACGGGAGCATGGACAAGCCGATTCACCATCTTTTCTTCCCCACCTTAGCCGGCAGCAAATAGACTTCGTACGCAGACAAACAGGAGAACCCCATGGCCCTGCACAACACCGAAGAACTCAAATCCGCCCCCACCAGCCCGATCGAGTCAGACATCCTGAACGAGCGGACGGAGACCTACGAGTTCCCCGAAGCAAAGCAGGACCCGCAAGCCGTCTATCAGACCATCCACGATCAACTCATCCTCGACGGCAACTCCCAGCAGAATCTCGCCACCTTCTGCACTACCTGGATCGAGCCCGAAGTCAAGCAGATCATGGACGAGTCCGCCGACAAGAACATGATCGACAAGGATGAATACCCGCAGACCGCAGCCATTGAAGAACGCTGTGTCCACATGCTCGCCGATCTTTGGAACTCACCGGAAGCCGCCAGCACCATCGGCTGCTCCACCACTGGCTCGAGCGAAGCAGCCATGCTCGGCGGGCTGGCCCTCAAATGGAACTGGCGCAAACGCCGGCGCGCCCAGGGCAAGTCAACCGATGCTCCGAACCTCGTCATGGGCCCGGTGCAAGTCTGCTGGCACAAATTCTGCCGCTACTTCGACGTCGAAATCCGCGAAGCCCCCATGGAAGCCGACCGCCTCCTGCTCACTCCCGAAGAAGTCCTCAAGCGTTGCGATGAAAACACCATCGGCGTCATCGTTACCCTCGGCGTCACATTCACCCTGCAGTTCGAGCCGGTCCACGAGATCAGTCTCGCCCTCGACAAGCTGGAGGCCGAAACCGGCCTCGACATCCCCATCCACGTCGACGGAGCCAGCGGTGCCTTCCTCGCGCCCTTCACCCAGCCAGACCTTCTCTGGGACTTCCGCCTGCCCCGCGTAAAATCCATCAACGCTTCCGGCCATAAATTTGGACTCGCTCCGCTTGGCGTCGGCTGGGCTCTCTGGCGCGAGAAGCACGACCTTCCCCAGGAGCTGATCTTTGACGTGAACTACCTCGGTGGCAATATGCCCACCTTCGCGCTCAACTTCTCTCGGCCCGGCGGCGAAATCGTATGCCAGTACTACAACTTCCTGCGCCTCGGCAAAGAGGGGTACCGCGAAATCCAGAACGAGTGCTATGCGCTGGGGCGCTATCTCGCCGAAAAGATCGCTGAGTTCGGGCCCTTCAAGATCATCTACGACGGCGACGGCGGAATCCCCGGCCTCTGCTGGGAACTCAAAGACCCCGCATCCTCAAGCTTTACTCTGTATGCCTTCGCCGATAAGTTGAGCGAGCGCGGCTGGCTCGTTCCTGCATATTCCATGCCGCCCAACCGCGAAGACCTCGTCATCGAGCGCATCCTCATCCGCCACGGCTTTACGCGAACCATGGCCGACGCGCTTCTGCTCGAAATGCAGGCCGTACTCGACCACTTAACCCAGCACCCGCCAGAACCGTCATTGGCGCTCGCCGACGCAGAATCGCACGACCATTCCGGCCGATAGCCACACGCCGCCCATTCCCCGTCCTAAAGGCCTGCGGGCCATCCTTGTCGCTGCGCGACGTGAATTCGGAGCGCTCAAGCCCGTTCTCCGAATTGTGTTCTGATTAGCCCACGAAATATCGAGGTGCGGATGCGTAGCAAAATCACTCTCCTGGTAGCCGTTCTGCTCACATCTTGCGCATTGGCCGCAGCCCAGCATCCGGTTATAGTGCTGTGGCCGGATGGCGCTCCCGGATCTGCCGCCAAGGCCGCGTCTGAAGCGGTGAGGGTCACTCCGGAGGGCGATCACGTCGTCTCCAGTGTTCACCGGCCCTCCATCACCGTGTACCTTCCGCCGCCAGCCACGGCAAATGGAGCAGCCGTCCTCGTGATTCCCGGCGGTGGCCACCGCGAGCTGTGGATAGATCATGAAGGCTACGCCGTAGCCGAGTGGCTGAGCAGCCATGGCGTCGCCGCTTTCGTCCTTAAGTACCGGCTCGCGCGCGAACCCGGCTCTACTTACACCATCGAAGGCACCGAACTGCAGGATGCCCAACGTGCTCTCCGTCTCATACGCAGCCGCGCATCCGAGTGGAGCATCCATCCAGACCACATCGGCGTAATCGGATTTTCCGCGGGAGGAGAACTGGCCGCTCTGGCCAGCGATCGTCCAGTCGCGGGGACTGGTCTGGAAAAAACCGACGCGGGCAAACCCGCTCCCGCTGGTCCACCCACAGACCCCATCGATCGCCAGAGCTCCCGGCCTGCTTTTCAGGCGCTCATCTATCCGGCCATTCCCCGCGACCTGCAGCTCTCGAAGCAGACGCCACCGGCCTTTCTCGCCTGCGGCGCCAATGATCGCCAGGACATCTCCGAAGGCCTGCCGCACCTTTACCTTCAGATGAAGAGCGCCGGCGTGCCCGCCGAGCTGCACATCTTCGCCGGAGTAGGACACGGCTTCGGCATACGCAAAACCAATACTGGGAACGTCAGCACCTGGCCCGAGCTCTTTTACGGCTGGCTTCTGGGGAATGGCTTGATCGCGATCAAGTAACTACAGGGAACATGGCCGCAAATTTATGCGTCGCCTCGAAGTCGCCCGGTGCCAGCAATAGCAATAGCAAAAGGGCCTTCAATCTTGCTCCCCTTATTCTCGACGAAGTAGATCTTGAGGCAGCGCCTGATTGCGAAGTACGAT
>Ga0206881_10025_pt1 | contig 59705 bp, 46 predicted proteins | sample Alteio_BWOrgCont_3_FD_152867 | JGI IMG/M metagenome (GOLD analysis project Ga0206881, IMG submission 152867) | Enriched cells from forest soil in Barre Woods Harvard Forest LTER site, Petersham, Massachusetts, United States -... | ecosystem: Environmental > Terrestrial > Soil > Temperate forest >...
TGGGGTACGAAGCGCTATCTGCAGATGAACCGGCTGGCCGACGTCGTGGCCATCGCCTGACCCCTTGTTCTGGTCCCCACGGGGACCAGAACAAATCAACCAACCCAACAACCGTCCTGTCTGCTAACTAAGATCGAATGTGCGAAAAACTCTGGACACTACCTCGCGGACTCAGCTTTCCAAGGTGCGGCGCTTGACGCTGCTCTGGCTGGCTGCGGCGCTGGACTGAAGTCCCGCAAGTGGCACACCGGACCAGAGGACAGAATCACAGAATGTTCGGCCAATTCGCCAATTCTGCAATTCACGAATATTCCCCGGCCACGAGTGGCGAACCGGGGTGCCCATCGTTCGCAAGCGATGGGCACCTCATTCCACGCGCCCGCCTGAACTCCCCGGTCAAGGTCGCGATGAGGTAAAGCGGTAAAGCTAGACTCTCGAGTCGGTCGACGCTCCGCTCTGGCAACGGCTGGCGCACGAGGCCGCGATCACCATTTAGCGATCGCCAAAGTGTTTTAGCTCCAGTTCTCGCACAATCGTGTCAAGTAGTTCTTCGGACGGAAGCTCCCGCTGCCGCTTTTCACTCCATCGCCAGTGTTGAAGGTACTCATCACTTCCCGCCAGACCCTCCCTCATCGCTCTGGCGTCAATCTCCCTTTGGAATTCGTCAGGCATCGTACGTGATTGGGGTCGCCGCCCTTCAACTAGCACTCTGACCTGAGCGGGAATGTCTTTCCAAAAGAGAACCTGATAGAAAGCCATCCTGTCTCCTACACTACCGGCGCCGGCTCAAGTTCGCCTTTTCGATAGGCTCGCAGGTAATTCTTGCAACTGCGGTCTCGTCCGAGCAACATCTCCTGTGCCAGTTGATAAGGTCTCGACTGTTTGTCGGCCAGAAATACATTGTCCAGATTATTTGCCACCGGATCGACAATGCCACTATCCGCGCCCGCCTCCACTGCCAGATTGATGAATACTTCGTTGATCAGTTTTCGGCAAGGCAGGCCGAACGAGACATTGCTTAGGCCACCAGTCAGATGGATTTGCTCTCCGTACCTCTCGCGAAGCTGGCGGAACGCATCCAGACAATGAATCACGAACTGACTGTCCACTGATATCGGAAAAACCAGCACATCCACATACATACGGTGGGAGGGAATATCCTTTGCCAAAGCCGCGTCGATCATGCGCGAGGCGTTTGCGACTCGTTCCTCGGTATTCTGCGGCATCCCGCTTGCTCCGGCAGCTGTAAGCACGACAGGTAACTCTCGCTCCTTGGCGACGTCGAGTGCCTCTATCCGCTCGAGAGAAGCAGAATTGAGCAGAGGCTCTCCGGCCATCCCTTTGCAAGCTTCGATGCCGGCGAGCAGAATCTCCAGGTTGGATGAATCGATCGATAGAGGAACTCGAGATAGTGGTTCAATGGCGCCAACAAGCCAGCGCATAGCTGCCTTCTGCTCGGCAATCCGCAGGGACACCTCGTCGACATTCAGGTCCAGAAAATCAGCGCCCGCCCGAATCTGTTTTTCAACCAAGGTCTTCAGATAGGTCATACCATCCGTAGCGGCCGGTTCAATACCTGACATCGCCGAGCGCACTGCGATCATGATGTGCTTGAGGCGACCTTCCTGATAGTCTTGCCGGTTCTTGAGGTCCTCTGGTACGACCAGATAGCGGGTCTCGCCCGCGGTAGTAACGTATTTGACCGCTTCGTCTCCGTTTGCGGTGGTCCCCACAAGTTTCCCTGTACGCAATAGGACACGCGTTGTGTGGATATTCTCGCCGACAACAAAAAAGTCCTTCTCTATGCCCTTTGGTTTCATGATGAGCTCGATTTCCTGCTTCGGTGATCCCGCCCCAGAAATGTGTTGGCCCACGCACTGGTTCCGCGGAGCGCGCCGTCGCGAAAGACAACTGGTCCTTCTAGCATGTGCTCTGCTTCCCCGTAGGATTTCAGTCTGTCATACGCACGGCACCAAATGCATTCCTTGTCGCCGACTTCGCAGAAGCCCTGCCGCGTGCCGCCACATGGTCCGTTCCGCTGATTCTTGGCACACTGCGATTCCGGACAAAGATAGGCGATTTCTGGTAGCGAGCAGTCTCCACAATCGCGACAATCGAGGGCCAGTGCCTTCAGGGTATGCTCGGCGCGATGGAGAGCGTGCGACAACCTGGGTGACCGTTCCACAATCTGATAAAGTGCCTGGCCCACCCGAAAGCCGCGACTTTTCTCTTCGAAGAATTGTTTGTGCACCAGACGGCTCGCCTTGTATTGCAAGTCAGTCGCCGGTGGATTCGCATTCGTGCGCAGATAATCACTGCTAATTTCCATTGAGCTCAAACCAGTATTAGAATCCTGCTCGAAGTAGTAAAACTCCCCGGGTTGCGAAAATCGAATATCGCGCGCGAATCCGATCCAATCTTCGTCGCCGAAACTATCGACGGTCCGTAGTATCCGATCGTAGTCATCGAGGCGAAGGTGTCCGCCAAGGTAGATACCCCGGAAGCCAAGGCCTTTGGCGATGGCGCACTGCTTCGCCGCCAGTTCCAAGAAAAATGCACGACCTCGATCGGGCGAAGTGGTCTGTTTCTCGACTACAGCCAACAACTCATCTGTGACCGTCACGCCTGGAATTCTGCCCGCGTGAAAAAAGCGAGCAGCGGGTAGCCCCAGCACATAGACATTCGCCAGAACTGGAACGCGCATTCCGTGTAGCTCCATGTACTTCAGCAACTCATCCTGTTTACGCGAGTCATAACCGATTTGATTAATGATGAATCGTGCTCCGCTTCGGAGCTTCTTGGCCAATTTGAAGTATTGAGGCATTACTTCTCGTTCCAGACGCTTGAAGTTCGATACCACAGCGCCGAGGAAGAAGTCTGCTCCATTGGTTTGAGAAAGCAGCTCCAGCAGCCCTACCGAGTCGATATCGAAGACGGGCGCCGCTTGCCCCTGAAAACCGGTGACGGGATAGTCCCCAGAGAGCGTGAGGACGTTTTGAAAGCCCTCGCTGGCGAGCTTCCAACAGCGGCTCTCGAGGGCGTTACGGTTCCAATCTTTGCAGGAGAGGTGAATGATGACTTCTTGTCCGCGCGAGATTAGGTCGACGCCCATCGTGTCCGCGCTGAGCATCGCATGGCCGCCGGGATTGTCGGTGATACTGACGGCGTGAAGCCGCGGATCAGTCGACAGCGCGCGTCCGACCTCGAGAACCTTGCGCCCGTTGCGTTCTGTAATGAGGCCACGGGAAGTTACTAGCTCAGCAACAATGGCAAAGACGTCGGTTTTCTCTAGGAGAGTACGGAACGATTGCTTAGTCCCCATGGTCGGGAGGCCGTGCCGTGGCAAGGACGTCGCCATATCAGTCTCCGAGTTCAGCCGGCATCGGCTTAAACTGGCATCCCTCTACAAAGAGCTCAAAGAAATCCGAAGTGCTTTCGAGTTCAATGTGCTCCACACTCCGCACAACCTCTTCGATCTCGCGCCGCTTGCGCCGCGAGAGCAGCATCTGGCGGGCTCCGGAAAGGGAAGCATTGCCGACTTTCACGATGCGTTCCTCAGCCACTGGCGCAAGAAACCCGATATCGATGGCATTACGCGCGTTGATGTAATTGGCAAAGCCACCCGCCAAATATAAGTGCTTGATGTCACCCGGGCGCACGCCACAGTCCCGCATCACTATGTACTGACCGCAATAATTGGCGGCCTTAGCCTGCGCCAGATTGCTGGCGTCTTCACGTGAAAACGTGATGCCCTCTTCGGGAACGATGGAGATCAATCTTGCCTTATTCGAGAAAACTCCCTTAGGTGTCATCATGCCTGCTCGCCGCAACTCGGCGAGCAGATCGATCAATCCCGAGCCGCAGATTCCCTGCGGCTGAACATCACCGATAGTGCGATAGCTCCAACCCTGGCTGTTTCTTGTCAGCTCCTCGATTGCGCCGTCGCAGCCGGTCATCCCGTACGTAATCAGACCGCTTTCAAAGGCGGGGCCGGCGGGACACGACGCTGCGACGAGTCGGCCCTGATGGGCTATCACTACTTCTGTGTTCGTGCCCACGTCGACCAGCATCGATGTTTCTGTCGAGCAATAGATCCCGGTTGCAAGAAGATCGGCAGCAGTGTCCGCGCCGACGTGGCTTGCGATTAGGGGGGCTCCATACACGCGTGCCTTGGGGTGGGCGAGAACTCCCAGACGATAGGCGAGCTCAATCAGAGTGGTATCAGTACGGCGGTTTGCCAGGTACTCGTGTTCGATACGCGATTTATATGGCCGCTGGCCGATCGACTGCACATCGAGACCGAAGAACAGATCGCGCATGGTGGCGTTGCCGACGACGACGATTTCATAGATTTGTAGCCGCTCCATTCTCAGTGCGCTGCAAATCTCCTTAATTTCGTGGTTCAAGGTGCTAATGGCGGATTTGTGCAGCTCCCCGTGTCCTGCCCCGCCGTCATAGGAGATCCGATTGATTACGTCGCTGCCGCCGAAGCGTTGCGGATTCTCGAACGCACTCCCCCACAGGCAGATGCCTGTCTCAAGGTCCAGCAGTTCGAGCGCAACGGTGGTGGTTCCCCAGTCCACAGCTAGACCGCAGATCCGCCCGCGATCCTCGTCAATCGCTTCACCGTCGTAGAAGACTATTCCACCCTGGCGAACAACGATGGCATCAATATCCGATTCTGCTGCAGCCGATGAGGTGAGGATCCTTGGACGGCGGATAAGCGGAGAAAATTCGACGTCCACGCTGTCATCGACTACGACAGCTTGGCAGGCTAGGCGATAAGTGCCCCGCAAGAATTCTTCGGATCCGCCACGAGGCAGCAGCGCTTTCATGCCGCAGGTTACGTCCACGATACATTCGTGGCAGTTCGCCTGCCGGCCGCAGGAAGTGGGAACCCGTATTCCGAGCTGGTCGGCGAAATCAAACAGCGTACGTCCTACCGCACTTTCGCGTCGCTGATCGCCGCTTGAAAGGAAGGCCATGATCAGTCGCCGGCCTCCCAGAAGCTCCGGTAGTTCAACTTGTCGTCTCCCGCGCAAATCGGGAGGCCGCCAAGCTGAATGGGTTTGCGCTTGTTGCGGCAACCGAACTGCGCCGTACACTCGTTGCGCTTATTCTTGTATGGGCACCGCCCCCTCGAAACCTCGCCGGCGTGCGCGGCGATTCCCACCAGAATCTTGCCTAACTCATCCAACCGCTTTTGATATTCGGCGCGATCAATCTTCTGCATAATGGCTCACGAAGTTGCACAGGCGAGGCGCTTGGCTAGCTCCACGCAGGCTATGGCATCTTTGCCATAGCCATCGGCGCCCATATCGTCGGCGAACTCCTGGGTCACTGGCGCCCCTCCTACCATGATCCTGACGTCATCGCGCAGGTCGGCGTCGATGAACGCTTCGATCGTCTTTCCCATGTTGGGCATAGTAGTAGTAAGCAACGCAGACATTCCGAGCAATGGCGCGTGGTGTTCTTCCACCGCCTCGATGAAACGGTCAGGAGACGTATCTACGCCGAGATCGATCACCTCGAACCCTGCGCCTCGCAGCATCATGATGCACAGATTCTTGCCGATATCGTGGAGGTCGCCTTTCACGGTTCCCATGATGACTTTTGCGATTGGTTCAATGCCCGCCGCGGAAAGTATCGGCTCGATGTGAGCCATTCCAGCTTTCATCGCGCGGGCGCAGGCGAGCACCTCCGGTACGAATATGAAGTTCTGGCGGAATTTAATGCCAACGATTGCCATTCCAGCGATCAACCCAAAATCCATTAACTGCAGCGCTTCCGTACCCGAATCCAGACATTGCTTCGTAAGTTGGTCCACCAATTCGTTATCACCGTCCACAAGAGCTGCCGCGATTGCCTGCAGATGTGGTTCGGACCTGGCGAACAAATTGATGATGCGCTCCCGCTCCGCCGGAATCTCGATAAACTCGTCGATCTCCTGCCGTATGAATTCGTTGTTGATGTCAGCCAGTTCCGCCATGCTTAGTTCACTCCCACGTGGTCTTTGTGCCAGTCGCACACTGCTTGAGGAATCTCCTTCAGGTTCTCAATCGTTGTTTGCAGTGGTATTGCGCATTCCGGGCCAACTAATTGCACCCCAGCATCGAGGTTTTTATATACTTCCCGGCGGACGTCTTCAGGGCCCTTTGAGAACAATGTCTCGGGATTATTGATATTTCCGATCAGCGAAATCCGGTTTTTCATGATTGCCATCGATTCCGCCGGATCGTTCTTCGAGTCGTAGTGAAAAGCGGCCATGTTGGTTTGTGCGATGTATTCCATGCGGTCGACGGTGCGGCCACAGATGTGCAGTATCAGGGGACAAGGCAGCGTTTCCGCAAACTCGATATGCATATCGCGCAGATAACGGGCGTAATATTCGCCGCTCACCAGATCGCCGGTGGCATGATCCGGTAGTGTCAACGCGTCAGCTCCCGCTTCTATTTGCGCCAGACCGAACTGGATCGTGACTTCCTTGAGCTTGTCCAGGCATTGCTTGGTCTTGCCCGGATTGTCGAGAGACATTAACAGAAAAGGCTCCACACCGAGTGTGTGGTATGCCAGTGACCATGGTCCCATGGTTTTTCCAATGATCGCCACTTCGTTTCCGAATTCCTTGCGCAGGATACATATAGCCCGAATGACACACTGCGTATCGGTATGGTTGAGCCAATCGTGAGGAAACCGAATATCCTCAGGTCCGCTATAAATGGGCTCGCGCATTTTTACCGTGGGCCAGTTGTCTTTTTGTTCCCATTGAATCTTGGCGCCAATCGCCGAAGACTCCTGGATGATCGAAAAAACCGGCATAATGCTGTCAAAGCCCAATTCGGTATAGCCGGTGGCGGCCAGTCGCGCCATCCGTTCGGGCTCGCGATTGGCGAGCGGAAACGGAGCGTCGGTCAAGTCCATGAGTTCGACAGTAGCGACCGACGTCGGGTTGCAGACAGGAGTTCGATCCACCGGCTCTCTGCGCAAGGCGGCCAGCACGCGCTGGCGGCTCGTCATCGGCGAGATCATCTTGATATCTCCTTCACTTTTGTGCGCTGGGTGCCACCAGCGTGCCACGCGAGGCAGCCATCTCCTCTTCGCGCAGTACCGCTCGTACATTCAACGCCCGCGGCAGCAACAAACCGATCAAAGCGTCATGAGGCCATCTACAGGCGAACATTACGCGATGCGGCTCGCCGGCCACGAACTCTATTTCGGCTAGCTTCTTCAATCCGCTGGTAATGTTGTCGACGCGGGAGGCGGACTTGTCTTGCGGTGCATCCGCGCCCACCTCGTACAATCCCGGCGTCAGGCTCGTCGCCGTAATGGTGTGCTCCGTCTTCTTGTCGAAAATAGTGAGTGGCTTTGGCGTCAGGTCCGCGCCAGGTGGTATCTTGCAGGCCTCGAGAAAAACTCGCCGCACCGCCAGCTGATGTCCGACTCCGCAAGGGAAATGCAGCCATCCGTTTTCTAGAATGAGATCCCCCAGGGCCACCATAGCCTGGATGAGAAAATCCAGTCGTTCCCGCGTACCCATTACCCCGCTATAGCTATGCACCAGATACTCGGGAGCGCCACATCGGCTCCTTTGGTACAGGCCGATTGTGATGTCTTGGAAATGCGGATCCATCGAGAGCAACTCGATACGACTTCCAAGACTCTGAGTCCAAACCATACGTGGGAATCCTGACCTTGGCAGCTTGACAGTTTATGCGTTTGTCTAACAATAATATGATATTATAACCATGAAACCGCGGCAATTAGAATTTTATCGAGCGTTGAAACCTCTCTCCTTCATATCCATTTCCAAACTTTTGTCCCGGTGCAATGCATAACACGGCCATCCTCTTGGTATCGTGCCCCGATCGCACTGGATTAGTGGCCCACATCTCCAGCTTCATCTACCAGGCCCGCGGCAACATCCTCAATTTCGACCAACACACTGATATCGAAGCCCATATATTCCTTGCTCGGGTGGAGTGGGATCTTAGCGGATTCACCATCCCACGCAGCCAACTTGCGGAGGCTTTCCAGCCGCTGGCCACCGAATACGGCATGCAGTTTTGGATTCATTTTGGAGATACGGTTCCGAGAGTCGCTGTCTTCGCATCCAAATTTCGGCACTGCCTAGAAGATCTCCTGCTCCGTCACCGGGCAGGGGAGTTTCAGGCTGAGATCGCCGTGGTTATCGGCAATCACTCTGAAACCGAGGAAATCGCAGGTACCTTCGATATTCCGTTTCGGTACTTCCCGATTACCGCCACCAATAAACCCAAACAGGAACGATTGGAATTGTGTGAGCTTCGTGCCCGCGGTGTTGAGCTAGTCGTTCTGGCTCGCTACATGCAGGTGCTGAGCGAAGGCTTTGCCACAGCATTCCCCAACCGTATTATCAATATCCATCATTCGTTTCTTCCGGCTTTCTCCGGCGCTCATCCTTATCAGCGCGCTTATTCGCGAGGGGTGAAGCTCATTGGCGCAACGAGTCATTACGTCACGATGGACCTTGACGAAGGCCCAATTATCGAGCAGGAGGTTGTCCGCGTGACACACCGCGATTCGGTTGCGGATCTTATTCGAAAGGGCCGAGACCTCGAGAAGTTGGTGTTGGCGAGAGCCGTTCGACTACACCTGGCACATCGAATCCTGACCTACGAAAGCAAGACAGTAGTGTTCGACTAGCCGACCCGGCAATATTTGGAAAGCGGAAAGAAAATTTGCCCTCTGTCAAAGCCGCGGGGAATTCCGAATAGTGTTCACCGGCCATGGTGCAACCAGCAAGCCTGTCTCTTGTTCAATCTCAAGCAATCGATTGAGCTTCGCAAGGCGCTCAGACTGCGTAATCGAGCCATTCTTGAACTGATTGGCGCACCAGCCGACAGCGAGATCTGCCGCCCAGGTATCTTCAGTTTCTCCGCTGCGAACGCTTAGCACAATCGACCAGTCTGCCAGACGAGCTATGCGCCAGGCTTCCGCCGCTTCGGTCAATGTTCCTACCTGATTCACCTTCAGAAGAAGAGCGTTCGCCGATTTAGTCTCAATAGCGTGGTGGATTCTTGCCGGTTGCGTGCAAAGCAGATCGTCACCTACAACTAGCACGCGGCGACCAAGGCGAGCCATGAGTTGTGGCCAGTTTTGCCAGTCATTCTCGGCCAACCCATCCTCAAGGCTTATGATTGGATAGTCTTCGACCCAGCGTTCCAAACGGGTGATCATCTGTCCGCTCGATAGCTTTTCCGAGCCTAGCGTGTAACTCTGATCCGAATAGAAGTGGGTCGCAGCTACGTCGACGGCGAGCGCGATTTGCTCTCCTGGGCTGTAGCCGGCAGATGAAATGGCATCAACCGCCGTCTGCAGCATTTCTTCCGCCGAATTGAAAGGCGGAGCCAGCCCGCCTTCATCTGCCCGCAGCAGGCGCATGTTGTAGCGCTTCTGGGAGAGATCGGCCGCAGCCTGAAAGATGTCGTAGACGATGGTAAGTGATTCGTCAATCGTGCGGGATTGAAGCGGAACGATCAAAACATCCTGCAGTGGCACCTGTTGGCCGGCGTGCTTACCACCGCTGAAGAGATTGACCGTGAGACGCGGCAACGCCTTAGGTTCGACCCCCAATAAGCCCGAGAAGTACTTCCACAACGGCAGATTCTGAGAAATTGCCGCGGCTCGCGCAAAGGCCAGCGAGACTGCCAACACGGCATTCGCGCCCAGGCGCGATTTCCCAGGAGTCGCATCCAGCGTGAGTAAACAAGCGTCGAGGTCGGCCTGCGTTGGGAAATCAAGCCCACTCAACGCGTGACTGATCTCGCCCTCGATATTCGCAATTGCCTTGCGGCATCCAAGGCCGCCATACCGTTTCAAATCGCCGTCTCGAAGCTCGACGGCCTCCGCGCCTCCGGTGGAGGCGCCGGAAGGTACGGATGCCTCGCCAGAGCCGTGCTCCAGCCAGCACTTCGCTAGAACCGTAGGGCGCCCCCGGCTGTCGAGGATTTCTCGCGCTGCAAGGCGTAGAATTTTTGGCACGTTTATCTCTCCAGGAATAGCCCTATCAAATCACACAGGCGTTGCGGCGGGCATGTCATCAGTTGAAGAGCTGTCTTCTTCTGCCATTGACGTTCCTGACCGGTCAGATACTCGAATGGAGATCGACCGACCACTCGAGCCAACAAACAAGCTAGAGCATGGCGGCAAGCCCGGGGCTCAAACTCCGGACCAAAATCGGCTTCCCGAACAAGGCGCAAATACTGGCTAACAAACAGCTGAGTGGCGACCAGGAAAGTGTGGCGGAACTGGGCGCGATGAGCAGCCTTACCGAGCAGATGCGCCAGGGAAAACCCCACATCAAATGCCGGATCACCGTAGTGGATCACTTCATGATCTACAAGGACGAATCGGTCTGCGGCTACAAGTATGTTCTTCGGGCTGTAATCGCCATGAACAAGGGCAACGCTCTGGCTGAGTGTCTCCTCGATCAACTTCTTCATGAACTCCTTCGCACTCGGAACCCGTTCGGCAGAGTACCGGTAGTACGGCTCCAATCTGAGCGATTCGAAATTCGCCCGATCGCCAAAAATCTTGCGCAGACCGGGGTTGTGGCAAGATGTGGCGTGCACTTGGCCCAGGATAAGTGCGAACTGCTCGAAGTGGCTGTACAGAGGAATTTCAGTAAGAAGCATCTCCTTCCAGTTGCGATGTGGTTGTGGAACTGCCGACATGACGATGATGTGCTGAGATTTGTCTTCAAACAATAATGATGTTATGGAGTTAGGTAGAGCCAGTGTCTGCAACCAGCGCATGCCAAGGGCCTCACGATGAATTCGGTCCGGAGAACTGAACCAATCGGAGTCCACTCGCAGCTTTGCGCAGGCCTGCTTCACTACAAACGGCTGCTGACGGGTAGATTCCACCAACACTGTGCGACTTGATACCCCGCCACCTAAGATGCAGATCGAAGGTTCATCCTTCACGTCGATGAGAAAGTGAGTTCTAAGATAATTGGTCAAGAGCTGGAAATCTTCTATGTTGATTGCTTCAGGTTGCCGCTCAGTATCTCGGCCGGTTTGAGAAGTCAAAGCCGCACTCCCTTCAGGAATGATGTCGGAATCAAAAAATCTCTCGCGTCAGTGGACCGCGTAAGTGACGCCGAACAAAGAAACAAAGGGCTCCCGCCAAAAAAAAACAAATAGACAAAAATTCGATTACCCGAGGGAAGGAATAACCCATCTGGAACATTTTGCCAATCACCGTCGGACCCACGAATCCTCCAAGTGCAGCAAACATATTGATCAATCCCGTTGTGGCCGCCGCCGCCGAATCATTCAAGAGTAACGAAGGAAGGAGATAGAAGGATGGACCAAATCCGTAGATGGCTGCACTCGAAGCACAAAGCCAGAAGAGCAGCCATCCGAACGAAAGAGAACTGAGAGCAGTGATCGAGAAGATTATGCCAGACAGCATGAGCGGAGCATAGATGTGCAAAGCGCGCCGTCCTGAGCGGTCCGACGACCAGCTACAAACCAGTACTGATATTGTCGCCACAACAAAGGGACTGCCCGAAAGAAATGCTGCGAGCGGGGCTGAAAGTCCGGAAGCCTTTTGGATCGTTGTCGGAAGCCATAAGAAGAAGCCCTGAATACCAACATTCGCTAGAAAAATGATTGCGCAAAGAAAGATCACAATGGGCATTCTGAATAGATGTGCAATCTCAGTTGTGGTTGATTCAGGACTTGCTCTTCGCTCAGCATTCAGGCGGCCGATTAACCAGGCGCGTTCATCTCCCGAAAGCCAGCTGACATCTGCAGGAAGATCGGGAAGCGTGCACCAGGTCAGGACGGAAAATGCGAGAGCGGGAATGCCCTCGACGATCAGGAGCCAACGCCAACCTGGAACCCCAAGCCAATGAATCGCGAGTAGCAGACCAGCGAGAGGACCGCCCAGCGCCAGAGCGACTGGCGACGCAAGCACAAAGCTAGCAATCGCCTTGGCGCGATGACGCGCGGGAACCCAATGGCTGAGATAAACGATTATTCCGGGGAACAAGCCGCCCTCTGCGACACCGAGAAGAAAGCGACCAATGTAAAACGAGGTCGCGCTTTGCACAAAACTCAGGCCGATTGCGCATAGTCCCCAAGTAAGTAGAATACGGGCTGTCCATCGTCGCACGCCCCAACGCTGAACTATCAAGGCTCCGGGAATCTCCAATAGGAGATATCCCACAAAGAATAGTCCAGCTCCGAATCCGTAAACCCATTCGGAAAAGCCAAGGTCCTGAGCCATCGTCAGTTTGGCGTAGGCTACGTTCGCTCGATCCAAGAAGGCTATGAAATAAAGGGCAGATAAAAACGGAAGTATCCGCAGACGAATCTTCCGCATCGCGCTTTCTTCGAATCTGCTGGTGAACGGTGAGGAGGCTTCCATCGAATTATCCCTGGGCGCGGACGTGATGAATGGCTCCTCCTGCTACAACACATCGCAAGTATTGACACTGGCGGATGCTCTCCGTTCAACCTGCTCGCGAATTATTGCAGACAAGATGCTTTGGAGGTTGGCAACGCTCTTCATCCAGCAGGATTGTCACCGGGCTCCTTGTTCAGGGAGGTCAGATCGGGAAGGCTGCTGAAGACGGCGATGTCCCCGCGTGTATTGATCAACCCCAATGGCTCCAGGCCGGAAGCAATACGATCCACGTTAACGGCCGCAAATGCGGCGCGTCTTTTCGAGGTCCCGAAAGTTAATCCGGCAATGTGCGGTGTGGCCACAACATTAGAGAGAAGGATCAACGGGTTGGCGCCTCCTGGCGGCTCACTGGTGAAGACATCGAGTCCTGCACCACCAAGGTGGCCGGCGGAAAGTGCCTCATACAAAGCTTGTTCGTCGATCAGGGCCCCGCGCGAAACGTTGATCAGAAAACCGCCGCGTTTCATGAGCGCAAGACGCCGGGCGTTAATTGTGTGACGAGTTTCCGGAGTCAGGTGGAGATGTAGCGAGACAAAGTCGCTCTCCCTCAACAAGTCATCCAACGCTTCGGGGCCGCGCACCTGCGCAACACCGTACTTGCGTTGCTCCACCCGGGGAACGTTTCTTTTGTCGACGGCAATGACGCGCATCCCGAATGCGCTGGCGCGTTGCGCAAGCTGTCTGCCAGTAGCCCCGAAGCCCACAAGCCCCAGGGTCTGGCCATCAATCTCCGAGCCGATCGGAGCATACATAACGTCGTTACGGAGGTTCCTTTCCGCCGTGTGCCAGCCGCGCGCGAGTTGAAGCATGAACATCACCGCCATCTCCGCGAGAGGTATGCCTGTGTTTTCCCCCGGGCAATTGGCAACGCGGATGTTTTTGGCGCGGAAGTATTCGAGATTGAAATGGTCAATGCCGTTTCCCAATACCTGCCAGAGGGACACCGAACTCGCCACATCAGCCATTGCATCGGTGCCCATCGATCCGCCAAAATCGATTACCACGTCGACACTGCTGAACTGCGACTGCATAGGTAACGATGAATCGTAAATGGAGAGATGATGTCGTGTGCCGATCGCGGACACGATGTCATCTTGCCACGGGTATCGAAGATGTTCCGGAGGCGGAAGAAACAACACATTGAGTTCTTTCATTGACTACGGTCCTCTTGGAGGCTTCGCAGTAAGGAAATTTGACGTTTGGCTTCACCGGCCAGGAACAGGTCGTCTCCAGCGACCAGAAGCAGTTGATCGCCATCCCTCATACACTGCTGTGCGTGGTCGCTGCTGTAGCAACCTGTTCCCATGGCCTTGCCATGTCGACGGCACGCCGCCCGCACTTTCTCAACCGCTTGCAGATAAATCGGATGTGTGAATTGCTGAAAACAGCCAAGTGAAAGGGACAGATCCATGGGGCCAATCGTGATCCCATCGATGCCGTCGACTGAGACGATTTCATCAATCTTCTCGACGGCCTGGCTCGATTCGATGATCGGAATACAGATCATCGCCCCGTTAGCGGAAACGGTGTATTCAGCGGAGTCAAATCCATAGACCCCCGCGCGACGAGGCGCCCAGCCGCGGATCCCCGCTGGCGGATAGCGGCAGGCATTAACTAGCAGTCTCGCTTCTTCTCCATTGTTGATGAAAGGGCACATAACGCCGGGTGAGCCCAAATCGAGATAGCGGCGAATTTCATCCGGATCCAGTTTTAATGGTCTGAGGAGAAGGACTGCTTCCGAGGCTACTGTCGCCTGCAACATGGCGCGAGCTGTCAAAGTGGTTTGCGCAGCATGCTCAGTATCGAGCACAAGCCAATCAAAACCCGCCCGGCCAAAGATTTCAGCGACAACCGGGTCAGATAGTGCAATTTGAGCGCCCAAACACGCCTGACCTCGGCCTAGAGCAGCTTTGAAACGTTTTGCTTTTTCCAGTTCGCGAATCAATTTACCCTCGGAAACCTGACAGTAGATAATATAATAATATTATAGAATTGTGGGAAGATTTTTACTTCCAACTAAATGCGTAGCCTGGGCTGCTCGCAAACGCGGATATGTGGAACTTGATTTGGGATTACGTGCTCATCTGATGGCCGCGCTAGGAAGCAATGGTCACGGCGGAGTTTACGAACCAGGAGGTTCTTGAAGCCGGAAAGCTTGCCCGCACGCCTGCCCTGTAAGGCCGCGTGGTTCAGAGATCGTGGCACTAACGTCTTCTGCGCTCGGTCGTACCGGTGATGGCTCGTCCGGTCAAATTCATAGGAAGAGACGATGGACAGGCGCGAATTCATACACGGATCACTCGCCGGAATCGCGAGCACTTCATTGGCGGGATCTCAAGATGTACGCGCGAGAACGCCGACCGACGACCGGACTGTCCAGCGACGAACCCAAACACTCGCAGATAGTGACATTCGCAAACTCTCCCAGCACTTCGACGACCCTGATGGAAACATTGCGCCTTGGATATTTGTTCCAAAGGACAATATCAAAGAGATTTCGACCGCCGAAAGCCTGGGCATCGCCACTATCTGGCCATCGAACAAAGGGAAAGATATCAAGGGCATCTTAGAGAAGCCGGTCAGGATCAATGAATATCCTCTGCCGTGGGAGTTCCAACTCGGAATGGTGCAGAATTTTGGTGCCATGGCGAACATTAAGTCTCAGTCGAACTACGCAATTGGCCTCAATGTCGCCCTAACGTTTTCCGATCCTTCCGTCTGGCCTGAAGACCGCACGCTGATGCCCCCGGATACGCACATTATGCAGCTCCTCGTGGTGCATCTCAGCGGATTGCCGCAATATACAGATCTCCCGCAGGCGAATAACTACTTTGTCTGGGGGCGCGGTGATCTGCACCACAGCCTGACGGGCGACTGGAGGGTTCCGTTTATCTGGATAGGAGATGGAGCCTGCTATGCAGGACCGGCTAGCAACGGTGTTTATTTCCGATTCGTCGTGAGAGGGCCGGGTCTGGATAAGGGGACCTCACCCAACCTGGCGATTGGAATTAAGTTCGATGCTGGTCACGGCTGGAATATGCGGAATTTCGACACATCGCAATGGGGAAAAGTTACAGGGATCTGGGAAATTGGTCCGATCATCTCCTGTGACCGATGGATTCCCGAGGTTCTCTGTCCCAACCTACCGATTCTCCGCGGTCCCGAGCCACTGGCTCTCAAGGGTGACCAAAAAAATCCCTGGGTCCCGGTCTATAGCCCGGCGCCGTTATCTCCAGACAATAGCTTCGAGCAGTATGTGGACTATTGCGTCTTTATGCGATCCCGTCCCATCCCCTTTGAAGAAATGTCAGACGATTTTGATATACCAGGATATCTGGGACAGTGGGTAAGCCAGGACCAGTCCACCATCGCGGAAACGTACTCCAATCCGGGTAACCTTACACTTACTCTATGGGGTTGTAGCTTGGCCACAGGTATTGCTCCCGTGGGGGGAGACTACATGAACTTGTCCTACTACAAGCCACCGTGGGAAATAGAGATTTGCTTTGCCGCAGAGGATACAGGTGCTTGGAACTGGTTTATGAATTTCTTGCCAATCACCAAGAGCGGGCGGACGTTCGTCTGGCATCCGGGGCTTCAATATGTTCCCCAGCGCAAGAAGCACTACTATATCAACGCCAGCTTCGGCAACTATAGCCAAGGAGATGCGTGGGGCACCACCGTCGAGCATGGGAAAAATGTATTCTACGTTTCCTTCGAAAAGGATGTACCGGAGTCGATCCTCGCTCATAAGCCGCTTTATATGTTGATCCAGTGGATTGATCTCGGGCACGTGCGTACCGGCTTCAAGGCGAACCGGCAGGATGCATGGCACTTGTCCAATGTTTATGACTACTCGCGAATTACTGGAGGAGAGGAATTGGGAGATTTCGGGCAGATGGATTGGAGTACCTCGACCGGAAGGACCTGGGGCGGTCCATCGGGCAGCCGCCCTTTCCAGAAGATACTGATCGATTACATCCACTACCGCTATGGACTTTCGGTGTAACAGGGAGCCGCAGGGTAGTTGGTGTGCTGCCAAACTCATTATGCGCAGGGTACCGGTGGCGGGGGGTCGTCTTGTCTGGAGCGAATGCTGAAAATCATTTATCAAATGACCACTAATCTAACCAGTCAACGCCCCACAGTTATGCAAAGTCAAAGCATGCCGGGTCTCGAGTTGTTGTAGAGGCCGCAACCAGCATCGGAGGATCGAAGTGAAGCGATCACTTGGTCGATTTATTAAGGTTATGGCTGCTTTACTTGTAATCTATGTCGTCTGTGAGGCAGCGTACCGAATTTATTTGCACCATCACTTCGAGAGCAGCTACGAACAGTACATACGATACGGCTGTTCCACGACCGAAGCCCCGCTGTACGTGTTTGATCCCGAGACGGGCTACTCATATAGCGCAAACGCAAAGGTTCATCTGAACCTTTACGACGAAGAGAACAATCTTGTACGGCGAAACAATGTGATTGTAAATAATGTTGGACATATCTCCTTAACCGACGATTTTATCGACAAGCCGAAATCGGAATTCAGAATCGCTGTTTTGGGTGACTCGTTTTCAGCTACGACGCCGTCAAATGTCACATGGCCGACACTGCTGCAGCGTTATCTGAATCAGGATGAGATCCTTAAGACCTTAACCGGCAAGGCAACATTTACAGTAATCAATTTTGGTCTTGATGGGACTGGAATCGTTCAGTGGCCGGCTGTGTACAGGTACAAAGCACGGGCGTTCAATCCCGATTTGGTAATTGTGAATTTCATCGGGAATGACATGTACCGACGGTTTCTATATCGAAAGACAGTAAATATCGCGGATGGGGATCAGGCGGTTATTACATGTTCGTCTCTCCCCCCGAGCCTCGAGAACAACGAGTGCATGAACGCGTATTTATTCGTGCTGGACGCAAGCAAAACTGACTTCAAGTTAGAGGTTCACCGCTTTAAGAAGGAAATGTTCGATCATCTGGTGGGAAGGCTTCCCTGGTTATCCCTTTACCCTGAACTCTTGGCCTCGATGCTGAATGGCCGATTGGGTTTTCATCCACACCTTCAATTGAAAAAGGGACCCACACCTAATTTTGAGATTCCTAGCGAGGCCCTTGCCGCCAGTCAGAGCGCGTTGAAAACCATCGCTGCGGATCACCCGGCGCTCATCGTCTTGTACCACCCGACTGTTCAGGAATGCCTTGCCAAGCAGGCTCCGCAGGATGTCAAAGAGCTTATGGCTCGCATGGGCAACCTGAAGATCGAGAATATGTTGGATTTTCTGCCCTTGACCTCAAGCCAGGACGAAATCAGGAAATGGTACAACTTGCCCTATGACCAGCATCCGAGCGACTATGGCGCTGACATCTACGCCCGGGCTGTTGAAGCAAGGGTATTGGATTACCTATCTCGCGCGAATGCGGCCGGATCGAACCAGGCGAACGCCGTCCTAAGAGAGCTGGCAAGCCGACCCGCCCGAGATCAGGAGTTCCTCAATGAGGTCGCGGGTTCTTGCAATTCTCGTGATACTCGTGGCTGCGGCGGTCTTTTGCCTTCACAACAGCAGGCAATCGCAAGAAAAGACAATGTCCGCAATTACATTTCAGGACGTGGACAGGATGATCGACAACAGCTCGAGCGGCACGGATGCCGAAGAATGGTCCAGACGACTACGAGGGACCAGAGTCCGGTGGACGGGAACGGTAACTGGTATCGATGAAGGTCAGACAATTTACGTAGCCACGAATGTCTTTCCAACAGATATTCAATTTGATGTACCCAAAGAAATCGCTGCAAACCTTATACCAGGCCAGGTCATCGGATTTACGGGCACTGTGGAGAAGGTGTCAGATGCGGAAACATCTCCGCCCATGGCCCATACCTACATATTTCTTAAAGATGTGCAGGTGGAGAAGCAATAAGCATCTGCCTGAAGCGAAATGGAACGAATATGGCAGCATCGAATCTGCTGATCTTCAGCGCGCACGCGGCGGATTTCTGCTCCCGTTGCGGGGGAGTTATTGCACTGCATACGTCCGCCGGAGCAAAGGCGCATGTAGTGGATCTCACCTTTGGAGAGCGCGGTGAGTCGGAAGACTATTGGAGCAACTCAAAAGCAGGGAGCGTCGAGGAGGCCAAGTGCGTTCGCGCTGAGGAAGCGCAACGGGCTGCGGAGGTGCTTGGCGCCACTATCCAATTCCTCGACTACGATGACTATCCACTCCAAATGGATGCGGAGCGCATTCGCACGTTGGCGCGGATCATGCGGGAACGTCATCCTAGTCTCGTTCTTACTCATTGGAAGAGCGATCCTTACAATATCGATCATGAAGTCGTCTTCGCCAGCGTGATGCGGGCCGCAACCATAGGCGCGGTTGCAGGATTTGATCCACTCAGCCCGCCAATAGATTATCCCCAGATTTTCCTGTTCGAGCCAACTGTGCCCAGAGACGACGATACCGGTTTCCGGCCGAACTACTATGTTCCGATCGATTCTGTCTTTGAGCGCAAAATGGATGCGCTTCGAGAGCTGCGTTCCCAGAAGCGGCTGATCCAGTTTTACACACACTGCGGGGAATCTCGCGGCTGGCAGGCACGGCAGTGGAGCGGCCAACGAATTCAATTTGCTGAAGCCTTTTATCGCCACAATGCGTTGGTGGCCAACGAACTCCTACCTTGAAGATAAACGGCATCGCACTACGCCATCGGTCATTGGGCGAATTTTCGGGCTTGCTCACGGAGATTGGTAAGCTGCGAATGGGCGGTAGAGCGCAGCATGCTTCCATCGGAGCCGCATCCGAGAAATGTATAGCCCAGTGCCAGGTAATCAGCGGTATCTTCTGGACTTCGAAGTAGGATGCCGGCGGACTTGCCAGCTTTCTTGGTGGCTAACGCGACGGCGCGGAGCGCATCCACAAATTTAGGATGCTCAATCTGGCCCGGGATTCCCATCGAATGCGAGAGATCGACGGGACCAACGAAGAGTACGTCGACACCATCAAGGGCCGCAATTGCTTCTGCGCTATCGACTGCCTGAGGACTCTCGATTTGCACGATACACAACAGCTGTGATTCGCCGTTGTCCAGGTAGTCCTGAAAAGTCTTGCCGAATCCGCAGGCTCGATTCATCTGAGCGACTCCGCGTATCCCTCGCGGGGGAAAACGCATGCAAGCAATGACCTCTTGCGCCTGCTCCAGTGAGTCCACGCGGGGGACCATAATGCCCGATGCTCCGAAGTCAAGTACCCGGTGGAAGCGTGGACGGTTCAGACTTTCGATGCGAATCAGCGGCGCGGCTGGTGTATGTTCCAGCGCCTGCATCTGAAAAAGAGCCTCGCGTTCGTCACCTGCGCCATGTTCGAGATCGATAAGCGCCCAGTCGTACCCGGCAGACCCGACAATCTCCGCTGTTAACGACGATCCGAGGTTGACGAAAGCGCCGAACAAGACCTCCCCGGCCTGCACCCGATGTTTAAGAAACTTCAAGGGCTTGTCTCCTTCGCGGGGGATTTCTCATTGCCAGACGATGTACCAGCCGAGTTGGCTTCACTCTGTTTGTCATGAAAAATGTGCGCGCAGATTAAACTGAGTGAGCACCGCCGGATTCACAATATTCTGCGGCTGCTGACCGGTTAGGATCGCAGCGGCCTGCAAGGAGGCCGCAGTCTGCAGTTCCAACAGAGATTCATCACTGTAGAAGGCGGCATGTGGCGTTGCGATCACGCGAGGATGATTGGCCAGCGGATCACCCGGTGGGAGCGGCTCATTTTGCCACACGTCGATCCCGGCTGCAGCGACAGAGCCCGTTTCCAAGGCTTGTAATAGATCCCCACTGTGTATAAGACTGCCGCGCGATGTGTTGACCAACACTACTCCATTCTTCATTCTCGCAAATCCAGACGCGTTGAAGAGATGGGTAGTTTCGGGTGTCGCGGGAAGGTGAATCGAGAGATAGTCGCTGCGTTCGAGCAACTCCAGGAGGGGTACGAATTGGACCTCGTCCTGCGGGGTAGATCGGCCGGCATTGCGCGGCTGGAGCGCAACCACGCGCAATCCAAAAGCGGCGGCCCGCTGGGCGACGGCACGGCCAATTCGACCAAAACCAGCCAGTCCCAATGTTTGGCCGCGAAGCCGGTGAAGCGGGGTCTGCGCCTTCAAATCATATCTGCCGGTCTTGATATCTCTGTCGAACCAGCAGACCTTGCGGTTGCACGCCAGCAAAAGCGCGATGGTGTGGTCGGCAACGTCGTCGACGCAATAAGCAGGCACGTTGGTGACGACGATGCCTAACGAGGTCGCGAAGGCGACATCTATGTTGTCCAGTCCGATGCCATAGCGGCCGACAGTGATGCAACGGTTCGCCGCACGGAGCACCTCTGCGCAAACCCCTTTCCAGTTGCAGAGGATAGCATCAGCCGCGGGTGCCAATTCGATAAGCTCCTCTCTGCCTCCGCTCTTTGCGACGAGGAGCTGGGCTCCGATCCGTCCAAAGATTTCGCGTTCGCGATCGAGACTCGGCCACGCGTAGTCTGTCACTAAAACAACCTTCGGCTGGCTCATAGTCAAAACTCCACCACGCCTTCGGCATTCATGTTCCGAACGGGCCGACCATCCTCAAACAGCACCGCTTTGAGATGGAGTGTGCGGGTCTCGCCGGGTTTCAACGTCAATTGCGTGCGAGTGTTTTCAATGGCATCGAGCAAGCCATGACCGAACAGGCTCGTAGCCGGCTCGAGAGCGGTAGTGTAAGTTTTTGCGAAGTGTGGGAAATCGCGCTCTCCACCGGTTTCTTGCCATAAGCACATGTACGGCATGAGCTCCGGGCTCCAGCAAAGAGCTACTCCTAAGGGAATTGCCGGATTGGATATCGCGCACCATGGATTTGCGAATTGCTTGAGGAATACAAGGCGTGAAAAGCCGCTTCCCGCCGCCGGGATGTGGGAAAGATCGATGCGATTGCCGCTCCTTGACACGGCGAATGGCCACTCGAAGATTCCGCCGAGCAGCAGATCGTTGCCGGGAACATCATATGTACCGTCGGTATGAATCACTTGTGCGCCGGTAAAAATCCGCGACTGAGGCGAGAGGAGAGGCGCTCCAAAGACCGGGTGATGTGCCCACATGCATTCGAGCGATGTCTGCGCGCAGTTGGCGATGGTTTCTTCCATGATGAGTTCAGGGCGAACCGCTGAAAGCGAAATCCGGCGATGCAGCGAGAACGGAAGGCAAGCCAACTCGGTGGAAATCTCAATTTCACAGTCGCCCTCCGATTCCAGCCGCCAGGGACGGCGGGCTGCCTCGCCGTGAAAGTCCAGCAGAGCTCCGCGAAACATTAGGGCTGGGCCGAAGTTAGGAAAAATCGTTTGCCAGCCGCCGCGATAGTAATGCATCCATTGCGTGTAAGAATCTCCTGCCGGAGTAGGTCCGACGCCGGGCTCCCGCAGCGGATAGGGAACCTTCCAGAGGACATCAATCGCGGTTGGCTTGTGGATTAGTTCCAGAATGTCGCCACCTTGGTCAAGCAACACGGTCGCTGCTAGATAGGCACTTTCCATGCGCACGGCGCGGATCGTACGTCCGACGGTTAGGTGCTGCAGACCATTTCGTTGAGCCGCTGCTGTGATCATGATCCCGATACCGCCGACAGACCTCCGTCCACAACGATTGCCTGCCCCGTAATATAAGAAGACATCTCCGATGCAAGAAACAACGCCACGGAGGCGACTTCCTCCGGGGCAGCGTTCCGACGCAACGGGCAGGCCAAAGCGATTTGAGCGCGCTCCTCTTCACTGACGCCCGTCCAGAGGCCCGTCACTATCGCTCCGGGCAGGATACTGTTAACCCGGACAGCGGGAGCAAAGTCGGCTGCCAAAGAACGGGTAAGCGCTTCCAGTCCTCCTTTGGATGCTTGATAAGCGGCGTGCCTTCGATATCCTCGTATGGCCTGCACAGAACTCGTGATGATGAAGGAACCTGAGCCCTTTTCGACCATCCCGGGAAGCACGCGATGTGCGATCATCCAGGTGGCTTTAAGACAAACAGCGAGTGTGCAATCCCAGTCTTCTTCGGAAAGCTCCACAGCGGTGCCGAGCTTGTAGGCGGCGGCATTGCTGAACACGATGTCGGGAGAGCCCCAGTTCTCCTCCGCGACCTGAACTATGCGATCCACATCCTGCATCTGGCCGACGTCGGCAGTCACCCCGATCGCTACGCCACCCTGTGAAATGATCTGCGACTTTGCCTCATTCAATGCCTCGCCATGTATATCCGCAAGCAGCACGCGCGCTCCCTGAGCTGCGAAGAGTTGAGCTGTTGCGCGACCAATGCCGGACGCAGCGCCTGTGACGATTGCGCTTTTCTCGTGGAGAAGCATTTCAATGCTCATGGCTTGATCATCCTTGCCTCTGCGACAAGCCGGCGCTTTCCAGCACCTCCGGATTTACAACAAACCGAGGCCTCTGGCCATCGAGGACGGCAGCCATGTCGGCGGCCATGGACTTGAATATCTGACGCATTGTTCCTTCCGTCATTCCAAGCGAATGAGGAGACGCGATGAGATTGGGGAGCTGAAAGATAGGATGTGCACAATCTGGCGGCTCAGGCTCAAAGACATCCAGCGCGGCGCCGGCGATTCGGCCATCGCGGAGAAACTCAAATAACACATCTAGGCTTTCGATCAGGCCACCGCGAGCCAGATTAATCAGGAATGCTTCGGGTCTCATCAGTTGAAGAGAGGCGTGGTTCATCATACCTCGCGTCTCCGCGTTCAGTGGCGCGTGGAGCGAAACGAAATCCGACGTGCGGAGTAGTTCTTCAAGCGTCGTCAGCTCGACTCCGGCATCCAGACCTTTTTGGAGAGGCGCAACCGGATCATAAGCAAGTAAACGGGGATGAAAGGGACGGAGAAACTCTGCGAGCGTGGAACCGATGTTTCCCAGCCCCACAATGCCAATGACCGATCCGGATATATCCTTTGGGCTCGATTGATATCGACTGTTCCAGTGCCCAGCCTTCGCCTGGCGATCCCAATAGAACAGGTTCTTGGCCAATACGAAGATCAACGCAACACCCGCTTCAGCAACCGCACGAGCACCTGCACCGGGAACATAGACCAACGGAATGCCGCGCTCTGTAGCGGCGCGCACGTCAACCGAATCGTAACCCGCCCCGGAACGGCCGATGACACGCAAATGCGGCGCGGCGGTGATCATGGTCTTGGTGGCTACCCCGCCGCCACGCACAATCAAAGCCTGGGCTCGCGCCATGAGCGGCAACAGTGCTGTCTCATTTCCCTCAGAAGCTACAATAAGAGGCCCATAGGGAGCCAGAACCGCTGCCGCCGCAGAGTCCACCGGCCCCGTCGCAACTATGTGAAGCTCAGGCATTACGTTTCCGGTTAACCCAGCCCCACTTCTCTAAGATATTGGCGTGTCCTGCGCGCGATGGGGAGGGGTTTATCAAACGAAACAGGAAACATGTCTTGTTCGACGGTCGCCCATCCATCATAGGAGAACTCCTTTAGCGATTGGGCGAAGGAGGGAAAATCCACCACACCTCGGGAAGGTTCGCAGAAAACGCCCTTTTCGACAGCCAACGCGAAAGGCGTCCGGTTTTGCGCGACAGTTTTCTGCTTTTCCGCATCGACGCTTTTCAGATGTAGGTACAAAATCCGGGCCGAGTGTTTCCGGAAGAATTGCACGGGATCTCCACCTCGGTAAGCGTGATGGCCAGTATCGAGACAGAGGTTGACAAATTGAGGGTCGGTGTTCGCCAGAAAGTTTTCGATCTGATCCTCATATTCGACATGCGTCTCAGCATGCGGGTGAAACACCAATGTGAGGCCGAATCGTTCTTTGGCCAATCGGCCCAGGAAGTTTGCCCCCTCGAGTAGGCGTTTCCAGTCGTCGGCTTCGAGAGAGGCCGCGCCCGTACGATCGCCAGTAAAGAGATTGGTATACGTATCATCGATCAAGACTAGATAGCGGGCGCCGAGCTCCTGCAGCAGGGCCCCGGTGGCCAGCGCCTCGCTCTGCATGCGGGCGAAGGCGTCCGGCTGCTCGATGTGGCCCATGATAAAGGTTCCTGAGACCCGAAGGTTACGTTGTTCGAGCTCACGCTTCAGCACAGACGGATCAGTGGGAAGGTAGCCGTATGGGCCGAGCTCAATCCACTCGTATCCAGCCTCCACCACCTCATCTAAGAAACGAGTGGCAGGTGTCTGGCGTGGATCTTCGCCAAACCATACACCCCAGGAATCGGGCGCCGTTCCGATACGAAGATTCATAATCTTCCTCGCTAGTAAAACTTCTGAAATTTCGTTCGTTCACCTTCGTATTGTTTGCGGAGATCCTGGGTTAGCGGGTCGTTGGTTGCTTCAGCAGGAGCAACATCCCACCAAACTCCCGATCCCGGCAGATAGCGGTGCTTTTCCGTTTCAACAATCAGCGCGCAAGGACGCCGCTCGGTTCTTGCCTCCCGAAGCGCGGCCCGGACCTGATCGGCGGTTGATGCTTTCCAAACGCGCGCCCCCAGGCTTTCCGCATTTTGGGCAAAGTCGATGGTCAGGTATTCTCCGTCGAGCCTACGGGATGAAGGTTCACGCGCGCGGAATTCGTTGCCAAAACTCCGACCGGCGCGGGCCATCTGCAGTTGGCGGATTGCCTGATAGCCATGGTTCTCCGCAATAACAATGGTGATCTTCAAACCCTCCTGCATCGCGGTTACGATCTCCGTAGGGTTCATCAGGTAGGTCCCGTCTCCAATAAAGACAAGAACCTCTCCCTCGGGTTGAGCCATGCGAACGCCAATTCCAGCTGGAATCTCATAGCCCATGCAGGAAAAGCCAAACTCCAAATGGCAATTACGGCCTTCCCGGGCGTCCCACATCTTATGCAAGTCTCCAGGGGGCGTGCCGGCAGCGGCGACAATCGTATCTCCAGGTTGTGCCTCTTCATTGAGAATGCGGATCAGTTGGCCCTGTGACATCGCTTCGCCCGGACGATCAATCAGTACATCGTCGCGAAGACGTTGGGCCCAATCCTGGCGTGCCTGACTTGTTTCAGCCTTCCACAATGGATCCGGATGCAACCCCTCGCATGCCTCAATGAGATTGCGAAGTGCCTCACGAGCATCCGCGACAATCGGAAGGGCGCCCATCTTGAATGCGTCATGCGAGCAGACATTGATGCTGATGAAGCGGACGTTGGGATCCTGAAAGGCTGAATGCGAACCAGTTGTAAAGTCGGTCAGTCGAGTACCTACGCAGATCACCAGGTCGGCCTGGGATGCGATCCTGCCTGCACAGGGGGTTCCGGTCAGGCCGAATCCTCCGAGAAGCCATTCGGACGAACTGCGAATGGCTCCGCGTCCGGCAAAGGTCTCGCCCACAGGTATACCGGTTTGCTCGGCAAATTGCTGCAATTCCTTCCACGCCTCAGAGTAGTGGACGCCCCCGCCGGCAACGATCATCGGACGACGAGCTGCTCGAATCAAATCGGCGGCCTCGCTAATACGCTCGCGCAGAGCTGGCCGCCTCTCGACACGCCAAACGACTGGTTGGAAGAACTTCACAGGGAAGTGCCAAGCATGTGCCTGAATATCCTGGGGTAGGGAAATGACGGCGGCGCCAGTCTCGGCAGGGTCGGTGAGTACACGCATGGCCTCGGGGAGGGCTGTCAGGAGTTGTTCAGGCCGGGTGATTCGATCGAAAAAACGGCTGACTGGGCGAAAGCAATCGTTCACGCTTACATCTGCGGAGATGGGGTGTTCGATCTGCTGGAGGACTGGGCCCTGGTACCGGGTTGCATAGTAGTCAGAAGGGAAGAGCAGAACGGGAAGGCGATTCACCGTCGCCAAGGCCGCTCCAGTAACCATGTTGGTAGAGCCTGGTCCAATCGAGGCTGTACACGCTAAAGTCGCCAGCCTTAAGTTGGCTTTCGCATAACCAGCGGCGGTGTGAACCATGGACTGCTCATTGCAAGGTTGAAAGTAAGGCAGGCCCGCGCCGCATTCTTCCAGTGCCTGGCCCATGCCGGCCACATTACCGTGCCCGAAAATACCGAACATCGCAGCGATGAATCGCCTGCGATCACCATCTCTCTCGCTGAATTGCTGCTGCAAATAACGCACCACAGCCTGCGCTGTCGTGAGGCGAACCGTTGTTCCCGCCGGCTTAGCCGTCTCTAACTCAACCTCCGCTGCACTCGTAGGCATAACTGCCATGGTCAGGCTCCAATCCCATGAAATACGACCGTTTTGCATTCGGTCATCTCTTCTACCGCGTATCGCGGCCCCTCTTTTCCGATACCGCTCTGTTTTAAGCCGCCGTAGGGCATCAGATCGGCGCGCCAGAGGGGTGTCCAGTTCACGTGAATGTTCCCCGCCTCCGCCTGACGCACAAAGCGCCAGGCATTACTAACGTCGTTGGTAAAGATCGACGCAGCCAGACCGTAGGACGTGTCATTGGCATATTCGATTGCCTGATCCACGGATTCAACAGGGGTGACCGCCACGACCGGGCCGAAGAGTTCTTCCCTGGAGATGCGCATGTGAGTCGCAACATCGGCGACGACTGTGGGTGCGAATGAAGCGCCATTGTGCGTTCCGCCCGTGACAACCCGCGCACCTTCGCTTACAGCTTCGCCGATCCAGGATTCGACCCGCTGCGCTTCTTTTGCCGAAATCATTGGTCCCAATCTGGTGTCGGCGGCCAGCGGATCACCGCACCGTATTGCTTCGACCACTGGATGCAAAGAGCCGAGAAAGTCGGAGTAGACTTTGCGGTGAACGAGGATGCGTTGAGTAGAAATGCAAACCTGGCCGGCATTCACATAGCCACCAATGGCGACTGCGTCGGCGACTTTCGCAAGGTCCGCATCTGGCAGGACTACCATGGCGGCATTCGAGCCCAGTTCAAGAGAAAGGCGCTTGACGCCGGCGACGCGTGTTATGGCATCGCCAACGGATGTACTTCCAGTGAAGCTGATTTTGCGAATGCGGCGATCTGCGCAGATCGCCGGCCCGATCTCAGAACCCATACCTGTGATGCACTGGATGGCTCGTGGGGGTAACCCCGCTTCCAAGAGAATCTGCGTGAACTTCAGGGCCGTCAGCGGTGTCTGCTGCGCTGGTTTGAGGATCACGGCGTTCCCGGCTGCGAGAGCCGGGCCAACTTTGTGAGCCACAAGAAGCAACGGGTAATTGAAAGGCGTGATCGCGGCCACCACCCCGCATGGAATGCGGAAAGTGAGGCCGACTTTTCCGACTGCGCCAGCTTGCGCGTCCAGCGGAAGCGACTCGCCACGCATTTGAGCGCCTTCAAAGGCGGACAATCGAAGTAGGTCCGCCAGTCGAGAGGCCTCACCGCGGGATTCACTCAACGGCTTACCCTCCTCGCTCGTGATCAATCTTGCGAACTCCTCAACGCAGCCAGATGCAAGGTTCGCGGCCTTCTCGAGAATGGCGACTCTTTGCGCGGCGGGGAGTGCCGCCATCTCTCTGGCACCACGCTCGGCGGCGGCGACGGCACGCTCCACATCCGCTTGATTTGCTACAGGCACCACATCGACCGGCTCACCGCTGTATGGCGAGAGAACCTCTTCACTGCGAGAGGATTCCGCCCATTCTTCGCCAACCCACATCTTCATAAAGACGCCGTCCTTTTGGTACGCGCTAAGGCGAAATAAATAGTATCATATGATATTAGGTGGGTAGAAATTATCCTCCCAACTGACTCGTATGTGCCTTCCCAATGGGCGCAGATTTTGATTCCGCGCCCAATCTTTCCGCTCAACACAGAGTTGGAGCAGCGCAGAGATTCCCGAGCCGTCAGCGGATAATTCTCCAGAAAAATGATCCAACTTATGGATGAGCGGGAGCCCCGACGGCAACAGGACCAAAAGCGGGGAGCGCCATGTCACTTTCATCGACGACGTTTACAAAAGGAGTCGCTCCGGGTGCATACAAGAGCGCGAGATTGTCCTGGGGCTCTTGCTTTGCGGCGATTTCCAGGATCACCTTCCCCGGATCGTCCGGCGAAAAGTTGACTTTGAAAATCCACTCCAGGTCTTCCCCGGTATCCATATTTCGTAATTGAAATCCGGTTGGCCTCCCCGGAGCGCGCAACTTTCCCGAAACCGCTGTGAATTCGACAACTATGGTAGGCCTCGCAGTATTCCCGAAGTTGACGGATTTTAGTTTGATTTCGGGCCGAGCAGGGGCACCTCTTTTGACATACGGAAGGGCGACATACGCCATCCTGTGACCAAGGCGTTTCTGAGACCAATAGTCCAGGTGAAGTCCATCCAATTCGTCCAAATCAACCGTCGGAACTACATGCACATTTGGCACTTGATCCGGAATGGTTCGTTGGATTTCTCTCATTTGCTCCCAAAACTTATGTCGTTCCTTTTTCCCGTTGTGATGGCGGCAAATCTGCGCAGTGATTACAACCAATTCATGGTTCTGAAAGTCGCTTCGGAGGCTATCAACGAACTTCTTAAATTCCGCAGCATATGTCGACATGGGATAGATCAATGAAGGTTGCGTGACTGTCTTTTCCTCATCACCAAAAATTGCGTCTTGCTCTCCTTGGTACCACAGCATTCCCTTGACTCTACCTCCAGCCGTCATCACGTGATGGTAAAGAAATCCGTAACGATTCTGATCACGTTTTGTCGGGTCCCACACCGCCAGCGCAGCGCCAGTTGCGCAGGGAATTACACCAATGGGAACATCACTCCCCGCTTCATAAAGCTGCTTCGCAAAGAAATATGCAGGACCGATCCCTCCCACCGGCACTTTAGCAGCAAGGCGCTGCTTGATCTCAAGGTCGGTAATTCCCGGGTACTGGGCCTTAAGGTGAAACGCAGCAAGCTCGTCTGGCAGACGGTGAAGCGGAGGAATGCCGGCACACCACTGGGAATCCATATGCGTATGCATTGGATTCAGCATGTTCAGATATGGCAATGCAGGCAGATCTTCTTCCGCCAATGCAATCCCGTACATGTTTGACTGGCCGCCGAGGATCCAGATGTCGCCCACCAGAACATTGCGGAATGTGATTCTTGCTTTCCGACCATTTTCTGAAGAAGAAACCTGGATGATGTAAGGACCCCCGACGGGTATTTTCTTGACCACGATACCCGCCTCTCCGGGACTGAAATCCTCAACGGGGATCTGCGCATCCATCCAGATCCTTCCGGCCTCGTCGACTATGAAGACGCTGAGCACTGAGGCCTTGTCTTGAATGCCGAACCTAATGCGACAAGCGCCGTAGTCGTTCTCGTCACGTTGGATAACCTGGTAATCCTCGGTCAAAAAGGGCGGACTTTCAAGGCTGTAGGTCCGCGCTGAGTTGGGTGTAGGCCCGCTATCGCTATTGGTAGCCTCAGCCGCTCCAACCAGACCCAAAGCCGCTGCACCGACACCGGCGAGCACGAATTGACGGCGATTGATTGGGACGTTGTTCATACCTGCTCCGCGTTCACAGCAAAAAAGCTATTTGGGTTCTTCCAGATTTGGCCTTTTATGACCAGAAGGGCGACGGCCCGGATAACGCTCTTTCAGGGGTTCTGACAAGGAGCGGCCTCCACTTTAACTGGACCAAATGCGGGGAGTGCGATGTCTCTGGCATCCGTGATATTGGCGTACGGGTTGAGACCAGGCGCATAGACGAGATCGAGAGGTCCACAGATCGGGTGATAGCGACCAAGCAGAATAGGCGACGCGTCGAAAAGACCTAAGATGAGCGCCGTCCGATCTGAGGGGTCGAAATCGACGCGGTAAACAGAGTAGAGTGGCACATCAGCCGGCCTCAGCGGATATTTTTCACCCGGGTCTTGCGTAGGCCGCGGCATGCGTATCTCAAATCCTGACGGTCGCCCTTCAGCTTTAAGCCGCCCGGTAACGCCGCTGATTTTCACGCGGATCATCGGACGTCGGCCGTCCACTGCGATCAGCTGAACAGATTCAAGTGCAAGTGGTGAGCCATGATCGGGAATCTTGTAGACCTGCGAAAGAGCGATCTCAGCCAGCCGCGGTGCGAGGCGCTGATAACCCTCAAAGCCAACGTGGATATCATCCTCCAGGAACAAATCGATGGAGCTCACCAAATAGATGTGTTTGCGCTCCAGAGCTGCCTGTCGCTGAGCCTCGCGGACCGATTCCCAGTCCTCCGCACCCCGATTGTAGGGATAGGCAAAGCGCCCCGTCTGCACACAGAGGATCGGCAGATCGGTTTGATGGAGATCCCGACGCACGCCATCGATCAGACGCAAAAGAGCCCCCCCGTACTGGGCCGCCGCACCTGGTGTAAGAGCGTCGCTTTCACCCTGATACCAGATGAGCCCCTTGACCCGGCCTCCTGAGGCGAGAATGAGCTCCAGCATGTGAGCATAGAGCCTGCCCTTCGGATTCGAGTCCGGATCCCATTCCCGGATTGGACTTCCAACCCCACACAAGATGAGCCCGATGGGGCGATGGGTGACCTCGTGCAGTCGCTTGGCGAAGATTACGCCAAGGCCGACGCCACCAAGAGGATCGGAGGATTCAGCGCGCCACTTTTGGAGGAAATCATCGACGGATGCCTTGTCCTGCACCGCCAGACCATCTCTTTGCAAGAGGATGTTCGGCTCAACCGGCTCCGGCGTCCATCGGAAAAAATCCTTATTGAGCGGCTCCCGGGCCTGGACCCAGTGTCCGCTAGGTTCCCACGCGAAGACCTGCGGATCGCCGGGCACCGGCGCTTTGAGCAGTGCCCAGCCCTGGCTATTCGATTGTCCAGCGACAACCCAAACATCCATGTCCTTCGGAGGAACAACGGCGCCTTGATCTTCAGCAAAGGCCATCAAGTTGTGCCGAGAGCTCCATGTAAACACGAGAACCAAAATGAAAACCGGGGATGTCAGACGCCTCATCATAGAGGCAAACCTTGACTGCCGACGTGTATCTCGTCGACAGGGTGCTTCGGGGTTGAGAAATCGGTCACCAGATACTCGGGATCATCGCCTCCGCACACGCGCAAAACATTCGCCACAGCTGCCGCTGCGCGTCGCCGCGATGTTTCGCGAGTCACGCCCGCCGTGTGTGGAGTCGCAAGCACATTCTCAAATCGCAACAGCGGATGTTGCGCATTCACCGGTTCTTCGAGAAAAACATCGAGGGCCGCTCCGCGAAGACGACGTTGCTGAAGGGCATCGATCAGAGCCTGCTCCTCCACGACCTCGCTACGTGCGACATTGATCAGCACCGCGGTAGGTTTCATTAGGGATAGGGCACGCCGGTCAATCAAGTTTTGCGTGGAGGCATTCAGAGGCACGTGAATGGAGAGATAATCGGCCTCAGAAAGGAGGAAATCAAAGTCTTTTGGCCCCCCGAAGAAAGCACAATTTATATTGGACAAGACGGCCGGATCGGGTGTGATCAAGTCCATCGCCATGACGCGAACTCCAAAAGAAAAAGCGCGCTGAGCAAGTTCCTGCCCGCTCGCGCCAAAGCCTATCAAACTCAAGGTCTTACCGCTTAATTCTTCGTTAACCGGATCGCATATGACACCCGCTGACAATGCGCGACGGCTCTCAATGTAGTTCTTGGCAAAAAACAGCATCCCGAACAACGCATGCTCGGCGAGCGCAACACTGCTGAACGCGCCTGGCAGGTTAGCAAGGCGAATGCCGCAACGCTGAAAGCGATCCACAGCGACGTGATTTATTCCCGTGCCAATGATTTGCCAGAAATTCACCCCCTGAGCTGCAGCCTCGTCGATCATTTCGGGCGTCGCGAACGAACCCCCGGCCTCCACGACTACACGGATGCCATTGAACTGCCCTGCGGGCGGCTGCGCCAGATCATAGACACGATGAGGATACTTGTCGCCCAACTCGGTCGCGAAGTCTGAGTAGACGTGCCTCAGCCACGTTGTCGGGCGATCGGGTAGGCCAAGGTAGAGAACACTCGCCATGTTCTTTCACCTCCAGGGAGCGATGACTCTGACTCTCGTCTTTTCCAGGCAGCTGACCAGAGCGAAGTCATACTATCATAATATGAGATGTAATAACGGACGGAAATGAGATTATCGGCGCAAAGGGACGCGACTTTCTGGCGTCACTAGGCCTGACTTTTCCCGAATCGTGTACAAGTAATCGCTTTCGAGGCCCCGCAGTCGTTGAATCGTGCCAGAAGGCCAATAGAGCATGATTTCCGGAACACGTGTCTGCGCGCCTAGACCAATGTGTACACGGGGGTCGCTGCTTGAAAGGTAGCTTCCCGATGCGCCCGCCTCAAGAATTCGGACACCCACCGCATCATGCACTTCAATACGCGTACCGAAGCCGTCGCGGTTGCTCGGGCCTCCAATCAGTCTGAGAAGGATGGAATGACCTCTCTGAGCGGCTTCATTGCGCAAAACGACTGGAGGTCCATTGTTTGTGGTTACGATCGCATCCAGGCTGCCGTCGTTGTTAAGATCTCCAATCGCCAGCCCGCGTCCGACAACTTTTTTGGCCTCCTGGTCGGAACCCAATAAGGGCGCCGCGCTGAACCTGCCGTTGCTGTTGTGTAACAACACGATGGGCTGCGCCCAAGTCATATCGTGTCGATAGCGATCAATGTCGTCGAGTACATGACCACTTGCCATCATTAAATCGGGGGCTCCGCCATTCTCATAATCGAAGAACCGCAATCCAAAGCCGACCCAGCCGAAGGTAGGCTCGAGCAGCCCACGAGGCCCAGCCTCGTCATTGAACAAGAGAGATCCCTGGTTCATGTAAAGGGCCACGCCTTCCGACTCGAAGTTGGTAATGGCGATGTCGGGACGCCCATCGTGATTCACGTCCGCAGCATCAATGCCCATACCGGCCCGTGCGACGCCGTCATTGCTGTACGCGATGCCGGAAGGCACCCCGATCTCCTCGAAATGTCCTCGTTTGTTATGAAAGAGGAGGTTGCGCGTTCGATCGCTGGCCACAAGGATGTCCGGCCAGCCATCCCCGTCCAGGTCGACAATGCGCACTCCAAGACCATTGACGCGGAACCTGTCAAGTCCCTCTTGATGGGTCACGTCAGAGAAAGTGCCGTCTCCATTGTTGTGGTATAGCAGCAATGTGCTGGGAGCGAATTGGTCTGGTAGGCAGTAGCTGCGCCAGCCGCGCGCGGCATCTCCGCAATATGGTCCAGTTCCCAACGAGTACTGAACATATCGGGTGACAATAAGATCAAGCAGCCCATCCCGATCATAGTCGAAGAACGCGGCGCTCATACTCCATCCGCTGCCCGCAACCCCGGCCTTCGCCGTGACATCCTCAAATGTGCCATCCCCACGATTTCTTAGGAGCTGATTTGAACCAAACCCAGTCACATATAGATCTTCGAATCCGTCATTGTCGTAATCGCCAACCGCGACGCCCATTCCGTATCCTTTGCCTTGTACGCCGGCCTTGTTGGTGACATCGACAAAGCGGAAGTCTCCGAGATTGCGAAAGAGGCGGTTGGAAAAACTAGGGTCCTTCTTTTGCAAAGATGGAACCGAGGCCCCATTTACGAAGAACAGATCGGGTCTGCCGTCGTTATCGAAATCGAAGATGGCGCAACCCGAGCCCATAGTTTCGATCATCTCCTTCACTCCGGCTGCACCATTGCGATAGACAAAATCAATACCGGTCTTCCCGGCGTCCAGTTCGATGAACGGGCCCTCCTCTTTCTGCGCGACGCTGATGCCGGCACCGGCAACGCAAACGGCGGCAAGAAGGCACAGCACCCAGGACCAATAATCGATGAAATTTACCGATGTTCGCGGCCCGGCCAAGTCAATACTCCCTTGGATCGACAGGAGACGAAGTTCCGTTATGCATGCGAACGCGCAGGTCTTCCATTGTTTGAAATTCCGCAGCTGCGGCGGGCTCATCTCCCGCTTTCTCGAGAACCATTCCGAGTTGATGATGATTGCGGGGATCTGATGAATCTTGTGAAACCGCTTCACGCGCCGACTTGAGCGCTGCTTGCCTCTCACCGCTCGAGAACTGCGCTTCGCTCAGATAGCGCCAGGCGGCGGAGTACCCCGGCTGGATACGAGTCGCCTCGATGAGCTGGTCCCGTGCGCCGCCGTAGTCACCCTGCAGAAGTAAGACCTTTCCCAGCTGCAGTCTCGCAAAGAAGTGCTGCGGTTCGAGTTCGAGCGTCTTGCGATAGCAAATGACCGCTGCCGAAAATTCTCCCAGTGAATGATGAGCAAAGCCCAGGCGGTACCAGGCGTTCGCACGCCCTGGCGCCGCATCGACAGCTTTCTGAAACCAGAATGCTGCCTCTCTTTCCTGACGTTGGCGCAGTCGCAAGTAGCCGATAAGCATGTAGGTGTCGGGCCCGGGTTGGGAGACAAGAAGAGGTTGCGCGATCCGATTGGCCTCTTCAATTTGATCAGTGCTTGCCAGGAACATCGCAAGGTTGAAGCGATAATCGGCATTTTGGTTGGCGAGCGTCAATGCTTCTCGAAGATGAGCGCCAGCCTGTTCCCTAGTCCCGGCTGCATCCAGCACCAGGCCGAGTAACTCGTGAGAGCTTGGGTCCTTAGGATCAAGCCGGAGGCAGTGTTCCAACTCTCTCTCAGCTGCGTCATAGTGACGATGTTGATAAAGAGGCAGAGCAGTTTTTGAACAGGACGATCCGGAGGTAGTGCTATCTTGCGTGGCCGTAATCGGCAATAGCAACATCACGATGTAGCTGAGGACCAGCGCCTGCATGCCTTCCCGGGTTATACCCGTTTCCTGCTTGGAACTACAATCGCCATTCTGCGGCTGTTGCGGCACGATTCGTCGTCATCAAGACTTCTTCGGATGGGGTCTAAGCGATCGTTCATTTATATAATCTAATATTACTGTATTATTTTTCAATGCCCAGGGGGAGATCGTGAATAGCGAGAAGGGTGGTTTGTGAACCACCACCGGAACGCGACAATCTCAATAGAACGAAAATCAGGTGCGCGCCTCTATTTTCTCGCTGCGGTTGCTGCGTTAGGCGGCTTTCTTTTCGGCTACGATCTCTCGGTTATTTCTGGCGCCATCATCTTCCTGCGAATTCAGTTTCACCTGACCCCGGCGCAGATGGGTTTTGCGATGAGCAGCGCATCGATTGGCTGCCTGCTCGGCCCACTGGCGGCCAGCACGATTGGAGATCGATGGGGACGGCGCAGAACTTTGGCGATTACTGCCGTGCTCTTTGCTGTGGGTTCGCTTGGAACAGTCTGGCCGCGAAATATGCTGATTTTTAATCTCTTCCGGATTATCGGCGGAGTAGGCGTAGGGGTCGCGTCGGTGATTTCTCCGATGTATATCGCCGAGATAGCTCCTTCGCGTATGCGGGGACGCCTGGTGACAGTGAATCAATTGGCGATCGTAATTGGTTCGCTCATCAGCATCGTAATCTCATATATGTTGTCTTTCTCCGGAAGTTGGCGCTGGATGCTCGGCTCGGAATGCCTTCCTGCGGCGGCGTTCCTCGCAGGTCTTGCTCTGGTACCCGAAAGTCCACGCTGGCTGATTCAAAAACGGCGGGACCGGGAGGCGTTAGCAGTTCTGAAGAGTCTGGACGACGCTGAACATGCTGAAGCCGAATTTCGCAATATCCTGACTTCGCACAGCGAAAAACAAGGTCGCTTTGCCGAGCTTCTGCGCCCCGGTTTGCGCATGTGTCTGTTGGTAGCGATTATGCTCGCGAGCTTTCAGCAAATCACCGGAGTCAGCACACTCATTCTGTACAACCCGGTGATCTTTCAGAAGGCGGGGTTTGCAGGGGCTTCCGATGCCATGTTGCAAACGGTCATTGTTGCGGTATGGAACGTGCTCTGTACAGTGGTCGCTTTCTCACTTGTCGATCGACTCGGCCGGCGTCCGTTGCTGCTAACCGGTACACTCGGGATGAGCCTGTCATTGTTGACCTTGGGTGCCCTGTTTTACTTCAACACCGGCGGCATTGCTGTGCTGATCGTCATGATGCTGGCTGTGGGATCCTATGTAGTCAGCCTTGCGCCCTTGGCCTGGCTCATCATGTCCGAAATTTTTCCCACCGAGCTTCGCGGCCGCGCCATGGCAGTGGCCGGCGGTGTTTTGTGGGGTTCAGCTTTTATCGCCAACCAGTCGTTCCCGCCGCTGACTGCGACCCTGGAACATCGCGTGGGGAATGCGGCTGGCGTTTTCTGGCTGTTCAGCTTGATCACTTTCGCAGCCGTTCTCTTCTGCTGGAGATTTGTGCCGGAGACCAAGGGTCGACCGCTCGAGGAAATCTCGTGCTCCTGACAGCCGCTAGAAAGATCGCTTAGCCTCTGTCCTGCGTGCGAACCGGGGCGGCTCGTTTTGGGGGGCCGCGGGAAGGTAGCGAAGTAGATGTCCTGCTCTGCGCGGCGAATCACCTTGACCATGGCCTCCCGGGCGGCGTCGGCATTCCGCTTTTTGATCGCCTGAGCCACGGCATGGTGCACGTCGAGGGAGGCGGCGGCTCCAACTGGATCGCGCCGCTGCTTAAAAACGCTCTGTGTCCCACGCAGCGCATCGAACACGATGCGATTGATCTGAATCAAGAAATCGTTATGGCTAGCGATGGAAATACTGCTGTGGAACTCATAGTCGGCTTCGACATAGGCACTGAAGTCGTTTTGTGAGCGCTCCATCGCGAGATAGGCAGAATAAATCCGCTCGATCTCTTCGTCTGTCGCACCAACCGCAGCGGCAGCCGCAGTGGGCGGTTCCAACATCAGTCGGACCTGGCAAAGATTACGGACAAACTTCTCATCGACCCCTAATTCAGTCTGCCATGTCAACAGCATCGGGTCGAGGAGGCTCCATTCGGTACGGGGTCTCACCCTCACCCCTGTTTTCGGGCGCACTTCAATAAGGCCCTTTGCAGAGAGAACCTTAACTGCCTCCCGCAAAACTGTGCGGCTCACGCCAAGCTCCCGGCACAAATCCATCTCGGTGCTCGAACCATTATCTGACGCTAGCGTGCCTGCAAGAATGCGAATTGCCAAAGCCTGCGTGACCTGATCATGAAGGCGGGTGCGCCGTATCGAGGTAGACATTCCAATTATCGTATCATAAGATACATCATAACTTACGCCGCGATCGCTTTGGAATCAATGATCCGTCGCTCTGAAATATGGTTGGTCCCGTTTCTGGCGAGTAAGCTCACGACTTCCACTTTCAGTCACAACAAAAGATCTTTCAAGGTGCACGGACCCGACGCATGGCAAGAAGACAAAGGCTTCCAGGTTATTCACCATTCCTTCTTCCATAGGAAGGTCGGAAGACACGCTGATGCAGTCGTCCTCAATCGGCAGACCGGTGGCCGGAACAAGAATCGGATAGTCTCGAACTTCAAGGCCCAGACCATGTCCATGCGGGAAGCAAGTCTCGAGGCCATGAGCTGCAAACTCATCCATCATCGCTTTCTGAACTTCAGATGCCCTCACTCCCGGCCGCATTTGCGCTTCGCCGGCAACAACGCACGCGTGAAGTGCTTCGTAGCGGCGCGCCAGCGGCTGGGATAGACCGGTAAGCGCGAGCGTCAGACCCGTGTCAGAGAAGTAGTGGCCGAATTTACACCCAAAATCGATATATAGGACGTCGTCTGAGCGAAGCCGGTAGTTCGATTCGATTGCGATTCCGAAGCCGCGCGGGCTGAAAGCAAAGTGATCGAATTCCGCACCGGCTGCCGCCGCTTGCGCGTGAAAATGGCGGACAATATCACTCACGCGCTCTCCCGGGCAGGCCAGTCTCAGGGATTCCATAGCCGAGTTCTCTGTGATCTCCGCTGCCTGGGTGAGCCAGTTGATCTCCGCCGGGCTTTTGGCTGCACGGATCAGACGGATCAGATTACTGCAATTCTTGAGAGTAGCGCGGGGCATCGCCTGGGTGAGGGCCTCTGTTCGTTCGCGCGGCATCCCATCGATCTCTATTCCAAGTTGTCCGCCTGCCAGTCCGCCTGCCCTCAGAACCGCGACCAGCGCTTCTGCTGCAGAAGCGCAGCTGGCGGGATGGGAAAGCAGCTCCCACAGGATTTCCTCGTCCTCACATCGCCGTGGCGATTCCGCAAAGTCCAGGCCGGCTGCGCCGAAAATGTGGAGATCGACATCAGTGAGATCGGCGGCACTCGCAGCGAAAATAGAGTTGACGATCAGCGATACCTGTCCGTCACGAGTAAGGATGGCGTAGATCTCCGGCAGGCTGCTGGACCCGCCAGGCCGCAGCATGTATTCCTTTAACAGGGAATTCAGCCAGCAGAAGTATCCGGAGAAGTAGCCGGTGTTGACCGGTGAACTGGCGATCAGCGCGTCCAAGCGGCATTCTTCCATGTAACGGACGGCCCGAGGCTTGTTCAGCAAGGCTGTACTTTTTGTCATAGCTCTTGGTGATCCGTGACTCCATTATTCAACTTCGCAACTAAGTTCTCGGCGAATTCATTCAGTACCTGTTTGATCTGCATCTCGATCAAGTACTTGCTGAAAGCCGCCAGCAGGCCGTCGATGGTGAGTGTGGTGTGGATGCTGACACTCGTTCCGCCGTCTTCTGCACAGAGTTGGATATCCAGTGTCTGGGACACTTCGCTCTTCAGACGGGGATCCCGGCCGATGACAGCAACGCGGATCGATTGTCGAGGGGTTCGTTTGATGACCTCGATATCAAGCTTCATTCCAATCAGGAACGGTCCTAATTTGTAACGAACGATAGCCTCATACGCGCGATCAACCTCCCTGGTCACCACTGCCTGGCAGCCGGGGATGCAACCCGTCAAAGCCTTGACATCCCAGAGAAGAGCCCAGGCCTGATCGCGAGAGACCGGGATGGAAAATGAATGGTGGACTTTGATCTCGCTCACGATCCGTGATGTACTCCTGTGAATCTTTCCGTTCCACTCGCGGCTGAAAGGCGGATCGCGGCAGCGACTTCCACGGCTTCGTGGGAAGCAGCGTAGACATCTCTTGGCCGCACGGAATCACCAATGTTGTAGACCTCCATGGCGGGAAACTCACTGCGGATCGCCTCGTAGAGAGCATTGTTCGAAGTACGCCCACCGATAATCACGCTTTGGACGCTGTCGAGCCGTTCAGACCGGCCCTGCTTCTGGATGATGACATAGCCTTGCCCAACCTCCTCGACGGTCGATGCGGAGCGAAGATGGACGGTTGGAAAAGCTTCAAGCGCTGTCATGAGAAGGTCTCTTCCCGGCGATAGCTTGTCCAGAGAGAAAGCCGGACCTGGCTCCACGAGGTGAACTTCCGTTCCGTGTCCTGCGGCGTACAGCCCAAGAAAGCAGCTCTCGGAATCGCCACCGACGATCACTGCCCGGCCACCCCACTCGTCTTCGTCGCGATCGAGTGCGGAGAATAGATCGAACAATTCTGGATCTCCAACAATTGGGAAAAAGCGCAGGCCCGGCCCGGCGCCAGTCGCTGTTACCACCAGGTCAGGATCCAGGCTGCGCAGGGAGACCACATCCAGCGGACTGTTGAGATGAACATCAATATCCAGCAGTGTCATCTGTCGACCGAGATAGTCGACGAGATAGCCGTAGTCGGGAGCGACACGCGACGAGTATCGCATCTGCCCGCCAAGGGCAGCAGTAGCTTCATAGAGACTGACTCGATGGCCTTCGAGCGCGAGGATTCGCGCCGCGTGCATGCCGGCGGGTCCGCCACCGGCGACAACAACGAATCGGGATTTCGCTGCTAGATGAATCCTCGATTCACGTTCAAAGGCTGTCTGTGGATTCGCTGCACACCCAGCTGGAAGATTGGCCTCGAGAAGGTTGGTGCAGTGATGGCAGGCAATGCATGGGACAATCTCCTGCTTGCGTTTCTCCATCAGCTTGCGAACGTAATGGGGATCGGCATGAAAGGCCCGGGTGAGCGAGATGAAATCCAAATGCTCACGGCGTAGAACCTCATTGGCAAATTCGGGGTCGTTCAACCTTTGAGCCACGCTGACGGGGACGCGATCGCCGACCGCTCGTTTGATGGCTGAGGCATTCTGGACGAAACCACCCTTCGGAGCTTCGGGCCCCTGGATGATCATCTGCCCGCTTTCATAGATTCCACCGGAGACATCGATCAAATCGATACCCGCATCGGCCAGCATCTGGGCAAAAGATGCCGTTTCGTCGATCGTCAGTCCGCCCTCGACATATTCCTCGGCACTCAGTCGGTACCCGATAGGGAAGTCAGGCCCAACTGTCTTCCGCACGGCGGCCAGAACCTCTAACGGAAATCGAGCACGATTCTCAAGCGACCCGCCATAGCGGTCGGAACGATGGTTGCTGAAGGGTGAGAGGAAAGAACAAAGAAGGTATCCGTGGGAACCGTGCAGATGGATCATATCCAATCCTGCTTCTGCAACGCGGTGAGCTGCCTGGGCAAACTTCTCGACGATTTCCTGGATATCTTCTTCGGCCATTGCGCGCGGCGTTGGAACGGGATTGAGCTTTTTGCACTCAATGACTGAAGGCGCAATAGGCTGCCGTTGGGACATGTAGGAAGGTGTCTGGCGGCCGCCGAAATAGAGCTCGAGGGCAACTTTTGCTCCTTCCCGATGGACGGCCGAGGCCGCGCGCGCGAGGGCTGGCACGACGTGATCCCCGTGGCAGCCTACTTGATAAAGATGGCCCATTCCACGGGTGTCTATGTAGGTGGATTCGATTTGAATCAGGCCGGCTCCGCCCCGCGCTCTTTCCGTCAGGTAGTCGATATAGCGGGCCGTCAAGCTACCATCGCGGTTCGCCAGCCCTTTCTCCATTGGACCGGTCAGGATGCGATGGGGTAAACGCATCTTGTTGATTTGTCCCTCGCGTAGCAGTTGATCGAAAGCCATAAATTAGAAAATTTCTTGCTTGAAAAGCTGCAAGGTTAGTAATAGTAATACTGTAATATGAAATGGTCAATGCAGCCACGCGTGTACGCTTTCGACAGGCGGAACTTTATCAAGGGTTCTTTGGGGGCCCTGATTGGCTCGTCGCTGGCGGAGGCTTTTGGTCAGCAGCAAAACAGCCAATCCACAGACCAGGACTTCTTCCACAGCTACGGGGAAGTACGCGCGAACGACAATCACACTAAATATGTTGTCGAATATATTCGCGCGAACGCGCCCGATTTCAGCATCCCTCCTTATCGCGGAGCGCAATACAGTGACAATGTTCCCGATACTCTGGATATTGCCGAACGCGCCAAGCTGGGAATTCACGTTCTCACTTCGATTACCGATCCTCGCGCTGACGATGAGATTTACTGGCTCGTTGATTTTTCTCGTAACCCGCCAGTTATGCTTCATGACTTCAATGACTGGGTTACGAATTGCGAAGGCCTGATGGAGGCGCTGCCTCTGCTGCGCCAAGCGACTGGCAGCAGCTTGAACGACCATGTAGACCGTGTGTGGATGACAAGTCTCCTCCGATCCATTGGCCCGGACGGCCTAATTTACCTCCCAATGAAGGGTCGGCCCTGGAGCCGGATTAACGCGGCTGTCACGTACCTGGAGCCCGTTTGGGCAACAAGCGGAAGGAAACTGTCAATCGGCGATGCGTCGATTGCGCAAATTGCGACTCCGGTGACCTGCCAGCGCATGATCAGCACGATGACCGTCTACTATCTTCGCGATGGAAACGCAATGTGGAAGAGCGCCATCGAGCAGATGATTCAGCGCCTATCGGCTTTCGCGGTTATGCAGGACGATTACGCGTACATGCCCGCCGGCTCGGTCGAGCCAAACGTGAGCTACTATCCCGGTATCATGCCCGTCGGTTTTATGGCAGAGGAGACGAGTGCGCGACTGATCCAGGGTTTGGCCCAATACTACCGGGTAAGCGGATATGAACCGGCACGCGATCTGGCCGCTAAGCTCACGCGCTACATTCGATATCACGCACAGTATTACGAGACGGATGGACCGCCGCTGGTTGGTCCCGATGAACGAGTTTGGTTCAAGGCCTACAACATCGCGAATGTACGCAACGGTGGGCATGGTCACGCTCACTGTGTGGGGCTGGTAAGTATTTTGGAGTATGCGGCGACGGTGAATGATCGCGATACTCTGGCCTTCGTCCGGTCAGCCTACGAATGGTGCCGTGCAAACGGTTCTTCTCAGACAGGCTTCTTTCCGGAGATTTTCGTACCGGGATACGATCGCTGCGAGGCCGATACTATCGCCGATATGATCGCCATGGCTCTCAAGTTGTCACTTGCCGGGGCTGGAGATTATTGGGACGATGCCGACCGATGGGCACGCAATCACTTTTCAGAGAGCCAACTCATCGATCCGAAATGGGTGCATCGCCTGGCGGAACGCTCCCCCGCCAAGCCAGTCGCGCCGAACGAAACAAGCGACGGAGTAGCCGAACGCAATGTCGGTGCGTTTGCTGGCTGGTCCACCGGCAACGACTGGGTAGTCTGGTCAAAGAGTCACACTTATTCCATACAGCACTGCTGTTCCGGCAATTCGTGCCGAACGCTGTATTATTTGTGGCAACATATTTTGAACTTCCAGGACGGATCGCTGCGTGTCAATCTTCTGCTGAATCGCGCTTCCCCATGGTGTGACGTTTATAGTTACATTCCCTACGAAGGTCGAGTAGACCTGAAAATTAAAAGCAGTTGTGAGCAAACGCTAATCAGGATTCCAGAGTGGGTTGCGAGCGGAAGCAAAGAGGTCACCTGCCAGGTCAACGGTCGACCACGGCCCCTGCAATGGCAACAGCGCCATGTAGTTCTTGAGCGGACAAGACCGGGTGACACGATCACGATCAAATTTCCTATTCAGGAGTACACGCGTCACGAGACGATCGGCGGTGTTGCCTACACGCTGCAGATTCGGGGCAATACAGTGATTTCCATCGATCCGCCAGGTCAGAATGGACCGCTTTACGAGCGTGCATATTATCGCGACGCCGTGCGTTGGCGTAAAGTCGACCGGTTTGTACCTGAGCAGGCGATCACCTGGTGACTATGAGCCTCGAGAACCGTGTTGCTCTGATTACCGGGGCCGGCCGCGGCATCGGGCACGCCGTTGCGCTCGGATACGCAGAGGCGGGTGCTTTGCTGGCAATCGTGGCGCGAAGCGAGCAGGAGCTGGCTGCGACGGCCGGTGAGATTCGCGCCCTGGGACGGAAAGTCCTCTCGATTTCCGCCGACTTGAGCGAACCCGCTGTGCCGAGGAAGGTCGTCGAACAGGTCCTTGAACAGTTTGGTGCCATCGATATCCTCGTCAATAATGCGGGAGTCGGAAGCAGCGCGAATCCGAAGCCGGTCGTCGACTTCGACGATGACTTTTGGGACTACACACTGGCACTGAATCTTTCGGCTCCTTATAGGCTGTCAAAGGCGGTGCTGCCGGGGATGCTGGGGCGCAGGCGCGGGCGCATCCTCAACATCGCATCGCTGGCAGGAAAGATCGGCTTGCCGCACGGAGCCGCTTACGCCGTCTCTAAGCATGGCTTGCTCGGACTCACCCGAACTCTGGCCATGGAGGTAGCGAAAGAGGGAATTACCGTAAATGCGATCTGTCCTGGACCGGTGCGCAGTAAGGCCAGCGACAAGCGAATGCAATTTGACGCTGCGCGCACACAAACTTCACTGGAAGAACTGGAGCGGCGGAGTACGCCCATTGGCCGTCGCTTGCTACCCGAGGAGATCGTTCCGATGGCGGTGCTGTTGGCTGAAGACAGCGCAGCTCCTATAACCGGCCAAGCTTTTAACGTCGATGGAGGCGCGGCGATGTTCTAGACGGCATCCGCTGCAATTTCGCGATTGTCAGTGAATACCTGTATGACGTCCTGAGGTGACACTAGCGGCGGCTAGCACGTTCATTGAAGCGGTAGAATCTTTTCCGCCGCAAAAAACTGCACCTTGCGCAACGGAGCAGTCGCCGCCTTGTATTGCTCTCTTTGGTACAACGGGATCATCATGGGGTCTTTCATATCTGGCGAGACCTTGAGGACCGTACTGCCTCTGAAAGTTACATCATGCGATTTGCCGGCTATCCAGAAATGTTCCTTGAATTCAGGGTTGGGAAATTCCAGTCGAATAGTCGATCCTTTCTGCAAGCCGTCGAAGACCAAGTAACGTCCGGAGTGCGGTACGCGCACCCGCTCGCTATTTACATAACTCTTCACGTCGTTCACATCGACCCACATCGGGATACGAACCAGTACTGTCCTCGCCTGCTTGTTTTTCAGTTCTACTTTTCCCTCATATGGCAAATAGCTGGTCACATCCACCCACGAAGCCGCGCGATTCAGGAAGAGATTAACCGTGGCTATACCATCTTCAAATCGGGTGATGCCGTGCCATGCGTAATAGAGACCCATCGGAGTATTCGCCGAGCAGCAGCCGTAAATCTCCGGTGGTGTTCCCGTAGGTGATGCTTCACCAAATCCGCCCAGATAATCTTCCAGGTGTTGAGATGCTGGACCATCCTTGGCAAACTTCCGCATAACCTCAAGATCGCAGAATTGATGTTCGATAAGCTGGTTGCGAATGATCCAATCCACCTGGTCCCAGTAATCACCCAAACCTGCATCCGTCAGCCTCACCCCAAGCTCAGCCATCTCGCCAATCGCGCAGCCCTCGGCAATTCGACCAAAGATCTCATCGCGCTGGTATTTCACGGGCATAAACCACGAAGGGAACCAGCCCATCCGGGCAGCGCCAGTAGTCAGTGCGTGCTCATATCCCTCGCGGGCCAGTTCCTTCAGCCAGGGATTGTTCTCCAATTCCGCAACATCCAGCAGCGCCAGCAAAGGTGCCGTATTTCCATGAAAATGCCCATAAAAGTTTCCATGCTCATTGCCTTGCATTCCCTCGAGCGTGGTATTTTGCCAGAGTCCTACCTTGAGGTCGAAATTCGTGAGCGCACGCAACAACTCGAGAATCTGCGGATTGGACTTGTACTTGTAGGCACGGACGAGCGCGCGCATTGCATACTGCTGTTCGAATTTGACGCAGCCTTCCAGGCCCTGTGAGTCGAGATAGGGTTCTTCCGGGGGGTTATAAGGAAGCATGGCGACCCCGCGAGTATTCCACACCCATTTGCCCTCGGGAGTGACCGTCGACTCCGGCGGATAGTAGGCGCGGTCCTGGACACGAATCGGAACCTTCTGCAATCCCGCACCAATGAGTTGAATCCAGTCGAGCCAGTGAGCGTTTCCGTCCATCACATACTGGTTCTCACAAGCCAATGCGAGAATGCCATTCACCATCGGATATGAAGTTCCCTTGATCCGATATCCCTCCGTCGGATAATAGAGCAGGCCATCTTCCCACACATTGCTCAACATTGCGTTCATCATGCCAAGCTGCCGGTCCAAGCCCTGATCGCTGCCGCACATCGTACGCATCCAGGGCAGCGCACGAAGATTTTTCCCAGTTATGTCGAGAGTTCTGTCAGGGTAGCTGAGCCCTTTCGATTTAGCAGAGAAGTTGAAGCTTTGAAAGACGTAATAATAGTCATCCGGATCCACATTGTGCGTCAGGTTGTTGACTGACAACCTTGCTCGCTCCGCAAGGTCAAGGGTATCTGGTACGGTCAGCCCGTAAACCGTTCCCCGCGGTTTCATTGCAGATTGATCAAGGACATCCGCCAGCCGCAAATGAGCCCGGCCCTGTGCCGGAGCGCTCGAACCGGCAATGGGCAAAGTTCCGGATGATGGCGCGCCCTGCTGGGGAAAAGCATCCGGGGCTCCTGTTAAAGCGGAGCCTTTCCCCGCTCCGCACGCGAGCGCTGCAAGCGAGGCAGTTTTGCTCAGGAAGTCACGTCTGGTCTCCATCGGTATCCTCCTTCATGGACGAAGTTTGAGTCGTTAAGTATGTTCGGGCTCGTTACGCAACAATAATATAATAATATTAAACATTTGGGGCACATTTAGGGACTGCAAAGGACGAGAAGTTTGGAGGTGCACTCGCTCCCGCAGACGGCGGACGATTGGAATCAGGGCTAGAACTGCGAATAAGAGTCGTGAGGAAGTGTAGCGTCCCGTTGGCAAGATGATAAGGCAAGCTCAGGAGTCAGAATTCCGTCGCTTGCGATCAGCATGCTGACTCGCATTTGCAGTTCTCAAGACGAGAAGGTTATCTTTCTGAGCCTGATGAACCAGACGTAACATTGCAGATCTTGCACGCTCCTTATCGCGGTGCAGGATAGCGTCGGCGACGTCTTTGTGAAGAGTGAGGGCAAGCCGGCTGTCTTCGCGATGCTTGCGGAACAAGGATTGTGACCCGCGCAGCGCGTACAGCAGAATGCGATTGATTTGAATCAGGAAAGAGTTATGCGTTGCGCGGGAAATTCGGTCATGAAAGTCAATGTCGTCTTTGACGTACGCGGTAAAGTTGCTAAGCTCTTGCTCCATGAGTTCCAGCGCTTTGCGGATGCCATCGAGGTCCTCCTCTGTAGCATTCACAGCTGCAATCGCCGCAGTGGACGGCTCAAGCATGAGACGCACTTCATAAAGGTTGTTCACAAAATCTTCACTGATGCCTATCTCGGCCTGCCACATCATCAATTCGCGGTCGATGAGCGTCCATTCTTCTCGGGGCTTAATGCGCATGCCCGTTTTGGGGCGCACTTCCACGAGACCTTTAGCAGCTAAGACCTTGACCGCTTCGCGAAGAACGGTTCTGCTCACACCGAGTTCGCGGCATAATTCTACTTCTGTCCTGGGATCGGTCTCAGGGTCAAGGGTGCCCTTAAGAATCCGCATCGCAAGTTCGCGCGTGACCTTTTCGTACAGTCGTTCATGCCGGATTGAGTGCGAACTGGTCATCGAAGTTATCAATCTACAATATAAACATACCGTCAATTCGGGTATTTTGCCTCGGGAGGCAGGCGAATCTTCTCTATAAAAGGGTAGATACGCACGGTCGAGCTGCGCCGATCTCCACTCAATCTACTTGCCAGCACGAGCCGAGCGGCATTGCAGCCATTCCGAAAAATCGCTATGACGCCAGGAATATACCGGATGAAAACCCAACAATCGTGTAGCTTTCTCGTGCGAAATAAGCGAGTCGAAATTTCTCATTGGTCTGACCAGCGGGACCCCCGGGAAATGGCGTGCCAGAAGCTCGGGAGTCGTTATGGCGGAGCAGGTCTCACTTCCATTCAGGTTGAAAATGTCGTAGGAAGATGCAGGTCGCTCTACTGCGAGGCGGAACGCCTGCGCCGCATCGCGCCCATCGATCACCGCCCATAAGTTCTTCCTTGGCGAAACAGGTCCGGGAACAGGCCAATCGTCACTCACGTCTTCGAGGATTCTTGCGTAGCGCAATTCCCATAACTGTTCGACCGTCATGCCGCGAGCCCATCCGCAACGCACAGCAAGTTCAGCGCCCTCGCGATCAACATACCACGCGTTATTCACGCGTAAACAAATGGTCCGGATCCCGAATGCGTCGCTGTAGCTCTTGCAGGTGAATTCGCCCAGCAGCTTGCTCAACCCGTAAGGATCCTGCGGCGCGCACGGATGGTATTCGTCAACCGGGAAGTATCGGGGAGCAGTAGCTCGCCTCTGGTAGGTTAACCCAAAGGCGGCTCCTGAAGAGGCAAAGACAACCAGCGAAACCGACGAGCGCACCGCGGCCTCTAATGCGCAAGCTGTAGTACCGACGTTAGCGGCGACAAGTTGCTCTGGCGACGCACGGCCAGGTCCAGGGATGCTAGCCAGATGGATGATCGCATCGTGTCCAGCCGCACTCCGGGCGACATCGTCGCAGTCACTCATATCTCCCTGCACCCAGCGCACGCCGTCGAGAATGCCTGGACTTCTGCCGTACCCGGTAACTGCGTGTCCGCAGCGCAGGAGTTCACGGCAAATATAACCGCCAAGCGTTCCTCCGGCACCTGTGATAAAAACTCTCAATTTCCCCCGTCGGCTTCAGTGTCTATTGCGGCGGTCCCTTCGTCTTAATTTCCGATCGGCCTTAGACCGTCAATCCGGACACTAATATGACACCCCACTAACTCACGGCCTTGCTGTCCGCTTCCAGGAGCTTGCAATATCCTCCAGAGTTCGCCCTCGAGTCTCAGGTAGAAACCTCCATCCCCATAAGAGGGAAAAGAGGCAAACAGCCGAGTACAGCCAGAAGACACCAGCCACACTGTGAAAGATCTTTTCCGAGGAGCTTTCCAAAACAGGAAAGAGGAGGGGGCCGGTGAAAGCGGCGATCCATAGGATCGTCGTCGAAAGGCTGACAGCTCTCGCGCGTATACGCGTCGGATAGATTTCGGACATCATCAGCCACGGGAGTGGCCCAAGACCGATCGAATGCGGAGCCGCGCACAGAAAAATCACAAGCACAATGACTCCCCCGGAAATCTTGAATTGGAAGACCGCTCCGGCAAGAACCAAAAAAATACACATCGTAGCTGAACACACGAGCCAAAGAGGGCGTCTGCCTACTCTGTCAATAAGCCAGACGGAAAGCAGCGTAAGCAAGACAGTCCCTGCCATCACGACAACGTTCTGCGCGATCGCATCACTGGGCCTTGTAAATCCAGCTCGCTGAAACAGCGTGGGCAAATAGAATGCGATTCCGGTCCATCCCGTCCAGTTGTTGAGAACGGCAAGAATGGCTCCGGTCGCAAGCGCGGCGCGCATAGCAGGTTGAAAGAGCTCGCGAATACTTCCGACCTCCGCCTGCATGCTCAGCTGTATTTCCGCTAACTCTTTCCGAGCCTCATCATTACCACCGATTCGTATGAGAATCGCCAGCGCTTCGGCGAATCTGCGCTTTTCCGCCAACCATCGTGGACTGGCAGGCAGGCCAGTCAGGAGCATCACAAAAGCAAGTATAGGCACGAGAACAGAGGCAAACATCCAGCGCCAAGCCTCAGTCGGCGGCATATCCCTGGCGAGAAAGTAAGAGACAATCGTTGCTGCGACCGCGCCAATCGTAATTGCGAGCTGGTACATGAGCCCCAGCCGGCCGCGGATCCTGGCTGGCGCTATTTCCGCGATGTACACCGGTGACGCCAGAGAAGCTAAGCCAACCCCGACGCCTCCCAGAATCCGGAACGCATTGAAAACGGCAATGTTGTAAGCCAGTGCAGTCCCGACCGCCCCTATAGTGAACAGAAGCGCTGCAGTCAGAAGCGTCGCCTTTCTGCCGAATCGATCGCTGATCCAGGCGCCCCAGATGGGACCGGCGATGCAACCCAGCATCGCGCTGCTGGTGGCAAAACCAAGTTGCGCTGGTGTCAGGGAGAACTGATCGCGGATAAAGATCTCGGCGCCGGAAATGATGACCAGATCGTAGCCAAACAGAAAACCTCCAATCGAAGCCACAAAGGCGATGTAAAGAGCATAGAGTGTCCTCGCAAAGGCCGTGTTTTGTCGTCGATCTGCAGTCATCGCCCCGCTCATACTGTGATAGGCCCTTGAGGCGTAGTCACCACTCCACATATCAAAATAGGTGTTGCTGAAAAATGATCTGACGCTTCGATGGCTGGCATTTATTCGAGCTGCGATAACAGAAATCTCACGTGATCCGCCAAGGGATTGTTAGGATATCTGGTCAACCATAAATTTAGGATTTGTTTTGCTCTATCCCGATTTCCCGAATGTAGCCAGATTTCACCGTGCAGTGCTTCGGCGTCTGGTATCCAGGCGGAATCGGGGTATCGCTGTTCAAGCCTCCTAAGAGCTTCAAGCGCTTGCGTGTTCTGTCCCGCGCTAGCTCGGCAGACCGCGAGATCAAAAAGGCTTTGATCCACATCTTCAGATCCCGGCGCGGAGATCAGCTCCTGGTAGATGCTGGCCGCGCTGGCATAGAGGCTGCGTTCTGCATAAGCCTGGGCGAGTTTTACACGATCGTCGAAACTCGCGCTTGAAGAGCTTACCCTTGCTCGCAATTCAGCCAAATTGTGAAGCTCATGTGTAGCCGCGTCAACTTCTGCTATGAGGGATGGAGCTTCTCGATAACCGCGAATAGTGACGAACAGCTCATCAGTGGGATCGACGACTACCGTAGCTGGAAAACTGAAGACGTGAAATTTTCCCAGCGCGGAAACGCCCTCCGGATTGGATTCGGCATTTAGGCGAATGCAGATGTATTTGGAATGCAACAACGAGCTTACTTGAGCGTCGCTGAAGACCTCCTCATCCATCACGGTGCACCAGGTACACCAATCCGTTTCCAGGCTGATAATCATCAACTGGTGGCGTTGGGCCGCAATCTGTCGCCCCTGCGTGTAACTTGTTAGCCACTCAATCTTTCCAGATGCGCCCTCGGTCTTTCTGCTTGCGGCATATACTTGTGGAAAGAGCGTGCAGCAGCACACCAGACCGGCCAAATATGAAATGAGAAATGGCCGTCGATGCAACTTAGTAAGCTCCTAGGGGAATTAGAGAATCAGAGACATACCGCGTCCTGGTAACTATGGGCGCCTTTCCTGAGTTAAAGGCATCTCTGAGATAGAGCGGATAGCTATGTGGTCCTTTGGCTCGGGGACTAATGTCGACGACATCACTCCCACGAAAGGTGACAGTGTAGACCGTACCGGCCATGGTGTCTTTTTCAACAGTTTTTTCGATCGGAAATGTAAGTACTATCAGGTCCTTCGGAGCCAGATTCTCTAACACAAGATACCTTCCGGCGCTGGCCGCCTTCACCTCCTTGCCGTTCACAGCAATGGAGATCGTATTTTGGTCTACCCAACTGGGAACGCGTACCATAGCCGTGCCAGCGAGTTTATTGTGCAACACGACCTTTCCTTCGTAGGGTAGATAGCTGTCAATATCCATCCAGCTTGACGCGCGGTTGAGAAAGAGGTTGACGGTCGCGACCTTATTGTGGAATCTCGTAATGCCATCCCACGCATAATAGAGCGCTTGAGAGCCGTTCCCTGTGCAGCAGCCGGCGATCTGCCCATTCTCGGAAATTGTGGTGATGCCGCCCAGCCCAAAGCCGCCACGAAATCTCTTCTGAAGCTCGTCATACTCGGGGCCTGAACCGGAGGCGCCTCTCATCAGATCGACATCGATTACCTGTTGAGCTGTTAATTGGTTGCGTACGATCGAATCGACATCGTCCCAATAGTCGCCCATCCCATCATCTGACAGCCGTACTGCGAGCAGCACCATATCGCCGACGCCACAAATTTCATCGGCTTCTGCCAACCACGCAGGGCGCCCGAATTTGACTGGATGAATCCAGCCGGGAAACCAACCGACACGGACCACACCATTGCGAAGCGCTTCCGCGTACCCTTCGCGTACAAATTCTTTTAATCCTTGATCGTTTTCTGCGTCCGCCAAGTCGAGCAAGCCAACCAGCGTGTGAACGTTGGCGTGGAAGTGTCCTTCAAAGATCCCATGCTCCGCACCAGGGTATCCTTCTGGTGACGTATCGACCCAAAGCGCCGGGCGAAGGATCTCGCGAGCGATCTGGCGCGCGAGATCCAAGGACTCTTTGTTGCCTGTCAGCTTATAGTCGAGCACCAGTGTGCTCAAGGCACGAGTGAGATCATTCTTGGCTGTGCCCTCCGTTCCCTGTTGGTCCATCGACGGCTCATCAGGCGTGTGATAGGGTGTTGGACCTTTATTTCCACTCGCCATATCATGCCATCCACCCTTGGAATCGATCGCGCTTTGGATCGGGTAGTAGGCTCTGTTGTCGATGTGAATTGCATCCTTCTTCAACCCATTCGCCAGCAGGTCGATCCAATCGAGCCAGGCCACATTATGATCGCGGCCGTACCAGTTGTAGAGGGCGAACGCCATCATTCCGATGCGGCCCGGATAGCACATATCACGGAACGGACTCTCAAAGTTATCTGGATAGACCATCTCCCCCGTTCGCTGCACCTGGCTGAGCATCGTTCGCATCATGTCCCGCTCGATATCCAGACCAAAATCGCTTCCGCTCATTGTGCGCAGCATGGGCAGCGTACGCACAGTCCTTGGCTCAAGCACCAGGCCGTAGAGCGCATCTGCGCCGCCTTCAATATGTGGCGGATTAGCGTTGAATTTGAAGCTTTGATAAATACCGTAGAAATGTTTTGGCTCGACTTCGCCGATCAGGGCGTTGATCGCCAATCCCGCCCGATCGGCGAGATCCAGCGTGTCCGGAACTTGCGCTTGATACGACTGTCCCCGCGGTTGCATTGTTTTGATATTCACTAGCGAGTTCGGGTTCAGATCTACTCTGGTTGCGCTCGGAACCACCGGGTATAGCGGCGGATTGCTGCCGCCATCCGCGCGTACCACTGCTGTGAGAAGGGCAGCCGTGCAAATGAGGATGAGCAGTGGATGTGGATGAGTACTGCGATTCATGGTTCCCTCCGGTCGGCTGTCTTCCATTCAGAAGACCTGAGTTTCAATTAGCCTATCTGTGACAAAGCGCCTCTTAGTGCGCATCGGGGTCTTACCGGCACGCATATCGCTCCGCAGGTAAAGGGGGTAGCTGTGCGGGCCTGAATCGCGAGGCGTTATGTCCGTAACAGTGCTGCCGCGAAACGAGATGGTGTACTCAACCCCGTCGATAGTGTATTTCTGAGTAGATTGTGGAACGTCAAAGCGAAGAGCGATGACATCGTTGGCCTTCAGTCCATCGAAAACTAGATAATTCCCGGCACGCACGTGTTGCGTATGTTTTCCGTTGATTAGGAGGTCAATGGGGAGACTGCGAAGCCATGCGGGTATGCGAAGAAACGCGGTGTGGGCGAGTTTATTGTGCAGAATGACTTGCCCCTCATAAGGTAGATAGCTGTCGACATCCATCCACGCGGAAGCCCGGTTCAGGAACAAATTAATGGTCGCCACACCATTTTGAAACCGAGTTATACCTTCCCACGCGTAGTAGAGAGCCTGCGGACCGTTACCGGTGCAGCAGCCCGCAATATCCGCGATGGGCGGAATGGAGGTAACACTAGCATTTCCGAATCCTCCAAGAAAACGCTTCAGAAGCGCATCTTGCTCCCCGTTCGTTCCCGAAGCGCGGCGCATCAGATCCAGGTCGATGACCTGTTGGGCGGTCAGTTGATTGCGAACGATTGAGTCGACATCGTCCCAGTAATCTCCCAGTCCCGCATCCGAAAGCCGGATCGCCAGAACAACCATGTCAGCCACACCGCAAGCTTCGTCCACAGTGTGTTGCCATGCCGGCCGCCCAAATTTCTCCGGTTTTACAATCGCGGGGAACCAACCCAACTGGACGACGCCGTTGCGCAGAGCATCCTGATATCCCTCGCGGGCGAACTCCTTCAGCCAGGAGTCGTTGTCAGCTTGGGCGAGGTCCAGCACACTGATGAATGTGTGGACAGTCGCGTGAAAGTGTCCTTCAAAAATGCCATGTTCGGAGCCCGGATAGCCTTCAGTCTCCGTGTTCGCCCACAAGGCTGAACGCAGAACCTCACGGCTGAGTTCCCGCGCAAGCTGTATTGATTCTCCATCGTGATTTAGTTCAAAGTCGTGGACAAGCGTGCTGAGGGGCCGGAGCTGGTCTTGCTTGGCTGTACCTTCCGTCCCTTGCTGGTCAGAGTCCGGTTCCTCTGGAGTGTGATAGGGAATGCGGGCGTGCTCCCCGCCGGCGATATCATGCCACTTGCCCTGCAAATCAATCGCACTCTGAATAGGAAAGTAAGCCCGCTCGTCAGCGTGAATCGCATCCTTCTTTAGGCCAGTCGCGAGCAGATGGAGCCAATTCAGCCAAGCCGGATTCTGGTCACGCGAGTACCAGGTCAGGACCGCGAACGCCATCATGCCGGCGCGTTCTGGATAATTCAGTCCCCCTGCTGCTCCCGGAAACGCGGCAGGATAGAACATCTCGCCACTTGGGCCTATTTGGTACAGCAGGGTCCGCATCATCTGGTACTCGGTCTGTAGACCATAGTCGCTGCCACTCATTGCTCGAAGCATGGGCAGAGTGCGCACATTACGTGGAGTCAGTGTCAACCCATACAGGGCGTCATCCTCTGTCTTCCCGGTGTGACCGCTCTCTATGTAAGGGGGGTCAGCGTTAAACTTGAAGCCCTGATACACGCCATAGAAGCGATTCGGATCAACATCCCCGATCAGTCCGTTAATTGCTAATTCGGCGCGCGCTGCCAAATCGAGCGTATCTGGAACGCTTGCCTCATACCAGGTTCCACGGGGCTTCATAGTCTCCAAATTGAGAACGTAGTTGGGATCTAGCACATGCTCGATTTCGCCAAACCCGCCCTCCGAGGGCGCAGCCATCACATCTGACTCTTTCAGCGACTGAGCCAGAGAGTTGGCGGAAATGAAAACAACAAAGAGAGCGCACAGAAAATGTTTCACGTCACTTTGGTTCACTCGGCGCAAATAGTACGACAATATTATGAAAATATCAAATATGTTTTGGATCATTGATTACAGCCTGTGCCCCGCCTAGGTGAAATGTCGGTTTCAAGGGTTGATGTGCAGAAATATTTCTGGACGACGAGCAACTAATCGGCTGCCCATGGGCCAGCGTTCGCAGATAAGGGATGTGTTGTGAGTAGTTTGGCCAAGTGCAAGGGAATTTTTTATTCGCTTGACAAAAAATAATACAGTAATATCATACGTTCGGAATCGGGCAGGACTTGCTTTCAGTCGGGAGGCATGCAGCCGGTATGGTGCGGATTGGCCTTGATCACGAGAGCTCTCAGACGACAACCCTGTCGCTGCCTCATCGAGGCATGTCTAGGATGGCTCTCTCCCAAAACCTAGATACCCACCCTTCTCATTCAACTCAAAGGTTCCCCGGGAAGGATGCCCTGTCGGCAGGAGCGAGCGGCGTCTTTTCGGACGTTGAATGGATTCCCGGCCAGATCCGCGCTTGGCTCTGCAGAAATCAACCCATCCACAGCACAGGGCCTCGTTGCCCTCTGACGAAAGGTCGTAAAAAATGAAGACCTCATCCATGATCCCACTCGCGAGCCTTCTGATCCCTGCACTAATGTCAACGATCCTGCTTACACCGGATATTCGCGGCCAGGCGACCGCCACTGCCGGCCAGGGCATCACGGGGTCAGTTACTGACACAAATGGCGCAGCCATCCCCGATGCCGCAGTGTCAGTCGTCGATAATGCGACGGGGATCGTATATCCCTCTCGGACCACCAGCGATGGTTACTTCAACTTCCCAGGTCTCCCTGTTGGGACTTATCGTGTTACTGCTAGTAAGGCAGGATTTCAGACGACAATTCGGGAAGGAGTCGTTATCGAAGCGGGCTTTGCGCCGAATATCCCGATGCGCCTTAAGGTCGGGGCGACAACCCAACAGGTGATCGTTCAGGGGGATGTTGGGACTCTCGATACGACAGCTAGCTTTACGGGTGAGGCGATTCCCAAGGAAGCTCTAGAAAACCTTCCTGTGATTGCAAACGGTGGCACCCGCAGTCCACTGGACTATCTCAAGGTGTTTGAGGGCGTATCTCCAAACGTTTACAACGCGGCGGGCCGCGGAGGAGACGCGGGCCTGCAATGGTCAAATATCGAGGGTGTCGGTGATGGCGGGGGCTATAGTGGGTTAACGAGTTACAAGGTAGACGGTGTTGACCAGGCCCCTGAGCAAACTCAGCCGTTCGGAGGAAACTTCGCCTTCCCTAAGATGCCTGCACCGGAAGCTATCCAGGAAGCGCGGCTTACTACCAATCCCGATGCCGACCAGGGATTTAATCTCGGAGCAACGTACGAACTCATAACGCGCTCTGGAACCTCACATTACCACGGAGAAGCGTATGAGTATCTGCGCAACAACGACCTTGATGCCACCAGCTTTCTTACCCAGTCCAAACCTCCGGAAAAGCAAAATGACTTCGGCGCTACCTTCGGCGGTCGAATTCCATTTACTAAGCACCAATTCTTCTTTGTGAATTATCAGGGTTTTCGCTCGGCGTACTCCGCTTCAACAGCCATTCTCACAGTTCCGACCGCGTTGATGCGCCAGGGCAATTTCACTGAGATCCTCGGACCTCAAATCGGTGTGGATGGTGACGGGAATCCCGTCTATAAGGGTGAGATCTACGACCCTCTGACCACGCACATCGGTAAGAATGGGGCCCTGACGCGAAATCCATTCCCCGGAAATATCATCCCTTCGAACCGGTTGAGTTCGGTTTCAAGCTTCTTCCAGAACGGATACCCGATGCCGAATCTTCCCGGCACGCAGAACAACTTCGGCAGCTCCGCACTGCAAAATAACTCGCTGCAGGATAAGTTGTACATCAAAACGGATCATCAATTCGGCCAACGCCATCGGCTTTCGCTGGGGTTTGAGTGGTTCATTCGAAATGGAACCGGGTCAACCTGCGGCAACGTTCTCGAAGGCGCTGCCAATTACATTGGCTTTTCCGACACTATAAACAACTGCTCTCTCGCCAATGTGCACGAGAAGAATTTCCGGTTGAACTACACGTTTCTCATCCGCCCGGATCTAGTGTTAGCCTTCAACACCGGCGTTGCTTACGATCCATTCAATCAGATTCTCGCTCAAGCAGGACTGACGGCAGGCACCCAGGCAGGACTAACGGGCACATTTACACACGGAACGCCCGTCGTAAACGTTTCTCAATCTACAGGCTTTGGCCAAGAGCAGAATGCCTTCATCGGCAACGAGTACATTGTTCCTTTCGACCTTTCTGTTACCTGGACTCGCGGCGAACATCAATTTAAATTCGGTTCGCAGTTCAACCACGTCGTCTATAGCCCCAACGCCCAATCGTTTTCGAATGGTGGCTTCACCTTTGACGGAGGCGGCACAAACCAGCCTAGCTTCACCGCTGCCACTCCATCTGCCTCCCCTGGCTATGGCTGGGCAGACTTTCTTCTCGGATGGGTGGATTCAGGGCAACTTCAGAGCCCTTTCTCAATCACGACAACTTCGGGTCAGTGGGCCTGGTACGCACAGGACCAGTGGCGCCTGACGCCCAAATTGACGTTGAATCTTGGTCTTCGCTGGGAACTATACTTGCCCCCTCACGAAAGCAGCCCAATTCAGTGGTCGAACTTCTGTCCAACTTGCCCCAATGCCGGAGCGGGCGGTCTACCTGGTGCGGTGGAATTCTTAGGTAATGGACCCGGGCGAAACGGCCGGACCACCTTTATGAATATCTATCCATGGGCTATTGCACCTAGGATCGGAATCGCCTATGCAGTCACACCGAATAACGTAATCCGCCTCTATTACGGAATCATGCGGTATCCATTGAATACCCTTGAGATTAACGGCGGCTACTATCCCTATGATGGTTTCGGAGTAAACCTCAACCAGTCGACCACTAATGGCGGCATCACCCCGATCATTCCCGACTGGGATCAGGGTACATTCCACCCGCCGGCGACACCCGACCTCGATCCAACGATCGACAACGGCAACGGGATACCTTACTACAACTATCGCGACAATGTCTCTCATCCGCAGCAAGCCCTCGGCGCTTCGTTCGAGCATCAGTTTCCACGTGGGTGGGTTGCCAGCGTGAAATATGCAGGTAAGCTGATGCATGGCCTGCCGACGAACAATCTGGCTACGCTAAACCAGCTTCCTGTCAAGTATTTGAGCTACGGCACTCTCTTGAACCAGGACATCTACTCCGCAGCCGCTAGAGCGGCGAATATCCCGATTCCGTATGCGGGCTTCACTGGCAGTGTGTTGCAGGCACTGCGGCCTTACCCTCAATTCCAAAACATCAATGAGAATACTGCGCTCATAAAGAATATGTACTGGAACGCAGTGATGTTCGATGTGCGAGAGCGCCTCACGAATGGTTTGACGTTACTAGCCAACCTAACCTTGTCGAACGAAAGAACGAACGATCCGATCACCTACGGCGGGCAGGATGGAAACTCATACGGTCCTTCTCGCCAAGCTATCTCGATCGTACCTCCCCTGATGCAGGTGGAAAGCTTTGGCGACATCGGGGGAGACCGGCCGGTGGTGTCGAGCTTTGCCTTTAGCTACGAGCTACCCTTCGGCAAAGGAAAGCAGCTTGCTTCGCAGGTTAATTCAGTTGTGGATGCCATTATTGGCGGCTGGCAAGTTTCCGGGATTCTAACCTACGGTTCGGGCACACCGGAACAGATATCGGCCACTGGAGGCGGCGTTAATACCCTGAATATCTGGGCTGTGCGCAATCAGAGTGTTCCACTCACAGGTACCACCAGCTGCACATTGTACAATCCCAGGTTCATTGGCGCGCAGAGCTACATCAATCCTGATGCATATTCAAACCCAGCAACATACACTCTCGGAGACACGTTACAGGAGACGGAGCGCAGAGGTTGCGGAATCGCGAACGAGGACCTTTCTTTGGCGAAGAATTTTGCGCTTCCGGGTGAGGGACGCAAGCTGCAAATCGGTGCAAACGCGGGCAACGCATTCAATCGGCATACCTGGTGGTTCCTGAATGGAGCTGTAGGTACACCTGGATTCGGGACCTTCGGCGGCATTTCACCGGCTCGAGCCGTTCAGGTTTACGCCCACCTGTTCTTCTGAGCCGCACACGATTGGGTTCCACCCAACTGGGGCGTTGATCGTAAGAAGACCGCCAGCGGCTACTCGCAGAGGCACCGCTGGCGGTTCTTTCCTTTGCGCTGATCATCGGCGTTTTGTACGTTGCAATCAATCTGCAGTGCCCTCGGTGGTTGCTGTCTCCATCGCGTCGAGCGAACGCGGCGGCCTCGAGATCTGACGATGCCCCTTCAATGCCGAGGCCCAAATCTTTGGCAGGATCGACACCGCTGTCGGGATGGACAGAGAACTTGATTCTGTCGCTAGGGTCAAGATCGAGGTGAACCCGAATCGCCTTAGCTATCGTGCTTGACTTCCCGGTGATCGTGGTCCCGGATCAAGGCTGCTTTTGAATAGGTTCGACATGACAAGTATTCGTCCCGGCTTCGAGCGTCATTCGATAATCCAGATCCCGTCTGGGATGTACGACGAGAGCTGGCCGAAAACACGCAATGCACGCCCCTTTCAGGCCGCCGAACGGTTTTTGATAGATGATCCCAGGTGAGTCCTTGTAAAGAAGCTTGGTCGCGAGTGCTTGTGATGGGCCATAGGCGCGTCATTCAGCTTTCGCTGCATCCACCGCTGCCAGCGGCGTCTCCCCTGTCGTACCCGTGCTGCTGTTGTTAATCTTGGTATCTCTGGACCCTCTTTCAGACCTGGCGGTTGCACTTTTCTGAAAATGGAAGACCTGGTTGCGACGAAACGTTACTCGTACTCGTCTTGGCTTGCCACCGCATGAATAGCTACATCAACGAGAAATATTCGTCGTGCGTATCAAGACGCTTC
>Ga0206881_10019_pt2 | contig 59661 bp, 41 predicted proteins | sample Alteio_BWOrgCont_3_FD_152867 | JGI IMG/M metagenome (GOLD analysis project Ga0206881, IMG submission 152867) | Enriched cells from forest soil in Barre Woods Harvard Forest LTER site, Petersham, Massachusetts, United States -... | ecosystem: Environmental > Terrestrial > Soil > Temperate forest >...
CTTGGCGGCAAATCCGGATCTGCCTGTACCTGCCTCTGATCTTGTTTTATGGCTCAAGGCGGATGAGGGAGTGACGACAGACACCAATGGCAACGTCAGCCAGTGGCAGGATCAAGCTCCCGGAGCGCATGTTGCTGCCCAAACAACCGTCACGAACGAACCCCAAATTGTCACGGACACAAATACCGGAGAACCGACCCTCCTATTCAATGGCAACCAGTGGCTCAGTTCGACGGACCAGATTCCGGCCAATCAAGATTTGACGATCATCACCGTAGCCGAAATCGGTACGACAGGCACACAAATGGAGTTGGTCGCCCTTGGCCTTAACCCAAGCATTCCCGGTTCCATGCGTGGTTACGGCTATCAAAGCAGCCAACCGCTGTTTGATACCTATGATTATTACGTGCAGGACGGTATGGAACCGCCCGCCGGGCAGCCGGTTATCACAACGATGACCTACAGCCGGGGCACGGGTGATACAGAATTCTATGAGTATGGCGCATCGAACGGGAGCGAAAATATTGGCGTCAATGATCTGGCTAGCGGATTTACCGTTGGGGAAGCGGGCTGGAATGGAGGCTATTGGTCGGGATCGATTGCCGAGGTGTTGGTTTACAGCTCGGTTCTAACCGATAATGAGCGTAATCGGGTAGAGGGTTATTTGGCGGACAAGTACGGCATCTACAGCGCCAATGCGACCTGGCCGCTGGCCTACGGCACGGATGTGCAAGCCCAAATTGAAGCTAACGACTGGAACCAAACGCAAGCCGCTGCTTATGCGGCTTACTTGGCGGCAAATCCGGATCTGCCTGTACCTGCCTCTGATCTTGTTTTATGGCTCAAGGCGGATGAGGGAGTGACGACAGACACCAATGGCAACGTCAGCCAGTGGCAGGATCAAGCTCCCGGAGCGCATGTTGCTGCCCAAACAACCGTCACGAACGAACCCCAAATTGTCACGGACACAAATACCGGAGAACCGACCCTCCTATTCAATGGCAACCAGTGGCTCAGTTCGACAGACCAGATTTCGGCCAATCAGGACGTAACGATTGTTACTGTATCCGAAGCAACCACGACGGGCACCCAAATGGAGTCGGTCGCCCTTGGCCTTAACCCAAGCATTCCCAGTTCCATGCGAGGTTACGGCTATCAAAGCAGCCAAGCGTTGTTTGATACCTACGATTATTACGTACAGGCAGGCGCCCAACCGCCGGCCGGGCAGCCGGTGGTCACCACGATGACCTACAGCCGGAATACGGGTGATACGGAATTCTATGCGTATGGAGCATCGAACGGCAGTGAAAATATTGGTGGCAATGATCTGACGAGCGGATTTACCATTGGAGAAGCGGGTTGGAATGGAGGCTATTGGTCGGGCTCGATTGCCGAGGTGCTGGTTTACAGCTCGGTTCTAACCGATAATGAACGCAACCAAGTTGAGGGTTATTTGGCGGACAAGTACGGCATCTACAGCGCCAATGCCACTTGGCTGCTGGCCTACAGCACGGACGTGCAAGCCCTCATCGCGACCAATCAATGGACCGAGAACCAGACCAATGGTTATGTAACAGCATACACTCCAGTAATCAGTAGCGCGACTACGGCAACAGGTGCAGTTGGAGCCGCGTTTAGCTATACCATTGCAGCTAGCAATACCCCGACAAGCTTCAACGCGACCGGTTTGCCTGGCGGTTTATCGATTGATACCAGTACAGGTATTATTTCGGGCACGCCCACGGTGACAGGCACATCATCGGTGACGATAACGGCCACGAATGCAGTTGGAACGGGCACCGCATCATTAACCCTGACGATTAGTCCGTCAGCCCCAGTGATAATCAGCGCCACAACTGCAACCGGTATTACGTCCACGACTTTCAGTTACACAATTGTGGCCAGTAGTTCACCGACTAGTTATAATGCAACCGGCCTTCCAACCGGTCTGAGCGTCGACACCGGCACAGGCGTCATTTCAGGCACGCCGACCACAACCGGCACATCAACGGTGACGATAAGTGCAACCAATGCGGAAGGAACGGGCACAGCGAACCTGACTCTTCAGATAGAGCCAGTGCTCCCAGTGACTTCGGGATTAACAGCGTGGTTTAGTGCCGATTATGGGGTTATTCAAAACAGCGGTACTCAGGTCGTAAACACCTGGCAAGATCGCAGTAGCAATAGCAATGATGTAACGCAGACCACGTCAGGAATGCAGCCGACTTTAGTTACGGACCCTGGAACAGGTAGATCTGCTATCAATTTCAATGGGTCTCAAATTTTTACAAATAGCAACAGTTTCTCTTCTGTGAATGACGTTACTATTTTCACGGTTGTTTCAACATCGGGGCAGCCTTCGACAACAGAAGGTCAATTGGTGATGGGAACTCTAGGAGCTGGAGCAAAGGCAAGAGCGCTAAGTTACAATAACAGCGGTGAGCAATTGTTGAATCTGGGCGGAGGTCCAACCTTTGGCTCCACGGTCAGTGTAACCGGTGGAACTGTATCACTACCAGTTGAGTTAAATATTAACGCAGTAACATACTCGAGTTCTACTGGTACGGCAAATTTCTATATCAATGGGATAGCTAATGGAACGGGTACCGCTAGTGCTGGTGAGGTCACGACCGGATTGAAGATTGGGAGTAATGGATACAATGACAATTGGAACGGAAATATTGCCGAAATGGTAATTTATAATCGCGTGTTAAGTTCAACAGAACTACAACAAGTTGAGTCCTATTTGGCCGTTAAATATACTCCCATCGCTCAACCCATCATCACCAGCCCCACTACTGCGAGCGGCATAACTGGTTCGGCTTTCAGCTATACAATTACGGCCGGCGACTCACCGACGAGTTTTAACGCCACAGGACTTCCTTCGGGACTAAGCATTAATGCCACCACAGGTGTTATTTCAGGTACACCCACGGCGCCGGGTACTTCAACGGTGACGATAGGTGCTACTAATGCGGGAGGAACAGGCACCGCGACATTGACCCTGACTGTTACAAGTATCCAGCCCGTTATCACTAGTCCCACGACCGCTACTGGTCCTATTGGTGTGGCCTTCAATTATACAATTGAGGCTAGCAATGTACCGACGAGTTTTAACGCCACAGGACTTCCTTCGGGACTAAGCATTAACGCCACCACAGGCGTCATTTTAGGGATACCCACAGCATCGGGCACATCATCGGTAACGATAAGTGCGACTAATGTCGCTGGCACCTACTCTCAACCGTTAACCTTGATAATTTATCCGTCCACCCCCGTCGTCAATAGTGCTACCGCAGTAGCAGGGATAACCGGAACCGCTTTTAGTTATCAGATCACTGCCAGCAATTTGCCCGCGAGTTTTGATGCGACGGGGCTGCCATCTGGTTTGAGCATTGATACCACCACAGGTTTAATCTCGGGGACACCAACCTCTGCGGGATCATCGACGGTGACAATAAGTGCCACCAACGATGCAGGAACGGGAACCGCCATATTGACGCTAACAATCCAGTCTGCAACTGCGCCGGTTATTGATAGTGCCACAACAGATGGAGGAACGGCTGGAATTACTTTTAGCTATAGTATTGCCGCGAGCAATTCACCAACAAGTTATAATGCAACAGGTCTTCCTTCAGGGCTAAGCATCAATACTGCCACAGGTGTGATTTCGGGAACCCCCACAACGGTTGGTACCTCAACCGTTAGTCTAAGCGCAATCAATGCATTTGGTACAGGTACAGCTATCTTGAAATTGACAATCGGAAGTCAGGCTTCGCCAGTAATCAATATTTCCACAACAAGTGTGGGTACGGTTGGGCTTGCCTTCAATTACACTATTTCGGCCAGCAATACGCCGGCAAGTTATAGTGCAACTGGCTTGCCTTCAGGCTTGAGCCTTGATACGGCGACCGGGATAATCTCGGGAACTCCTACGACGACTGGCGCCGCCACCGTAACTCTGAGCGCTACCAATGCGTGGGGGACTGGGACGGCTACCCTAACCATTGTTATTTATCCAGCATTACCTGTTACTTCAGGCCTGACTGCTTGGTTTAACGCTGCCACGGGAGTAGCTACAACAAATGGAAGTGTTACCGAGTGGGACGACCAAAGTGGCAACGGCTACAATATCGCTCAAACGACTGAATCCAACGCCCCAACTTATGGCAATGATTCTGCCACCGGTCTTCCAGTGGTCCAGTTCGATGGAAGTCAGTGGATCGGTTCGGAGGCTACGCTATCAACTATCAATGATGTCACCATCATAACCGTGGCTTCAACACCGTATCCAAGCGCTTCTGAAGCCTTGGTCGACATCGGCTACGGCTATAATATGCTCCATACTCGAGCCTTGGCTTATTCAAGTGGAAATGAGTCTTTTGTCAATGGTTGGCCGAATGGCGCATCTGCGCAATTTAATAATGGTGGACCAGTTGCCCAAACTGATCAACTGACCCTTAATATGGTCACCTATTCCAACTCGACTGGTCAGGCTAACTTTTATAGTAACGGGATCCCGGATGGATTGGTCGCAGTCAATACTGGTACGATTAACCAAGGGTTAAGCTTGGGAAGTCTCTCCTATTTGGGAAGTTATTATGGCTGGAATGGAAATATCGGAGATGTTCTTATCTACGATCGCGTTCTTTCCTCATATGAAAGGCAGCAATTATCTCTCTATTTTATCGATAAATACGGCATCTATACGTCCTCTGCTACCTGGCCACTGGCTTATAGTGCCGATATCCAAGCACTCATTGCCGAAAACCAATGGACTGAAGCTGAGACGAATGCCTATCTCGCCTCCTTGGGAAGCAGCGTTCGCATTCCAACTGTGTCTCCCAATCCCGGAAGATACGCATCAAGTCAAACAATAACCGTCACTTCCGCAACTTCCGACGCGACTATTTACTATACGACAGATGGATCCACTCCTACGACCGGTAGTTCGTCCATAGCTAACGGTGGTCAACTTACCGTCAGTTCGACTACGCAATTCAATTTCATGGCGGCAACCAGCGATGGATCAACCAGTTCGATTGCCACGGCAATCTACCAGATTGGTAATTCCGGCAGCCTTGCGGCGGGAGATAGCTTTACCATGGTGCTTAAACCGAACGGCACCGTTTGGACCTGGGGAGATGACAGTCGAGGCCAGCAAGGAGACGATCAAGCCCATAATCCCGCACCTTTCCCGCAGCAGATCTCCTCGCTAAGCGGCATCATCAGCGTGGCCGCGTCAGGCAATCATGCCTTGGCAGCAGACAGCAGCGGTAACGTCTGGGCGTGGGGAGCCGATGATCAGTCGCAGGGTGGTGATGGTGGTACCACCGACTTGCTCGTTCCAACCCAGATTAGCGGTCTTTCCAACATCATCTCGGTTTATGCCGGCCAATTTCAGGGTTTCGCAGTCGATAACAGCGGCAATCTCTATGCTTGGGGTGATAATAGCAATGGCCAATTGGGTGACGGAACGACGACCAACCAAATCATCCCGGAAGCCGTAACCTCGATATCTGGGGTGCTCAAAGTCGCTGCTGGCTCCCAACATACCCTTGTTCTCAAGTCCGACGGAACCGTTTGGGCTACTGGCTCGAATACGAGTGGCCAACTTGGTAACGGGACGCAAAACAATGCCACCTCGTTCCAGCGTGTGCCTGGCTTGGCCAACATGATCGATATTGCTGCTGGCGCGGCTCATTCTATGGCACTCCGTTCCGACGGTACAGTCTGGACGTGGGGTAATAATAGCAATGGCCAGTTGGGCAACGGCACCACGACTAACTCCTTAATTCCCCAACAGGTTCTGGGTCTTCCTTTCGCGATCGCCATCGTCGCTGTCGACACGAAAACGTATGTCATTCTGGCTGACGGAATGGTGGCATGCTTCGGCGGAGGGGCCGAAGGCGAAATGGGAGTTGGAAATGATCAAGACGAGCTGTCTCCAGTCAATCCATCCGGTATCAGCAATGTCACGGCCCTGGCGGCGGGAAGTGATCATGCCGTTATTTGCACGTCAAGCGGAGCATTCTATGGATGGGGAGATAATACTTCCTTCAAGCTCACTGAAGACTTTAGCAACTTCTTCCCGAATACTGAAGTTCACGACAATGATTTCCAAAGCTATGTCGGCGTGGCCAGCGCTGGTACGACAACGATTGGTTTAAATAGTGACGGCACCGTCTGGGCGGTGGGCAATGGCTCTTACGGTACTCTTGGACAAGGTAATTGGTCTTCCACCGAACGTCCGATACAAATCACTGGATTAAGCGGTATAACGCGAATCAGCGCGGGTGAAAACACTGCCTTTGCTATCGATGGAACGGGGACGCTGTGGGCCTGGGGTGAAAATACCAATGGGCAGCTTGGTCTTAGCAACAACACCAACCAAGATATTCCAACGGCCATTTCGACATCTTACAGCGTCACTGCTGTGGCCGCCGGGGATACGCACCTGCTGGTCTGCGAGTCAAATGGAACCGTCTGGGCCTCGGGTGATGATTCCCATGGAGAATTGGGCGACGGTACGACCACTGCGGAAAACACACTCGATCAGATTGCATCTCTCAGTTCCGTGACCGTCAACGGGGTCGCCGCCGGTAGTAATACCAGTTTTGCGCTTGACTCAACCGGTATCGTTTGGGCCTGGGGCCAAAATAACTTGAGACAACTTGGTCTTGGCACCTCCGGAGATGTCAGCACCCCCACGCCCATTACAGGCCTGCCCACAATGGCCTCCATAGCCGCCCGTGGAGCCGGCGGCATGGGTATCGACACCAGCGGTAACGTCTGGAGTTGGGGCGCGATGGGTAACACCAACGGCACGCCAGTGGAACAGACCCTTACCAACGTCAAAGTCATCGCTGCTGGCAACGGATTCCAGTTGGCCATTGAGAGCAACGGAACAATTTGGGGTTGGGGCAACGGTTCTTCCGGCCAACTCGGCAACGGCTCCTACGCCAATCAAAGCCATTCGGTGCAACTCACCGATACTCAGGGGAATGCCATTCATGGCGTCGTCGCCGCAGCCGCAGGCGATGCCACCACCGCCATCGTTAAGGAAGATGGTTCCCTTACCGGATTTGGTAAGTGCGATACCGGCCAACTCGGCGCTGGTTTGGGTACCTTTGATTATTCACCCAAACCTATCTTCAACTTCGCGATGACGGAGACACCACCAAGTGTCTCCATCACCTCGCCCAGCGCCGACGCGACCGTTGTCTTGGGGACCAACATCAATCTGCAGGCCAGTGCCAGTGCATCGACTGGTTCTATCACCGAAGTCGATTACTATCTTGAAGGCGTTCAGATCGGATCATCCACTGCCGGGGGAACTTGGAATTTCACCTGGACTCCGCCCACTTACGGTGATTTTACCTTTGAGGCCGTGGCTTACGATAGCGCCGGTGTCTCACAAATTTCCTCTCCGATCACCATTAATGTTCCCTATGATAGCGACGATAACGGCCTGCCTGACTGGTGGGAGTTGGAATACTTGGGTCAACTTGGCAACAACCCCGACACCTCTTCTCCTGACGGTAATGGGTTGACCTTGCTTCAGGATTATCAGGCCGGTACGGATCCAACCTCCGGCGTCTTTGCCAATTTGGCCATCTTCAGCGGCAATGATCAGACCGGACCCTCTGGTGCCTATCTGCCCTATCCCTTGATAGTGAGTGTTACTAATTTGGAGGGGCAGCCCGTGGCCGGTGATGCAGTCACCTTTACCGTCACAGCGGGAGGCGGAGTACTTAGTGCTTCCTCGCTGACAACGCCTACGTCCACCATCCAAATTACAACTGATACCAACGGTCAGGCCCAAGTCTGGCTTCAACAGCCGCTGGTGGCGAATCTCAGCAGCACGGTTAGCGCAACCATCAATACTCTTTCCATGCAAAACACCGTCACATTTTCCGCCAGCACACCGGTCGATAACAGAGCACCGGCATCGGCAAGCAGTTTAACGGCTCAAATTGCCAGTAGCAGCGAAATCGATCTAGCTTGGACCAATAACGCGGACAATGCGACCTCCATCCTCGTCCAGCAGCAAAACAGTGACGAATCATGGAGTACCGTCGCCACGCTTGCTCCTACTCAAAACTCCAATGCTGTTACCGGCCTTACGCTGGGCAACACTTACAACTTCCAGATCGTCACCTCTAACGCCATTGGACAAAGCACCACCACGCTCAATGCTCCCATTACTCTTGGCGCACCCGCTGCGCCCAGTGGATTAATTGTCGCTCAGGGTGGGCCGGGAGAAATTGATTTGAGCTGGGCCAATAACGCTACCAACGCCTCCTCCATCCTTATCGAAGAAAGTACCGATGGCGTTACCTGGACGCCAATCGCCACCCTATCCCCTAATCAAACTTCTTATACGGTAACTGGCTCGACATCTGACCAAAGTTATTACTATCAGGAAGTTGCCGTCAATAATAGTGGAGATGATGGAGCCGTCGAAGAGTCCCCTGATGATTCAGATGATCCAGCGGATAACCCGGATGCTAGTTCCGTTACCCCTCCACCGGTTAGTCTTACCGGTTCACTCCTTACTCTTTATTGCAATTCCGGAGACAACACAGACGGCTTTTCCCTGCGCTTACCCGACGCTAGTTTTTCCACAGACGGAACGGAACTTATCGGTGCTTCAGGAGGTGGTTGGTATGCATTGCCGGTTACAGCTACCGGGGATTTTAAAGTTGAATTTGATGTTTACGGTAATTCCGGCGATGTCGATTCGGATACGCTACTGGTTGACGACGAAACCAACGCGGGAATATTGCTGAATAACTGCCCTCAGGGAACCGACACTCCCAATCTCAATGTTTGTTATAGTGATAATTTTACCAACTCCAGCAATTTCTTTTTCCCTAGCGATGTTTTGTCTTCAGCCGGTTCGACTTCATTTCCTAATGAGACTTGGGTGCACGTTATTATTACCAAAAAGGGCAATACCTTGACTGACAATGTAGGCGGACAGATCATCACCGCTGATCTTACCGACTTGGATCTGTCTTCCACCCTGCGAATTGGATTGGGTTACTATGCGACAACCAATGATGGTGGCGTTGGTAATATCGAATACAAAAATATCAAAGTCACGCAATGTGTTCATAGCGAACTGGCTGTTGACGCCAATCGAGATGGAACCATTGTCCTGGCCAATGAGAATCCTTCCGGCGTTGATGTTGATGGCAATCCGGTCGACTCCACCAGCCAAGCCAATCCATTTGCTTTTTGGATAAACAATGGTGTGGATGGCCCTTTAGAAGTTGCAAATATACCGGCTAATTTACCTGGCGCTCTTGTTTCGACGCTTACCGCTGGCTTTATCAAGCCCCCACCTAGCAGTGAAATAGTGCAGGCGAATCTCGACCCTAATCGAGCAACAGTGAATCCATTGACTGGACAAAATGACAATCCAAATTACGAGGGAGGCAAAGTTACATGCACTCGTGATCTGGAAAATTTTGCACGACTATGGATGTACACCAAGGGTTTGTGTCAGGCTATAACTTCAGGACAAATCGTGGTTGGATTGGAATGGCAATCCAACACAGGTGACGCAGACAACGGTTGGGGGGCCAATGACGGTGCTCCGGCAATCAATATTTATTTAGCCGCACCGAAGCACGGCTCATCGAGCGTCACTGGTGGTGCTGATTATCTTACGAATCCCGATACTGCAAATGATCAGGCAAGTAGTCCTTTCGGTATCTCTTTGGGCACAGTCGCCAAGGGTCAGCCATTTTATTTTGATCCCTCCTATTTTGCCAAATTGAGCAGTACAAACCCCAAGACTTACTTTCTTTTTGAAGGGGCTGCATCTGGAACGGGTCGTCTCGTTGTCACCTTCAACGTTCTCAACTCAGATGATACCTACACTAAAGTCGGGGAGGGTGGACAGGTGTACATGAATCTTCAGGATATTAAACAGCTTTATGAGCGATGGACCGTGGGAGACGGTCCTAGTCCTAATCCGGCATCTGTCCTTTATTCCGGAGGAGGCTTGCCTTGGCCGCAGGCTGAGATTTCAACGAATAACCTGCCTGCCGGGATGACTCAAGGATTCCAATACAACTCTTCGACGCCCGGCCTCTCGATTCCTACGGATCCCAATGGAAACAAGTATATTCTTTTTATCCATGGCTACAATATGGAGCCTTGGGAAAAGGACGCATTTGCTGCAACCGCCCTCAAGCGACTTTATTGGCAGGGTTATAAGGGAAAATTTGGTGCTTTTCAATGGCCGACTACATATTCGACTGAAACAGGCACGAACTATGCGAGAGCATCAGCCCTTGATTTCGATATGAGTGAGTATTCAGCGTGGCTCTCCGGTCCTCCTTTGGCACATTTGCTTCAGCAATTAAACAGCCAAACCAATGGTGTCTATGTATTGGCCCACAGTCATGGGAATGTCCTGATGGGAGAGGCGCTACGCCTGTCGGCCGCTCAGAGCAATCAACCTTTAGTGTCAGCTTACGTCGCCAGTCAGGCAGCACTACCGATACAGTGCTACGATCCTGATCAAGCCACTCCCAATGGATTTTTCTCGGCACTGTCAATTGAGCCTGAAGGAGATAAAACACCAAATATATATCCGAATTGGATGAAATCTAACAATACTGCTTCTCCCTCTATCAGCAATTTTTATAATGTAAATGATTGGGCATTATCGAATCTTGTTTGGCAAACAGATGAGCGTACAAAGCCCGATCAAGACACCGGTCCTTATCCGCCTTATGGTTATACGGGTGATCCTGACGCGCCACCGGTTGCCGAGGGGTTCTATAATTCCAAAGGTTATGTATTGATCGATCCCGAGAGGCCAGGGGATTATTTGCCAAATTATCTCTCTTTGGCTGACGCTAGTGGAATTAACGACCAATATGAGATCATGTCGTTTGCAGCGCAAGCTCATTGTCTTGCAATGGGAACAGTTGCCACGAAAGCAGAGAACATCGTTCCATATGATTTGCAACAAGTGTGGGGTGACGATCCTTATAACAATAATTTTAGAGACCATGTCTGGCATAGTGGAGAGTTTGAATTCTCTAATTCAGACCCGCAAATGCAAGCATACTGGAGTCTGATCATGGCTCGATTTGGGCTTCCAACGAATCCTTTGCCTCCAAATTAATGAAAATCCGATTATACTTAGTTGGTGTTTCCATAATAGCGCTTCTGATTGCAATTTTATGGTGGATTGGGAAAAGCAAATTAATAGAATCAATGCCGCTCATTAACACTGCCAACGCAAATTCAACGTCTAATTCTACTTCCAGCGGTACCTTGACTCAATCTGGCAATTCTTCTTCAACGTCACCGAATGCGAGTAATGCCGCAATTTTAAGTAAGTTGGCTATATTTCAAGAGGTCTGGTCTGCGGCGAATGGCAAGTCCTTGGATTTTTACGGAAAAGTCATTGATCAGAATAATCAACCTGTGATCGAAGCTAAAGTGACTGGAAACGTGATGACCACGCTAGGCTTTCAAGGAACTGGTGAAACTCCACACGAAACACAAACCGATAAAGATGGTGATTTTGAATTTTTGGGATTGCACGGAGAAAGCCTAGGGATCGTGCCCGAAAAGGATGGCTATCTGTTCGAGCAGCGTGGCAACGGGAATTGGACGGATAATTACAAGGCGGATTCCAATAACAGGGTTATTTTTACCATGTGGAAGCTCAAAGGCGCTGAACCGATGGTACATGTACATTTGCATGATTATATTGCATGTGATGGAACTGTGATGAACTACAACCTTCAGACCGGACGCAGATTGCCCAATGGGGGTGGTGATTTAACGGTTCAATTAACGCGAAATCCGATAAATATTGTTCGAGGCAATCCCTTTGATTGGTCAGTTACTCTTGAAATGTCCAATGGAGGGCTAATTCAAACATCAGATATTTATCCGGACAAGGCGCCTGCTCAAGGCTATCAACCATCAATCACCATTGACATGCCTGTCAGTGCGTCCAATTGGTCGCCTTCTTTAAGCGATTCGTACTATTTTTACAACGGATCAAATTATGGGCGCATATCCATTAGAATTATGGCGGACTTCCAGCCTCCGCCGACACTTTTTGATGCAGATATCTACCTGAATCCCTCTGGTTCTCAAAATCTGGAATTTGATGAAAATAGGCAAATCAATCAGTAACAAAACGTATTAGTCATTGAAGATTGACTTAGTACTATACTCTACAGATAGAGGACTAAAGAGGTGAGTTAATAAGGGATGAATTAGTACTCAAAATGTGGTTATGCTGTCGTTTTCGTAAACTAAAATTTGTTGAATACAGTCCATTACAAGAAAGATCGGGAACGGTTGAAAAATCTTGGGCCGTACTGCATACTTCACGTTCAATGGATATTTTGGAACGATGGCTAAAGGATCGGCCTTTGGCGATCTGCCTAGCCCTGGGCCTCATCATCACCTGTTTACTCAGTAGCTACGGCGTCGTTGGTCCTGATGCGATGCCTTTTGGCGATGGGCAGAGATATGCGATCCGTGCCTTTACTCTTTACGGCTATCTTCATAGTGGCCAATGGTCCCAGTTCTGGAATTTATTCACGCTCAATAAAACGAGCGTGCTCGCCCCTCTGCATTATTGGTTTTTTTTCCTTCTTCCCCAAGGTTGGGCCGGAAGCACCGCCTATGGTGCCATTCTGGGATTGACGAATTATCTAGTTCTGGCGTTCGGTACGTGGGCCATGTGTCAGGCCCTTGACCGCAAAGAGTGGGCTCCCCTTCTTTTTTTGCTTCTTGCCTCACAAAATATCTCTCTTGATTTCACATATTATTACTTTTGCGATGTTCCTTTTTTCGCCCTTGGCACGGTGGCATTCGCAGCTCAACTCCGTGCCTGGCAAAAGAATAATATTTCTGCTAGCATTCTTTCCGGCGTGCTGGCCGCCCTCTTGTTTTTGGTGAAGCCAGCCAATGCCGCTATCTTTGCTATTACCTATGCCTTGGCAGAAGCTGTGCACGTCGGGATCAACGCTTGGCAAGCGCACAAAGGACGTAGTAATGGAATTTTGTCGGGACAAGGCTTTCGACAGCATCTCGTCGGAATTGCCTTGGGCTTTTTCTCCATTCTTTTTTTGGCCGTAAGCTTTGGCGCGATGCAGACGATCATGCGTCTTATTGATGCCAATGAAATCAGTAATCTTTTCCCGATCCATCTCGATTGCACGGGGGTGATGCGGCTTCTCTATTTTCCACTTTGCCTCACTTATTTTTACAATGCCACTTTGATGCTCGTCGTGGTCATAATAATTGCCTCATTCACCCTGTTCCTTTGCTATCGCCGGCGAGGACACCGTCTGGTTGAGAAACTTCAAGCTTTCCCGCTGGATCGTCTCCTGCCTCTCCTGGTTGCCTATTTGATTCTGGGCGAGTACTATTCTTTTGGCATGGACACTAAAACCATGCGCTCACTATTACTGGTCTTGCCATCTTTATGGCTGCTTGTCTTCTGGATGGTCGAACGATTTCGAGTACGCCTGGCAATATTTTCCTTAGGAATCTTGTTTTATGTTTTGTGTGCCTATTCTCAGGTTTTTTTTCAAAGCTTTCCTTGCAAAGTAACCTATGCTGAAAATTATCAATTAACGGATGATTGGCTTACGCGGTTCCCACCCCCGATCTACGTGAACAAAGGTGGTGTTATTTGTACGCGCGGTTTACTCAACTATGTTCACTACGCAGTTCCAACCGGTGGCAACATTGCCGTCGGAAGCGATCAAATTTACTGGAATTCCGATAGTCTCGACTGGTTTGAAAATTCCGGTCTTTTGCTTCAGGGCAAGACCCCAATCTACAATTTCAATACTTTCTTGCGGTCCGATGGTTGCTATGAACGGCAGGCGCTTATTGGCGCTAAAGGCATGCTGCTCTATACGGATCCATCCGTCCGATATAGTAATGCTGTATATAGGGTTACTCAGTATTTAGTGTTATATGGCGAGAAGCAATGGAGTGATCGAGATCATGTTATCTCCATACTTCCTCTCGTGGCCAAAACCCAAAACGGATACAATGAAATTATGGGTTACGTTTTTGTGTTTAAACAGCCTATGTCTGAACAGCAAATAGCCGCCGCCATTTCGGCGACGCATTCACCGGGTTATGCGGTAAATCAGGAGCAGTTCAGTGCCCTACACGACAGGCGTCTTACCTGGCTTGATTGCCGTGACATCTTGTTCCGATGGGTACGAAAACACTTTGACTTTTCTTCCAACCTTTCTCCCTCGCCTTGATGAGGTAATCTCTGCGCGGCAAGCTCGTACTTATGGTTAGAGCCGATTGAATCTCATATTTTAACCATCCTGGGTTAAGAAAAGATACTTCATTTGAAAGTCCCTTGATTCCCGTCTAATAGCCACACCATTAAGTGAGCCGAATCTGGCCCTCTGCCAGATTACTTTTTTGCCGACGGCGGAGCAGCGGGTGTTCCTAAATGCGGACGGTTGGCTTCAAATTTGGCGATGATCGGGGCGATGCTGGGATCGGTCTTAATCATGAGGGCATCTACCTTGTCTTGAAGTGCGCGCATCCTTTCCAGCAACTTCTTGTTCTCAGCGATCAGGTCAGGATTAGCCTGTATCGCTGCATTGCGGGCAGCGCGCAACTCCTGCCATTCATCTGGCGTGATCGAAATCTGACTGGTTCCGTGGGGTGATGCGCTCACAGGCTGTCCCCCAAGCGGAGGACTGTAAGCTGGTGAGTTGGTTGTCGTACCTGTCTGCTGTGCCCAGACCGTACCGGCTAGGGACAGTGTGACCATAATAAGAAGCGTGAACTGTTTCATGGGTGATTACCTGGAGCCGGTGCAGGCGATGCGTTGCGCTGGCGTAGTTCGACCAGCTTGGCGATGATGGCCGCAACTTTGGGATCCGCTTTGATCATGGCTGCATCTAATTTGGTCTGCTGCGCCTGCATTTCATTAATAATTTCCTTGTACTCGACGGCCAGATCGGGATTGGCCTGCATTACGGCATTCCGTGCAGCGCGAAGCTGCTGGAAGTCGCTCTGTGAAATAAACCGTGCCGGTGCGGCCTGTGATGGGGGATTCGCGCCCGGATTGCTCGGTGCCATGCTGGCAATAGGAGGAGCAGCACTTGGAGCGGTAAGGGCTTTGCCAACCTCACCATGACTGATCCATCCGAGCCCAAAAAGCCCTAAGCCTACAATCGCGATTCCAAGACCCCAAAGTGCCTTTTTCATGCGATCCAATTATGTATTTACAACCCCTGTAGCCAAGTCCTTTTTATGCCTAATTTAGTTACCATTAATATCTAAAGATTCCCTTGTCGCAGGTGGTGACAGCGGAGGCAAACTTGGCGAGATTAGCGCCGCCGTGCCTTCGGCACCGCGGCGGGTTGGGGAGTGGCTATACGCCCGCGACCGGGCCGGGCTGCTGCCCCTCTATCCTCTAGCGCCCCCGGCCCCGTCGCTCCTTTTGACGAGCACCAGCCTGATTGAGAAAACGCTGGCCGCGAAATTGGATGTAAGGCGCAATGACCTTTGCAAATTCCTTCCATAGACGATCGACCCTTTGACGGGACACACCATGTTGACGACCAACCCAGGCACCGCAGGGGCGCTCAGTGGGCAAAAATTGTCGGCTTATGCAAAGGAGAACGATATCGGAGCGCAAGGCCCGTTGCTTGACGCGATTTCGTCCGCGCGTGATCCATTCACCAATAACGGTGAAACCTTCAGCAGCCAAGGCATACTGCAAGGCTTGATCGCTGGCGGCACGGTCAGCATGGTCGAGTTTGTCCGCCGGATCATCGAAATACGAATTGGGCGGGAGGTACTTTGGCATGATCATCTGGCACCTCCATTCCGTGCTATTTGCCGCAGCCGGTGCGAGGAGAGACCGCGACTGTTGACGAGGTAATCCTTGATTTCCTGCGGGACAAAGCGAACGGCCCCGCCCAACTGGACATAGGGCAAGCCTCTTTTTCGCAGGTTAAAGACGGTCTTGAGGCTGACCTGAAGGTACTTGGCGACCTCCTTGGTTGTCCACAAGTCCGATTCAGGAGACGTTTTAATGTCCTCGGAAACCGGAGGATTTTCGAGGCTAGTTGTAGTTGTTGAAGAATTCATATGGTGAAACATGACCCACGAGCAAACGGAGTCTCGGAACGACTTTCATTTTTTTGTTCCGAGATTCGAATTCGGCATGGGAATAAAAAGGGTTGATGTTAACCGGCAGATAAGCTACTAGTAGCTACTTAAGCTGCTATTGTCAAATGCGAATTTCCCGGCCAATTTCCCCTATGCAACTCAGCATCAAAACCCCGCCTGATTTGACCCTGCCGATCCTCAAGAAATGCGCGGTACTGGCGGAGCCGCATCCGAGCTATTTTGCGATGGAGTGCACTTGGCAATGCCTCAAGGCGATGGATGCTCCCCATTATCGCTTCCACACACTGGAAATCGTGGAGAAATACTACCATGCCTCGGGCCGGGAGAACGAAATTCTGCCCCACTCTGAGAAATCGCACGATTCCCTCATTCAACAGATGGCCGAGAAAGACCGGGCCAAAAGGGCGAAGGAAGTAGCCCGGCGACTAACGGAATTTCATGCTCAGCTAAAGAAGCAGCCACCCTCCAAACATCTCCATCTCAAGATCAGTGAGGGAATAGACGGGCTTCCGCAGCGCATTAGGGAAAAAGCCACCTGGCTACGACTTTCGCCCAACGCGCTGGTGACGGCCTGTTTGCGGGATTGCCTCATCGCCATGGACGATCCCAGGAAGGCCACTCTTCCGTCGCCCATCGTCATTGATTTTTGGGCCATCTCCCACGCCAAGTCGGGTCGCAAGGCAGCCGGTGCCATTGATGCGATGGTGATGAAAACCATTGGCGGCACATTGCGTCAGCGCAGCGGCCCCATTCTGGACACCATTATCCGGCTGACTCTTGCCGGACAGTGGGGTGTCACGCTCGAACAAATTTTGCGCGATGCCGATGTCATGACCGAAAAACGGGAATTTAAACGGCAAAAATAGGCTTAGCTTTTGGGCTCCATTTGACTATTCCGAAGCCTTCTCGGTAATTTCGATCCGGGTCACGGTAGGATGGGTGGGTTTGGGTGCGGTGGGCATTTCCTGCACCCGCCCCACGCCAAACTGACCGATCCGTTCATGGAGGCCATTAAGATTGGTGCCGTAAATCGTCACGAGTGCATGGGTATAATGCAACTGAAGTTCGGTTTCTTTCTCATTCACGTCGGCGTGAAGCAACCAGCAGTTGGGAATAAACCGGCGACGCGAGGGCAAATGGAACGTGATGCCCACCGATGAGGCAAAATCATAGGGATAGGGATCTGATTCTAACATACGAGGAATTTGAAGTTACATGCCGAGCCTTGGCCCCTGCCGGTGGGAAGGTGGCACAGGATGGAACCGTTCCGATACCCCCACCCGAGGCGCGGTCTTTTGTTTTTGAGTGAGGGTTTCCTTTCGTCTTTGCCGGAGCTTTTGCGCCATCTCCTCTACGGAGGGTGTCAACCGTTCACTTGGTGCCTGCCGAGTGGTTTCTTGTGGGGCAGGTGTCAACTTTTCGGCCACCACTTCCTTGACCGTGGGAGCGACCTTTTCGGCTACGGTTGCTACTTGGCGAACGCGCAATCCCTCAAACCGGGCGACTTGCTGGCGAATGTGTTCCGCCTGCTTTTGACTGGCGACGCGATTGAAGAACTTCCGGCCCCAGGCACGCACTTGCATGAACAGCCTGCCCTTATCTACGGCAAGCGGATGAACCACAGCGGAAACAATTGGCAGACGTTCCAGTTGCAGTGCTGAAAACTTCACGTTGCTGCGCTGGATGGCCTCGACATAGAGGCTCTTGTTTTCGACGTGGAGCACGACATTTTGAACATGCCTCGTACCTTTGACGTGGAACGCTTCCTTGTTGGCCATCGCCATCGCTGAGCCGTTGTCTTCGATGCCTCGCACTTCCGCGCCCTTGATACCCTGTGCCTTGTAATCGGTGAGGCAATCGCCCTGACGGACGCGCCCATTATCGACGCTGAGCTTAAGGCCGCTGGAAAAATGAACCGTCCCGCCGCTGACACGGGAAATGGTCTGACGTGACCCCTTTTCAAAAGTGCGATTAGCCTGCTTGACCTTTTCTTGCAAGAGGAGCTTTTCACCGGGACCGCGCTCGATACGGGAGCGGTCGAAGACGGCCCGCACATGCCGTAAAGCAAGCTCACGCGCTTCCCCGTCCTGCTCGACCACGATGGCGTCCGGCATAACGGACGTGACCGGAGCACGGACAACACCACCATCGTCTTGCTTGTATTCGACCACATCCCCAACTTTGTAAAATTGAGAGGAGCGTAATTCGGCGGGCTGCAAATCCCGCTTCACATGGACATCAAGAGGCGTTTGACCTTCCCGGCCCATTTTTTCGACATGGAGATCATGGATGCGCTCCGCGAGGGCGTCGCTGATGCGATGGACAGAGGAAACAGCCACCACTTCCTTGCCAGTGGTGCGAGCCTCGACGATTTCCTTGGCGACTTTCTCCACCGCCTCATCGGGAGGCGTCTCGCGGATCATGCCCCGGTCGAGCATCTGCTGGACAGCCCCGATGAATTTCTCCTCATTACCGGACGATAAATCTGCAGTAAGCTTCTTGTCGGCCACGGTGAGTTGCCGTCGCGAGATCGACGCGCGGGGGACGTGCATTCCAAGACCCACCTCGTCTTGTAGGAGCTTCACCGGCTGGCCCCGACCCACCGCTGCCATTTGTTCCGTGTCCCCCTGAAAGATTACCCGCGTATTGACCCGTTCCGCTTCCCGTACCAGGGCAAGCGCCTTGGGGGTGTCGAGCAGCCCCGCCTCATCAACATAGATGTCAGCGCCACGGAGTGGGGCGGGATCGTGCCGGGCCTGTGCCAGCAGCGCATCAACCGTATTGGCCTGCCCGAAAACGCGGGCGACTTCATGCTGGCCGGAAGCTTCCAGCCGGGGAGCTTCATTCCGCAGGGTGACACGGGCCTGTTCGCCGTAGGGCGCACAAATGAAAACCGAACGACCGGCTTTCTGACTTTCGCCCACCAGTTGTTCAAGGCAGAAAGTCTTACCCGTACCGGCCCCGCCGCGGATATTCAAAAATTGATCCCGTGACGTGCAGACATAGCGATGGATGGCCGCGAACTGGTTGAGCCATTTTTCGGCCTGTGCTGGGGTCAATTTCTCGCGACGGAGGCGGGCCTGCGTGACCAGCTCGTCAATCCGCTCCGGCGTGCCAACCAGGGCGGCAGGCGGGACATAATCTCGTTGGAGCGGTTCGCGCTGGCCCATGCCATTGACAACGGAGGTAAGCAGCGTTTTTTCTTCGCTGAGGACTTGCCGGGTGGTGACAAGTTCCTGATTATCCATGCGCCGGATCAAAAACCGGCGATCATCGCGTAGATTTTCGGCCAGCGTGTCATTGGCGATGGCCCCCGGCGCGAGCCGGACAATTTCACCGAGGAGGTAATCGAGACGCACCACGCTTTCCTTGTCGAAGGCGATTTGCGTTCCCTGCCGGACGGCCTGATTCAGATCGAGACTCGCTTTTGCCGGGAAGGAAGAGGGATTTTCCACGGCCAGCCCCGCCTTGTGCAACCGCTTGGCCACGTCTTCCCGCAGTGTCTTGCTGGAGATGCGCACTTTCTTGGGACGGGTCAGCATGACCGCATCCTCATGAATCCGGTAATCGGATTTCAGGGATGGCCGGACTTCCGGCGCACCCAACCGTTCCCGTAATTTTTCGACTCCATGCGCCAGCAGTTTTCTCTTTTCATCTTCACCGATGCCCTTGAACAGTTTCTTGAATTGCTCTGCCGTATAGCCTCGCTTCAGCAGAGCCATGACGGTTTCAACCTGCTTGGCCCGTTCACTGAACATATCCACCGCCGAGGCCGGGACTTCCTTCAAGCCAAAGCCCGAGGGAGCCGTTTCGACCTGATAACCGAGTTGGCCCATACGTGCGGCGAGATTATTGTGAATCCGCGCATCGAGCGTTTTACGGAGTTCGAGCATTTGCCCATAATGAATGGCAAAATAACCCTTCCTCTCCTCATCCCAGGTCATGTTGCCGATGAGGGCATGGACATGAAAATCGGGATCATTGGTGCGACTGGTTTCATGCTGAAAGAGGGCCGCAATCATCTGGCCCGTGGGCTTGGTCACTTCCTCGTTGGCCAAATGACCCCGTCGATCCCGCACCGTGACTTGTTCCTCGAACCAGCGCAGTTCCTCCTTCACAGCGGCATAAAGCTCGCCTTTCACCCGGTCATCGACAGCCGCCACAATGCTGACGGCTTTGGGCGGGCTATAGGTAAATTCGGTGTACTTGATTTCCGAAACCCGTTGCCGCTTGGAATCGGCCCCCAAGCCGATCAGGTCGCATTGAGCGAAGGCGGCGAACTTTTCCCGGGTGATCGGCGCTTCATCCAGCCCCAGCCTTTCCGCCACCCTGCCGATGAACTGGCCCCGATCCACCTTCTCACCTTCCGCAAAATAATCGGCCAGATTGAGATGATTTTCAAAATACTCAACCGCTCCTTTAGCCGAAGTGCAGACCCCTTTAGAAACCATGACGCACTTTAATCCAAAACTAAAATCTTTCTATAGAGTCCAATCACTTTTAATAGAAATAATCACAAGTTACATCTCATTACCTATATTTACATATATAGAATCTCAATAGGCTATAACCAATACTCTTACTTATCCCTACCACTCATTACCATAACCCTATCCTTAAACTCAAAATAGAGATAGCCAGCTCAAAAAAACAAAGAAAGAGCGTTCAGACATGTCCCTAACGAGGTTTTAGGGCAGGCCAGCAGGCCGATTCCGTCAACAGGAATCTATAGATTTCAACGCATGGGCGAGTTGACACGCCGCGATCTATTGACACCTATGGATTCCTGTTGACGGGTTGACGTTGGGGGGAAGGGTTAGCCATACACAACGCCTGACAATACATGCTCCTCCTTCAGGTTGAGCATGACGAGAGAGATCTACTTCATGGCCCTATATTGGAGGAAAAGACAGGGTTTAAAGTACTGCTACTTTGTAGCTTTTGCTGCGCTTCCAATAATCTCAGCAACGTACTTTAACGATTTTTCGAGCTTCAACTTCTCCTTCTCCTTCGGCTCGAAAATCTTATCCGTAGGGGAAGTAAATACGTTCGAGATTGCTCCCAAGATAAATGCGGTGAATTTTTCCTGCTCTCCAGGCTGGTCGGCCTTGATTAACTTGCTTACTAGTTCCTGATAAGGATCTAGCGAAATCGAAATGGCACTTTTGAAAGCATATTCTTCCTCCAGCTTTCGCTCGCGTGCATACTGTACCGTGCAGAAAGAAATAGCATAAATCAACGGCACCGACATCGCGAGTTTGAGAAAGAAAGCTACACTTAAAGTGGTTGTGTCACGCATGTCATACGCAAGGCAACCGGCCAGAAGTACTGACACTGCAACAAGAGTACCAAGCGCCAAACTCCACCTCCTTTTGGCCAGTGCGATGCTTTCTTGTCGCGTTTGAAACGAGTGAAATAGCGTGAAGCCTGTAGCTTTTTGCACCTGAACTTTAATTTGATCTTCAAGCACCTTCAGCTGCTCAATTAACTCGGCTGTGCTTAGCTTGTTCTCTCCAACGGTCTTTTGCGCCTCTTCAGAGGTGGTGGCCATCTGAGCTTTATAAGCGTCAATTTGAGTATAAAACTCCTTAACCTTCTTTTCTAAGGCCTGTATCTCTGCAAAACTTGCCTTGGAATTTGCCGCCTGTGTCGTCGAGACTGTTTCATTTTCCTGAGTAGTGGCAGCTTTGGCGGCAGTGGTTTGACTCAATGCCGTAATCTCGTCAGATGTTTGGGTGGCTTTGGTAGCCGCTGCTTTTGCTTCTGCCGTTGCAGTATTTAGAGATTCACCGGCCTGCTTGATTTCCGCGAACAGCTTAATCAAATCCTCTTTAATTGCTAAACCCTCGTTGAGCTTATCTGTCAATTGTTGAACCTCCACACCTTGATGCTTGAGCTGGTTCATCTTGGTTTCATATCCCAAAACTTCATTTGAAATATTATTCAGACGGTATTCCCATACCAAAGCCGTAAGAGCCTCTATGGATGCCACCAGATTAACAACTTCATCAGAGCCGGAATTTAGCGAAACTAGAAATTTAGAAACCGCTTCGAGCCGTGCTACCAGCTCTCTTTGGATGCTCAATGGGAACTGAACAGTAACTTGCTGTTCGAGGGCAGCGGCAATTGTTTCAGCCGATGCCTGGAGGTTGGTAAGCGCTTCCTTTAAAGGTATTTCGCCTTTGTTGGGATCAAATTCCAGTTCCTTACATTTCTTTAGCGCGGATTTTTGTGCATCTGCACTGAGAGAATTTAGAAGCTCTGATATTCTCGGATTTATCGCGCCAGCTGAAATAGCCATTACCCTCTTTGCTCGCACAAGAGGAATTTGTCCAGCTAGTTAGAAATAACGATTTCGGCGATTCACGCCAGAATCCGCTGACTTGCGGAAATCTGTTTATCTCTGAGGATTCCTGTTGACGGGTTGACATTCCGCCTATGGGTATGCCCGGCAAATCTTTTCAAAGCATACTGGAGCCTCACTTCGATTTCATCCTCGAAGCGAGGCGCAAACATCAGACGTGGGAAGCCATCGCGCAGCTATTGGCCGCCCAGGGGACCACCACGACTAAGCAGGCCGTCCATGCCTTTGTGAAACGGCGATTAAAGCGCCGCTATGCGCTCGGCATGGCCCCGCAACCATCTCCGGTAACGACTGGCAATCTGCCTACAACTGAAAAGCTAATGCCAGAAACACCAGAATTGACCGTCTCGCCCCCGCCTGCGAGCGAGTTCGCCTCCGACCCATTGACAACCTCCATAAAGGGTAGAAAGCGGTCCCCCTGGACCGTTCTAAAACCCCAACCCTAAAGAAAAATGACTCACCTTAAAATCAATCATCGTTTAGTTACCTGTTTTCAATCCAGTGGACGCATTGGCAAATCGACCATGCAGGAAGGAATTATCGCCTGGGCGAGGTTCGCCGGAATACCCATCGCCATGGTCGATTGCGACGCCGAGCACCTGACCTTAAGTAAAAAATTCCCCGAAGCCGCCTTTGTCGATGCGACCCGCTCCACGGACGAGTTTTTGAAACTCATCATGGCATTGCCGGATGCACCGCTGGCTGTGGCCGATTTTCCGGCTCAGGCCACCGACTTTCTTCTCGGTGCCATGGAATCGTTGCGAGTGCTCGATGCGCTCGACGAACGCGAGACGCGCATGACCATCCTCATGTTTGCGGCGGATGACCCGACCGCGACAGCGAGCATGGCCAAGACTTATCGCGCCCTTGGCAACCGGGTCGATTACCTTCTCGTCAAGAATCCAGCCCGGTTCCGCAGCCAGGCATTTGACGAGTCGGCCATGGCCGAATTGTTCCAGCGCCAGCATGTGCCGGTAATCGAATTACCCACCATCACCAATACCACGCTGGAAGAGATCAAAACGGCCAGTGCGGAAAACAAGCGGCATCTGACCTATACCGAAGCAGTCAAGACGCTCTCCATCCCGTTCATTTGCCGCAAGGAAATTGAGCACTTTCTGAATCGGGTATTCGTTCAGTGCGAGGATGCCGCCGGCGTGCTCGTGCCAGACCCGGCCTTGATCCAGAACAAGGTGCTTCGGGTCAAAGACAGCCTGACTCGTCTCACCATTGACGAGTTCAACCCGCTCGACATTCATGAATAGGAATGACGACCTCTTGAATTTCTTGGTCGAAGGGCTGATCGCCCCACAGCGCGACCTCGTGACCCGGGCGTTCTATAAATTCGCAGAGGGAGACCCCGACAGTGCCCCGGTTAACGAGGCCATCCTGCTTACCGCCTGTGCGCGCCGGGTAAGTCAGGCTCCGCAGGAGTTGCGGGAGGCCAGCGCCGATTTCAAGAAACTACTGGCCGAGGGCCGGGAGATGGAGGCCCGCATTCGGGAGAGGGTGGAGCTGAGCAATTTCGGCGTCATTGCCGAATTCAAGGACGAGACGCGCCGAGCCATGAATGCTTGGCGCGAAACTGTTGAGCAGGCCAATCGCGTCGGAGATAAAGCAACCAAAATTGCCCGTGAAATGGAACCGGTTATCACTACGGTGAAGCAAATCGCCCGAGACTTGCCACCCGTGGCGGATGATTTAAAACAACATCGGGAATCGGCCAAGGAGATCGCGGTGGAAGTGGGATTGGTCAAAATGATTCATCAGGAGAATCAGGCGCTCATCGGGCGTTTGGGCAAAGAGGCTCGTGCCAACTGGATCACAATAGGTCTTTTGGCCGGAATCTGTCTTTCTGCTGTTTTCACGCTGTTACCTTGGTGGGGAGGCTCGCTTTCGTTTGTCGCCGCCATTGGCCTGATCCAATGGCTTTCTCGCTGGAATTGGAAGTTTGTGAAGGAAAGGGCCGAAACGATGAAAACTACCGACCAACTGAAATAACGGATCGCCCCCTGTCTAAGGGGACCAACTTGAGTTGGCCTTATTATGATTACACCCGAAGCCGTTGATCCTTGATCGAGAGGAGTGGCTTAGGGCAGTTTATTGAAATTGCTTGTCCTGATCGTTTCGATACCATTAAGCATTGGAATTTTCGTGTGGAACTCGCCTTTTCCGAAAGGTCATTACGTCAGCTTTGTGAAAACGGAGCAAAGGCTGATCGTCACTTTGGCATCAAAATTGCCAAGAAGCTTCGGCGACGCTTGGCTGATCTTCAAGCGGCTAATTGCGTTAATGATCTTGTGGCCGGTCGGCCGCGCGCAGAAGGAGCCGATCAGTTTATCGTCGAGATATGTAATGGTTTTCGCATTACCCTTTGTGCGAATCATGGCTCCATTCCTAAACTCAAATCTGGAGAGGTGGATTGGCGTAAAGTCTCCCGTATTAAATTATTAAAAATTGAGGGCTCTTATGACTAGCACCCTAACATTCCAGCCAGATTGGACTTCACCTCCCGGAGAAACAATCGCCGATATACTTGAGGAGCGAAATCTTTCACTAAGTGATTTTGCGTCTCAAATGAGGCTGACGCCCCAAGCGGCAACGGATTTGCTTAAGGGTGATCGGGGTATCACAGAGATAGTCGCAGCCAAACTTCAACGTATCGTTGGGGCATCTTCTGAATTTTGGATGGCACGTGAGAATCAATATCGGAAGGCCCTTCTTCACAATGAACATAGCGTAGCTTTGTCTCCGCAGGATTGGCTTCGGCAACTACCCATAGCCGATATGATCAAATTCGGCTGGATCAAGTCATTCCAGAATGAAAGTGATAAAATAGCAGCCTGTCTACGATTTTTCGGTGTTCAAAGCGTCAAAGAATGGCAATCCACTTATGCCGATCTAATAAATTTACCGGCATTTAGAACCTCAACTACTTTTAAAGCTCAGCCCGGTGCTGTCACCGCGTGGCTTCGACAGGGAGAAATTGAAAGCAACTCCATTAAATGCAGTCCTTGGAATGCCGAAATATTTCGAGAAGTGCTCTCGCAGATTCGCGGCTTAACCCGGAAACGGAATCCTCAGTTATTTCTTTCTGAGCTCCAAGCTCAATGTGCCACGGCAGGCGTAGCCGTTGTAATCGTACGGGCTCCGAACGGATGCCGTGCTAGTGGAGCGACCTATTTTTTGTCGCCAGACAAGGCGATCTTATTTCTAAGCTTCCGGCATCTATCGGACGATCACTTCTGGTTTACATTCTTCCATGAAGCCGGGCATCTTCTACTACATCATTCTGATCAGTTGATTTTGGAAGGAGACACAACTTCTTCAACGGATGCCGAAGAAAAAGAGGCTAATGATTTTTCTGCGAGTATTCTTATTCCCCATGAATTCCAGGCACTATTGATGAGCCTGCCTTTAGATGGACGTGAGGTTATCCGATTTGCACGAAAGATTGGAATATCGCCAGGGATAGTCGTTGGCCAACTTCAACACACTGGAAGATTTAAGCAAAACCAATTGAATAACCTAAAGACACGATACAATTGGGATGCAAACTAGCGATGTACTAACCTCGAAATCGTTTGAATTTAGAAGGACTCTTTTGCCAATTGCATATGGCATCTTCAAGCACTTGCATCCCGAACGGAAGACCCAGCATTGCCTCAAGCTCTTCCAGCCATTTTTCGATGTCACTATGGTGAAGTTTGGTAGAGGTGCTGCCACAAAATAAAAGCTTTGATCCAGTGAAAGGGCCTGTTGCTCCCAACATATACGTTGAACCGGGCTCTATTGGCGCTAAGCCCATTTTTCCGAGCATGGTCAGGTAGTCGAATTTTGCCATTCTTCCGAAGGACGTGACGGCATGCAATAGATGATACAGGCCATCAAAAGTCTTTCGCGGATCGTTACTTGCCTTTACTTGAACATCTTTTACAAGCTGAACGTGAGTTCTTGGAGGATTCACCCACCGAATGTAGCTCTCGATAGCTTCACCTGTTCCCGTGCGCGAGTTCGCATCAAGACTCTGATATTTTCGATGGTTTCCGAAATGACGATGCACTCCATCACCGCCTTTTAGACGAGCTTGATGCTTTGCTAGCCATTGACGAAAAGCAGCGGGGTTTGTACTTATTCTGGCCCAGTCCCAAGCCTTGGCGTTACCCAGGCTACCGTAAATATCGCGAACCAAGCGCCAGCCAGTCCGTAAATTTTTCCCAAAGTGAACCGAAAGAAATACCAACCAGTATGCTTCATCGATGTTGCCTTGGCGGTGATGCCAAATGGCGGCTTTCAGCGGATCGAAAAGATCGCTTGAAGGATCAGCTCGACGAGGAGAAATGTCTCTCTCTCGGATCAGAAGCACATATCTGATTCGATGAACGCTGTCGATGAGTTGGGCGATGAAAGCTTGACGATTTTTTGAGGCTCGGATACCTGGAAGCTCATGCTTTTTCCGATTAAATTGAGTCAATTTATCATCGAGCTGTTTCGCAAGCCTGATGTCACGCAAGCTCATGAAAGAGCCTTTCGTGCGTGGTGAGTAATCCAACGACGAATTGCATCCTTAACTTTATTAGTCACACCAAAGCTACTCTGGATATTATGGTTAAAGCCAAGTACTACTATTTCGCGCCGGAGTTTAACTCCCCCGATTTCTCGTATTACGCCCCTGTACCCAAAGCCAACAACGCCTGAGCTTGACCGTCGAGGCAATGTCCAGTCAGAAACCTTTTCACATTCCAGATCGACATTAGCGATCATTTGCAACGTATCTACGACGGTTCTTCCATTAAGAATCACAAGTCGCACTGGCGAATCCCGAAGTAAAAGCCCCAAAGCATCCCCCGAATATTCCAAAAGCATTGTTCGTTGCCGTTGCGTAAGCTCAGTCCATTTGCAGGCTGTGGCATAGGGAATCAAGTCAAGATGGCAGGCCCTGAAGGTCTGATGGTAGTAGGATGCACGCGTACCTGAAATGAGGGCATCTAGTTTTCTAAACCAGCCATCATAGGGGTTATGGGAAAAATATCTCCGACACGATTCGGCGATTAGCCGAAGATGTTGTGAACTAGCCTTTGACCATCGAGCAAGGCCCAAAGATTTCAATGTGTGAAAACGACGAGATGACCCATCTAGTTCATTTCCCGAACCATCCACAAATTCGCGATTACTTGGATTGAGACCTAATGTTGCAATTGTGGATTCCCTCAAATCACCGAAAGAGGGGACCGGGCAGCTCCACGGAATGACATTCGCCTCGCAAAGCGCATTATTATCCAGTCGTTGAACAAGTGTCTGTAGAGTGGGGCTCATTTAGCGCTAAAGGACGGGAGTTTAAGAAGAACCTGTTGCATGGGCTCTGCCTTTGCAGCACGTTTGTTTGCGATTCTTTTCTTTTGATCGATGTAAGGATCATAAATCCTGACTGACATGCCACGCTTTATTTGGGCAATTTTCTTGGTGTCATTTTTTCTAAAATGCCAATATATCTGAAGGAGCCGAACCAGGTCCTTCCAATAGCGATGTATTTTTAGCTGCCGGATGTCGATGGCTTTTCCGCGACGGATTAATGATTCTGCTTTCAAAAGAACTTTGACGGAGGGCCACGGTTCGCTTACCGGCATTTCCGGCATCAAAACTGTCTCTTGCCACCCCTCTTTAAGATATTGGCGAGCACTCTCCCGATCATGGTCATAAAGATGAAGGCTACCCACGGCCTGCTTGTACGTCCCAACTTCAACTTGAAGTTGCCTTGCCATTATTTCTTGCAGCATGGTGAATGCAAAAATGTCATGGGGGAGTCCAATAAACGCATCATTCGAGCGCATATTGGTAAGCATGTGCAATCGCTGCCGCCGAATCATAAACTGGAGGGTACACGTACAAGGAATGTCCGTATGTCTTTTAGCGATGTCGGAAGCGTCAAATAGTTGGACGACTGCTCGGCGGGAATCTGGGCTATCTTTCAAAATCTGGACGATATTTGCAAGCTGGTCGATCCCCTTCATTCCGATGCGCTTCATGTCAAATAATCGAGGACCGTAACCACCCCAAATTGTTTTTCCATCATCTGATTCCTTTTTGTAGCGCTCAACATAATAGCTAACAAATCGGACATCATTTGTTTTGGCCAAATACCACAAGAGTTCGCCGAGGGCACTGAAAAGTCTTCCTTTTTTCTCCGTCCGACTTAGGCGAGCGCGAGGATGCGCAATTTTCAACAAAACACCCGTCAGTTCGGTTGCTGCGCCACGCGTTGGATTAATCTTATTTCGGCTCCGAAGAAGCTTCTCGAAAATGCGCCTCAAGAGATCATCGAGCGTGTCTGCGGGAATATACATGTACCGGGAGTTGTCCTGTCGAATGTTGTTATTACAATAGATTGAGCTTATTTCATTCAAATTATTAAAATATTTTTTAGGTTCGTTTGGAAGAATTTTACCCGCTTGCCTTCGAGAACACGTTTTCCAAGCAATATACTCGGTTTGCTGCGGTGGACGTTGCTTTCCAGACCCTTGTGATAACTGTGTAGCTGGCAGCCGCCGCGCCGCGCTTCTGCCGAGCCAGAAGCGCGTCACGCCATCTGCGTTTTGCCGCGATTGGTGTGCCGCGTTTCGATCCCCGGCCCGAAAGGAAGAGGGGCCGGGGTTCAAAACGCGGAGGGATAACGGCTCCCGGTGGTCGCCGCCTGCGCGCTGGCGTCGTCTGGATCGGGTTTGTGGGCGTTTTCGTGCTTCGTGCTGCCCCAACCTCGTGAGGTTGGGCAATGGCAGCTTAACTGTCCTGCATAAGCATGGTGGCCACCATGCTTATCTCGAAAGGCTTGTGGAGAAAACCAGTCACCTCATAATCCTGATAGGCACGACCGTCCGAGGCGCTTAACCGGCCTGACATGACAAGGATTTGTCCGCGATAGCCCAGGGCGCGGAGATGTTTGACCAGGGCGAGGCCATTCATGTTCGGCATGTCGTTGTCCGTCAGGACAGCGCCGAAATTTCCGGCATGAGCCTGAAACTGCATGAGTGCATCAATCCCATGCGAAGCCGTGACCACTTCAAAACCATACGCCCGAAAGCCCAACGCCAGCGTTTGCAGCAAAACGGAATTGTCATCTACGCACAGGAGGCGGAAAAAGGGATCGTCCTTGCTCACTTGAGTCACCGATCTAACGAGCAGATTAAGACAAGTAAAGACAAATGTCTTATGCCTGTTCTGTCTTAGAGCGCGGCACGCTGGCGGGATGCGTCAATTTTCAGATGCCTTTTCCGAAGTCGTAAAACAATTACGTGAGGCAAGAAAACTCAGTCGAGCTGCCTTGGCGAAAAGGGCCGGGCTTCACCAAACGTACATCGGCCTTTTGGAACGTGGCGAACGAAGCCCGAACTTGGACACGGCCAAGGCTATTGCCGATGCCTTGGACGTCCCCCTTGGCAAAATGATTACAAAAGCAGAAAGCAAGAAGGTCTGAACTTGAGATCGCAAATTGCGATTTCAAAAACCGATTTTCTTGCGAGGTGGCTCCGGTGGCGGAAGCAGGAGTGGTTTGATGGCTCGGAAAAGCTCCTTGAGGGCACTATCATGTTGAACCACGGTGCGCTCAATTTCAGCCAAGCGGCGGGCCAATACCTGAGTGGTCGCAAGTGCCTGGCGCAGCCGAATAAAGGTCTCGATCAGAGCAACGCTCATCTTAATGGCCTGTGGACTGTTGAGAACATTGGCGGCCATCAATGCGCCATGCTCGGTAAAGGCACGGGGTAGGAAGCGCACATTGCGTTTGGGGGATGCGGTCACAGATTGTGACCGCATGGTTTCCATCTCTTCGGCGCTCACTTCAAACTGGAACGAGTCGGGGAAACGCTCTTGGTTGCGTTTGACGGCCTGATTAAGCGCTTTGGTCGGCACTCTGTAAAGTGCGGCAAGGTCGGCATCGAGAATGACGCGCTGACCGCGCAGGGTAAGAATCAGTTGGCTCAGATCATGAGCCGGTTGAGGTGAAGTCATAATTTCCTTTCTGTTTGTTGTGATTGAAGACCGAACGTGAAGCCCTATGCGGGCGTCACGCTGAACCATGTTTGAGCCTGTTCCGGCGTAACCAATTCCCGGTAATGGGAAAAAATCACTTGAGGGGAGTTGCCCGCTTCCAGAGCCACCCGTGCCGTGTCATGCAGGATGGCCAGTCGGTAGGATATGAACGAGTGCCGCAGCCCGTTCTTGGCCCAGGTAAAGCCCTCGCACTTCACCCTTGCCGCATGTTGAGCGCACGCATGGATGCAGATCGGCCCCGAAGCCTGCCGAATCGGAGTGAGCCACAATTTCAGGTTCTCCGAAATCGGCACCAGCCGCCGCCGCCGAGTCTTGGCCTTGCTCGCCGCAACGGTGATAAAGCCGCGATCCAGATCAATCTCGCTCCAGTCGAGCCGTTGCAATTCCGCTGTCCGCAGGCCCGCAAAGGCTCCAATCGCCAGAAAAGGCCGCAAGGTGGCATCAGCTTTCTTGAGCAGGCTGGCAATCTGTTCCGGCGTGAAGATCGAAACAGAAGCTTTCTCTTCCTTGTACCGCATCATGCCAAGGAACGGATTGCTTCCCTTGAGGAGATGCCCCTGCTTTTCGGCCCAATTGCCGCACGTGCCCAACACCCGCCGCATGTCGTTCTTGGTCGTGGCCCCGAGTTTCAAGTTGCCCATCCACTTATCCAGCGCCGCCGTGGTCAAATCACTCAGGCAGAGGCCAGGGAACGTTTCTGCCAATTTCCGCGTGAATTTGCGGCAGAGAAACACGTAATGGGGCGAGAGGCCCGACTGTTCCCGCGACTTGGCGAATTGCTCCGATATTTCGCCCAAGGGCAGCCGGGGCATATCGGCCCGATGATGCCGCAGGAAGAACTCGACCGCTTCCCGCAGAGTCGCCTTGCCAAGCTTGGTTATGGCCTGCGCGTGTTCCTCAACGGCCACATGCAGGGCATAATTTGGCGCAAGGACGCGCCGTGCCGCCACGAGACTTTCCAGTTCCGGCGTAGCCATCGCTTCGACGGCTTCCGCATCATTCGTCAATTCTCCAAGAATTTGTTTGGCTACCCGCTTCGCCTCTGATTTGTCGGCAAAGTTTTTCTGAACGCGCCTTCCCGCCTGATAAAAGGCGAGCTGGTACATTTCCTTACCGCGATTGACCGAGCGATAGAGTTTGACTGTCTGCTTACCATTTGAGATTTCTGTCGCCATGTACTATATGGCGGTTTGTCAACCCCAACGCATTTGCTATGCGTTTCGTTATGCACAAAGCCGTTGCTCACGTAAGCAACTATGGTTTTAAGCTTTGTCCATTGCTCGACAAGCTCGGGATGACGGAAGAATAAAGACCAGATTTCCTTGGGAAGTAGCCTCACACAATCTCCGGCGTGCGGACATGCTCGGGGCGGAAGCCCATGCCAATGACGCGGGCCGGGATCCGGCGCAGGAACGGAAAGCGCGCCAGGAGTTTCGGGAAAAGCGGCACCTCCATCTTTCCCCGGCCGCGCAGAACGCGCAGCAAGAAGCGGTTTTGCAGGAAGACCTGCAGCGCCTGGATCAGCCGCGTCGGCAGTTCGCGGCGCTGCTGGACGGCGTGGAGCAGTTGCTCGGTGACGTTTTTCTTGCGCAACGGCGTGGCCAGGAGATTGGCCGCGGCCACCGCGTCCTGGATGGCGAGATTGATGCCCACGCCGCCCATCGGCGACATGGCGTGCGCGGCGTCACCGATGCAGAGCAGGCCGGGTAGATGCCAGCGCTTCAGCCGGTTCACCTGCACGGTCAGCAGCTTGATCTTGTCCCAGGTGTCGAGTTCCTTCACCCGCCCGCGCAGGACGGGGACGATCTCGACGAGGTCTTCCTGGAACGCCGCCAGGCCGAGCTTTTTGATTTCATCGAACATCCCCTTGGCGATGAGATAGCCGCATTGCCAGTAGTCGCGCCGGTTGATCATGACCAGCGCCTTGCCCGCCTTGAAGTGGCCGAGGCTCTGGCCCGGATCGCCCTCCCGCTGCGGCAGGCGCAGCCAGAGCACGTCGAAGGGCGCGCCGCGGTCGATCACCTCGAGTTTGCTCTGCTCGCGCACCTGGGAGCTGCGCCCGTCGGCGCCGACCACCAGTTCGGCCTCGACCTCGACCGGGCCCTGTGGCGTCACGGCCTTCACCCCGGCGACACGGCCCGCCTGCCAGGTCAGCTCGGTCACTTCGTGTTCCAGCAACAGCCGGAACGTGGGGTAACGCTTCGCCTGCCGCGCGACGAAATCGAGAAAATCCCACTGCGGAATGAATGCGATGAACTTGCAGACCGTCGGCAGATGGGTGAAATCGGCCATGGTGAACTCGAAGCCCTCGATGCGCCCGCCGACGGTCTGCGCCTCCTGAAGGGGCAGTTGCCGGAACTCCTCCAGCAAGCCCAGCTCGTGCAGTAGCTCGAGCGTCGAGGGATGGATCGTGTCGCCGCGAAAATCGCGGAAGAAGTCGGCATGTTTCTCAAGCACGATCACGTCGACGCCCGCGCGGGCGAGCAGAAAGCCGAGCATCATGCCCGCCGGACCGCCTCCCGCGATGCAGCATGTCGTCCGAAGTTTTTCTGGCTGACCCATGCCTTCAACCTAATCCGCGCGAGCAACCACGCAAGAAGCAAGCGCGCGGGTGCAAATTTTTTGTTGTAGCGGCGGTCTATGACCGTGGGAATCCTTACCTTTTGCTTCGCACATCACTTGAGATGGCTGAAACCAAGATAAGGATGAAATTTTTTCTGCAAATTGCGCAGTTCTTCAATAAGCCATCTAAACTCCTTGCCCTCTAGTTCGACATTCCGAGTGCGTTCATCTCCAGCGGGCAAATCTTCGTAAGATTTTTTAAAGTGCCTCATTTTTATTGCATGATCGCGGATAGAATCGATATACGATACGATATCATCGTTAAACAAAAATAGGGCATCTGAGGTTCCCGCATAAAATTCGAACAAATCACTGTTTTTAAACTCTCCTTCCTGAAGAATCACCGCTAAAAACTTGCGAATTGCTTCAAAAAGCTTATAGCGCTTTTCAAAAAGATCTAATTTAAACCTATTTTCGGCTAGTCGCCATTGTCCACAAGCAATAGCTGCTGCTATCCATGCAATCAGTGCAGCGATACAGGAAATTAATGTTGAAGCATTATCCACAGGTATATCCAATGCCTAAATTCACCACCCATCTGCTCTTGGTCAAGTCTGCGCTACTTTAGTCGATAGTTTACCCCGCATCCTCCTTGGCAAGGGCCGTGTTTCCCGTAACTTTCAGGGCGTGATAGAATCGTGGCGTGACCTGGTACTGGCTCCCGGCGGGGAGAGGGGGGAAGCCTCGCCACCCACCGCGGCGAGGGTGCTCAACACGCTGCTGGCCCTGGTGCTCCTCATTGGCGCGGTCACGCTGAGCCTGGTCAAACTCAATTACAACTGGGGTTGGGAATCGGTCTGGGAGTCGCGGCAGATTTTATTCGACGGCTGGCTCATGACCGTCGCCGTCGCCTGCGTGGCGCTGATCGTGAGCGCCGCCGGGGGATTTTTCCTCGCGCTTTGCCAGCGCTCTTTTTTTCTGCCGCTGCGCTACTTCGCCAAGGTCCTGGTCGAGGTGCTCCGCTGCACACCGCTGCTCGTGCTCATTCTCGTCGTCTGGTACGGCGTCTGCGTCGTGCTGCATATCGACAACCGTTTTCTCGCCGGCGTCTTTATCCTAACGCTTTACGAAAGTGCCTACATCAGCGAGATCATGCGCTCCGGGATCGAGAGCGTCGGCAAGTCGCAGATCGAATCGGCCCGCGCCATCGGCCTGACCCGCGTCCAGACCTACCGCTACGTCATCATCCCGCAGGCCACGCGCCAGGTCCTGCCGCCGCTGGCCGGGCAGCTCGCCACGATGATCAAGGACTCGTCGCTGCTCTCGATCATGGCGATCAAGGAGTTCACCTACAACGCGCAGCAGGTCAACTCGAACACCTATAACACGCTTGAGACCTATATCCCGCTGGCCGTGGGCTATCTCGTCCTCACCGTCCCCGTCTCGGTCTGGTCGCGCTGGCTCGAGCGCCGCTTCAAATATGAAACTTGACCTGCAAAACGTCGTGAAGCGGTTCGGCACGCACACCGTGATCGACGGGATCGGCCTCGAGGTCGATGGCGTCCATTGCTTCGCCCTCATCGGTCCATCGGGGGGCGGCAAATCGACCCTGCTGCGGATCGTGGCCGGGCTTGAATATCCGACCTCCGGTTCCGTCGCGCTCAATGGCCGGCCCATCGAGTACCACGACGAGGCGCTGCTGCGCCACCGCCGTTCCATCGGCACCGTCTTCCAGGCCTTCAATCTTTTTCCCCACCTGACGGCGCTGCGCAACATCACGCTGCCGCTGGAAAAGGTGCATGGACGCACGACCGCCGAGGCGCGCGAACTGGCCGAGGCCACGCTGGGCCGGTTCCAGTTGCTCAACCACGCGCACAAGCGGCCTGCGGAACTTTCCGGCGGCCAGCGCCAGCGTGTCGCCATCGCGCGGGCCATCGCAATCAAGCCGCAGGTGATCCTGCTCGACGAACCGACTTCCGCGCTCGATCCCGAAATGACCGCGGAGGTGCTCGAACTGATCGAAGAGCTCAAGCAGGAGGGCCGCGATCTGCTTCTCGTCACGCACGAAATGGGTTTTGCCCGCCGTCTCGCCGACCGCGTGGCGCTATTGTCCGAGGGCCGCATCGCCGAGTTCGGCCCTCCCGATCAGGTTTTCGGCGCGCCGCAATCGGAGGTCACGAAAAGCTTTCTCAGGCGGGTGTTGAGGTATTGAGCCCGGAGGACCCCGCGTTTCAGGTTCGCCGGCCGAGATAACGCAGGGGAGGTATGCCGAAAAAATTGCGAAAGGCTTTGCTGAAATGAAAAGGGCTGGAGTAACCGAATTCGTCCGCAATCTCCGAAACGTTTCCGGAATGAAAGCGGAGATGATCGGCTGCCTTCCGTAGGCGCAGTTCCTCGTGAAACCGTTTTGGCGATTTACCGGTTGACTGAGCAAAAACCTGGCGGAAACGCCGTTCGCTCAGGCCGGCGGTGCGGGCCATTTCCGGCAGTCCCAGATGAGTATTCAGACGCGAGTGCATCAGTTGCACCACCCGTTGAATGGCCGCCTGATGGCGTGTTTGCGGCGTAGGTTCTCCTGACCATTCCGCGGCCCAGTGGTGCATCAGCAGGGTGAATCGTGATGAGGCGAGAGTTTGGAACCGCGACCCGTTTTGGCGCAGATCGGAAAAGCAGGCCTTTAATTCGGAAATCTCGCTTCGCCCAACGGCCAGCCGCATCAAGAGCTGAACGGGAAGAGGCAGGCCGGTGTTGGAATGAAATTCGAACCACCAGAAATGCCACGATTTTCCGGGACAACGAAAACGTTTGATTTTGTTCCGGGAGATGATCAGAAGCGTGCCTCCCGTGAGCTGAACGGGTTCGGTCTGCTCGGGATCGAGAATGCCCTTCCCGTTCAGTGTTCGTATCGCGATGAAGGAGTTTTGCGGGGATCCGAGGTGCGGGACATCATAGCTGGCATCAGCCCGGACCTCGTAAAGCGTCAACAAAGTCAGGCTTGCGGCAGGCTGGGGAGAGCTTGCTCTGGATACGTCGTACCACATCGTGAGTGCCGAAATGTATATGAAAATCGCCTAAACGTCCATTCCATTGCGAGCCTATTGCCGTATTATGAATATCGAAATCAACCCCAACACTCTTATGAAAAACGAAATCACCATGACACTCACCCAGGAACAAACCGACTTTTATTTCGAAAACGGCTACCTCAAATACGGCTCGGTCCTGGAATCGGACGAGTTGGAGGCCTTGCGGCGCGAGTACGACCATGAATTTGAGAAGGCTTGGAAGAACGACTCCTTTCGCAACCTTTCCGTTGGCGATGAAGCCAGGACCGAGGACAAAAAGAAATCGAAGCAGAAAATGTTTCAGATTATGCAGCTATGCGAGCGCAACATTCAGTTTCGCAAGATCCTGTTCAACAAGAAAATCCTCGATGTGGTTGAGGAGCTGATGGGCCCCAATATCATGCTCTTTCACGATCAAGCGCTTTTTAAGCCGGCCAAAACCGGCGGCCCCGTGCCCTGGCATCAGGACAATGGCTACTGGCACTGTTCTCCCGCCAACCTGGTCTCCTGCTGGATGACGCTGGACGATGCCTGCAAGGAAAACGGCGCCATGCAGGTAATCCCGGGCAGCCACCTGAAGCCTTATCGGCATGCCGAGACACAAGCGTCCAAAGCTTTGCAGGAAATCGAAGCTCCCATCGATGAATCGAAGATTGTGGTGGTCGATTTAAAGGCCGGAGAATGCATGTTTCATCATTGTCAGACCTTGCATTACACCCAGCCCAACACGACGGATTATCAGCGCCGCGCGTTCATCATACACTTTATGGTCCCGGGCACGCGACAATCTTCCGGCAAACGGATGCACCCGAGTTTTTCACACCCCATCTTGCGCATGACGGTTTAGGGTCTTCTTTGCTGCTGCGGATCAAGTGAGCGGGCGGGTGTTGAAATATTGAATCGCCACATCCGGCATTCTTTTCTAACAACAATTCATGCACGACCAACTTCAGGACACGATCCAGACTTTGCTCAACACCTTCGTTGCCGGGGAAAAGGAGCGGGGTGCGCAAGTCGCGGTTTATGTCGACGGTAAACTCACCGTGGACGCCTGGGCCGGCGTCGCCGATGTCCGCACTGGCATGCCCGTCGATGGCGACACTCTCTTTCCCGTCTATTCGACCACCAAGGGAATCCTGGCCACCGTGATGCATCTGCTCGCTGAGCGCGGTCAGATCGCCTACGACCAGCCCATCGCCCACTACTGGTCCGAGTTTGCCGCCAACGGGAAGGAAGCCATCACGGTTCGCCACGTCCTCGCCCACACCGCGGGAATTCCCTACATGCCTCTTGGCGTTGATCATGAACAGCTCTGCGACTGGACCACGATGTGTCGCTTGATCGCGCAATTGAAACCGGCCTGGCCGGCGGGTGAGAAAATGCTTTATCATCCCGTCACTTTCGGCTGGATTTTGGGCGAAGTGGCACGGCGTGTCGATGGCCGCCCCTTCCAACCTTTCATTGAAGACGAAATCTGCCGTCCTCTCGGCATTGCCACGATGTTCGCCGGGATACCAGCCGAACTCGAGCCACGCGTCGCCTATCTCGATGAATATAATGAGCCGGTGGTAGTCCCGGAAAATGCGTCTCCTACGCCACCCCCCAATCCTGCGGAACAGGGAATCTCTCCCTGCATGAATCCCCTTCGCGAATGGATGAACCGGTCCGATGCCCGCCGCGCCTGCATCCCCGCCTCCAACGGCATTATGAATGCGCGGGGCGTCGCGCGACATTACGCCGCACTGCTGCCCGGAGGCGTAGACGGGGTCGAGCTTTTGCCGCCGGAACGGATGCGGCTGGCGACCGAATTGCAAATCCCCGGCGAGGGTTTTGTCGAGGGTGTCACTCCGCGCAAGGGTCTCGGCTATGCCCTGGGAGACTACGGCGTGGGCAAAAATCCGATCGGATTTGGCCACAACGGCTTCGGCGGCTCAACCGGCTACGCTCATCCTACTTATCGTCTGGCGGTTGGCGTCACCCGAAATCGTTTTACCAGCAACAATCTCGCCGACCTCGTCGCGAAGGAACTTGCAGGCGCCTTGGGAATTTCGTAACCGGGCGGCGTAACGGTGCGATCCATTTTCGAACAGCTATTCCACATGTTTCGGGCTATAGTTTGCCTGTGAGTACCGACATCGCATCCCCGCAATCGCCAACCATTGGGGACACGCTTACCATCAATGAGATTTTTTACAGCATCCAGGGCGAGAGCACCTTTGCGGGGAGGCCTTGCGTCTTCGTCCGGCTCACCGGCTGCGACCTTCGCTGCACCTACTGCGACACCGAGTACGCGTTCTACGAGGGCAAAAAGCGGACGTTTGCCGAGATTGTCGCGGAAGTCGCAAAACATCCGTGCCGGCTGGTCGAGATTACCGGAGGAGAACCGCTTCTGCAAAAGCGGGTCCACACGCTCATGCACCGCCTCTGCGATGCGGGTTACACCGTGCTCATTGAGACGGGCGGCGCGCACGACATCGCGCCCATCGACGTGCGCGTCCACCGCATCATGGACCTGAAGTGTCCCAGCAGCGGCGAGTGCGGTCGCAACCGGATGGCCAATCTCGAATTGCTCAGCGTCCGCGACGAGGTGAAATTTGTCATCGGCACCGAGGAAGACTACGCCTGGGCCAAGGCGCAGGTGCTGGCGGGCGTGCCGGGCTGGGCCGACCGCGTGAACGCGATCCTTTTCTCGCCGGTTTTTGGCAAAATGACGCCGCTCGAACTTGCCACCCGGATCATGGCCGACGCTTTGCCGAACGTCCGGATGCAGCTCCAGATGCACAAGATCATCTGGGAGCCGAATCGGCGGGGTGTTTAGTCGATGCGTTGACCGCGCTGGCAGCTTGCTCTCCCTCTTCAAGTCCAAAGAAACCCGCGTCGAGCCGCGGCTTGAGGTGCGGATTGGCCAGCGCCCGCTTCGTCAGGATCAGATCATAAAAGCCGTCGGATCGCTTCTGCAGCACCGGCGCGGCCATTTCCTCGGCGGAAAAGACACGCAGCGTCGGCGGATCGTTCCGGCGCGGTGAACGGGCCGTCTCGGCGATGAAGATGCGCCGATCCGTCACGACGTACCAAGTCCGCCGCGCCAGCGCGCCGAGCCGGATTGGGTAAAAGAAAAAGCTGAACCCGGCGAGGATGAAGGGCAGGCTCAGCAGCGGCACCAGTTTCCACCAGCCCTCGAAGGCCGAGTATTTTCCGATCCCGCCGGAGCCGTGGTACCAGAAGGCGCCAAGTACACCCCAGGTCACACCATAGGCGAGGTTCGGCAGTCCGCGCAGGATGAAAACGGAGGGCCGCGGCCGGCCGGACCAGAGGATTTTTTCGCCCGGCGTGAGGCAGGCCGTGATTTCGGGAGGCATAAGGACGGTTCCTGTGGCGGGCCCGACGGACCCCTACGGGTCAATCAATCGCCATCCGCTTCTGGATGCCGAATTTGTCGACCCGCTTGCGCAGAGTCGCCCGCGTGATGCCGAGGAGCTTCGCGGCCTGGACTTGGTTGCCCGAGGTTACGGCTAGGGCGCGGACGATGAGTTCCCGTTCGGCGGCATCGATGATCTTGAACTTCTTGTCGTGCCGGGCGAACTCGAACAACGTCTCGATCGCCTGGGCCAAACCGGTCTTTCCCGTATCGGCGGTAGCGGCAGGATGCGCGGTTTCAACCGGAGTAAATCCGGCGGCTTGGAGCGGACCCGGAGTGGCGCCGCGATGACCGTGCGCGATTTCCTCGGGCAGATTCATCAAGGTGATGGTGTTTCCGCTGGCGAGGACCATCGCGCGCTGGATGCAGTTTTCCAGTTCGCGCACGTTGCCCGGCCACGGATAGCGCTGGATCGCCGCCAGCGCCTCGTCGGCGATCTGGCTCGGTCCGGTCGGCTGCTTTAGCCGGAACTTGTTGACGAAGTAGGCGGTCAGCAGCGGCAGATCGCTGATCCGCTCGCGCAGCGGCGGCAGGTTCAGCCGCACGACGTTGAGGCGGTAGAAGAGGTCCTCGCGAAATTCCTTTCGCTGCACCGCCTGCCACAGGTCCTTGTTGGTGGCGGCGATGATCCGCACGTCGGTCTTGATCGACTGGTTGTGGCCGACGCGGGAAATTTCACCCTCCTGCAGCACGCGCAGGATTTTCGTCTGCGTCGTCAGCGGCATGTCGCCGATTTCATCGAGAAAGAGCGTGCCGCCGTCGCATTGTTCGAATTTGCCGATGCGCTGCGCCATCGCACCGGTAAAGGCGCCTTTTTCGTGGCCGAAGAGCTCGCTCTCGAGCAGGTTTTCCGGGATGGCGGCGCAGTTGATGGCGATGAACGGCTTGTTCAGCCGCGAGCCGTTCTGGTAAATCGCCCGTGCGACCAATTCCTTGCCCGTGCCGCTCTCGCCCGTGATCAGGATGGTCGTGTTGGTTGGCGCGACCTGCCCGATGAGCTTGTAGACCTGCTGCATCGCCGGCGAATTGCCGACAATGGTCTGGCGCGTCTCCTCGGGGCTGACTTTGACCGGGAAGGCTACGATCTGGCGCATGGCCCGAGCGGCGGCCAGCGCCTCGAAGAGGAGGTTCTTGAGGTGCGGGATGTCGAACGGCTTGAGCACGTAATCGTAGGCGCCGAGCTTCATCGCCTCGATGGCAGTCTGCGACGTGCCGTAGGCGGTCATCATGATCACCACCTGCTTTGGGTTCATGTGCCGCAATTCCTTGAGCGTATCGAGGCCGCTCTGCTGGCCCATGCGGATGTCCATCACGATCAGGTCCGGCGGTGATTTGCGCGCCAGACGGATGCCCTCGTCGCCCGACTCGGCGCTCAGGATTTCGAGCGGCTCCTTTTCCAGCAGGCGGCGGAAGGAGTAGTGAACGTCCTTCTCATCGTCGATGATGAGGACCCGCTGGCGGTTGTCTCCCTCGGTGCCGTCCCGTTCCGCAGGGGCAGCGGCATGAGAGGAACGCGAAGGCGGGGATCCGCTGGAAGCCATAGTTTTATAAGTGCGGAAGCTAAAGCGGTCGTCCGGCCGCGGTGATGAACGGTTTTAGTTCGTTGACCAGTTTCTCGTAAAGACTGAAATCGACCTGCTGCTGGCCGTCGCTCCACGCCTCGGCCGGGTTCGGGTGCACCTCGATGAGGAGGCCGTCGGCATTGAGCGCCACCGCCGCCTTGCACAACTCGAGGACGAGGTCGGCGCGTCCGCAGCCCTGGCTCGGGTCGATGATGACCGGCAGGTGCGACTCCTTCTTCACGATGGCCGCCGCGGCGAGATCCAGCGTGTTGCGCGTGTAGGTTTCGAAGGTGCGGATGCCCCGCTCGCACAAGAGAACGTTCGGGTTGCCGTTGGCCAGGACGTATTCCGCCGCGAGCAGCCACTCCTCGATCTTCATGCTCAGTCCGCGCTTGAGCAGGATGGGCCGGCCGCTGCGGGCCGCTTCGACGATCAGGGAGAAATTCTGCGCGTTGCGCGCGCCGATTTGCAGGATATCGGCGTACTGCGCCACCAGCTCGACGTCGCGCTCGGAGAGGACTTCGGTCACGATGCCCAAGCCGTGTTCCTTCGAGGCCTGCGCCAGCAGCTTGAGCCCGTCCTTGGCCAGGCCCTGGAATTCGTAGGGCGAGGTACGGGGTTTGAACGCGCCTCCGCGCAGGAAGGTCGCGCCCTGCGCCTTGACCGCCTTGGCCGTGGCCATGAGCTGGTCCTCGCTCTCGACTGAACAGGGGCCGGCCATGAAACAGAATTTCCGGCCCGCGCCGATTTCCTGGCCGTGAATTTTGAGGACGGTGTCCTTCCCCTTTTTGGCTTCGCGGCTGACGAGCTTGTAGCGCTTCTGCACGCGGTGGACGTGCTCGACCTGCGGCCAGGAGGACAGCGTCTCGAGCGACTGGTGGGTGTTCTCGTCGCCGATGGCGGCGATCACCGTCTGCACTTTGCCGTGGATGGGGCGGGGTTCGTAGCCGAGCTTGGCCACTTCGGCGATCACTTTTTCGACTTCTTCGGGCGCTAAATTGGGCTTTAAAACAACGATCATAAAGTGAGCCGGGCCACAATGGGCCGGGAGGGTCAACACTAGGAGGGCTGCCACTCGGAATCAATGGCAAAGTGGCCCTGCAGACCTCAGCGCACGATTGCGAAGCCCGAATACGCGCGTTAGATTGCGGCCATGAATGTCCTCATCATAGATGATGATCTCGGCATCCGTGAGACCTTGGGAACGGCGCTGGAGACGATGGGGCATAAGGTCGAAACGGCCGGCGGCCGGGTGGCGGCGGAAAAGAAGCTGCGGCATGGGAGCTTTGAGGTCGCCTTTCTGGACATCAGGCTCGGATCGGAGAACGGGCTCGATCTCCTTCCCGATCTTTTGCGGCTGTCACCCCGGCTCGCCGTCATTGTCATTACCGCCTATTCCTCGATCGAGACCGCCGTGCTCGCGATCCAACGCGGCGCGTTCGATTATCTGGCCAAACCGTTCAAGCCAGCGCAGATCGCCCAGATGCTGGAGCGCGTGGCCAGGACCCGGCAATTGGAAACGCGCATTTCCGATTTGGAGGGCCAGCTTTCCCGGCCCGGTCCGGAAGTCGAGGTGGCGGTCACTTCCGACCCCGCCATGCAACGTCTGTTGGAAGTGGCCAAAAAGAGCGCCTCAAGCGACGCCACTATCCTGATGCTGGGGGAAAGCGGTACGGGAAAAAGCGCGCTGGCGCGGCAAATTCATCGCTGGAGTTCCCGCGCGAAGGAACCTTTTGTGACCGTGAGTTGCCCGAGTCTTTCGCGCGACCTGCTGGAAAGCGAGCTGTTCGGCCACGTGAAGGGGGCCTTTACCGGCGCGGTGGCGGCGACCTGGGGCAAAGTGGCCGCGGCCGACCGGGGCACGCTCTTTCTCGATGAAATCGGGGAACTCCCGCTCGAAATCCAGCCGAAGTTGTTGCGCCTTTTGCAGGAACGCGAATACGAACGGGTGGGCGAATCGAAAATCCGCATGGCCGACGTGCGCGTGATTGCCGCCACGAATCGAAACCTGAAGGAAGCCGTGGCGCGGGGCGCTTTCCGGGAAGATCTCCTCTATCGCCTTGATGTGATTTCGCTCCATCTCCCTCCCTTGCGGGAGCGTCCCAGCGACATCCGGTCCCTGGCGCAAAACCAACTCGAGCAACTGGCCCGTCAATCGGGGCGTCCGGTGAAGGGCTTTTCCGAAGCGGCGGCCCGGATGATGGAACGCTACGCGTGGCCGGGCAATATTCGCGAACTTCGCAATGTGGTCGAACGCGCCACGATCCTGGCCACGGGTGAGGAAATCGAGGCGACCGATCTGCCCTCCTGGTTAGGCGACTCTTCAGTGAAGAGCCCGGTGATCGGCGGCGCACACTCGATCGAGGAAATCGAGGCGGAACATATCCGGCAGGTTCTGGCCCGGAGCAAGAATCTTCAGCAGGCCGCGGCGATTTTGAAGCTCGATCCGACGACGCTGCTGCGCAAACGGAAGAGTCTGAATCTTTGAGGCGGTGCTTGTCCCTGCTTTCTTTGCGTCCCAAGAGGGACTTGAACATTCGTTATCCAGTTTGCAACAGTTTCAAAGCTGTCTCTGTGCGGGAAGGTGCTATCGTGGCGCAAGAGAAATGAAGCCCTCTTTTATGGTTGCCACAGTCATGGGCCTTTTAGTGGCCGCTTCTTGTCTCTTTTTATGGTATCGGGACCCGAACGGCAGTAGTGTCTCCGATATTGCTTTAAGAAACGCCGCCATTGAAATTATTGTCGTTAGCCTGTTTTTAGGAAGCTACGAACTTGTTCGCTGGTTCAGAGGCAAAGACAAGTAGACCAATTTCAAATTCAAATTAGGTCACTACAGGGAAATTCGATAATGGTACAGTTTGATATCTCCGCAAAATTAGCTTTTAACATTCTGCCCTCCCGAGCCTGTCGAGGGATCAGCGTCCGTTGATTAACGCATGATCTTTCGGAGGCTGATCCTTCGACAGGCTCAGGAGGACGGATTGCTAAGAGAGCAAGTTTTACGAAAGGAGACGAAAGTGGACAACTACCGGGAAGACGAGGACAGAAATCAAGCATAATCCCCGACTTCTCTACCCGAATCGGCTAATTTCCCCGGTGGCGGCGGCTTCCGGAACGGCTTTTTTTTGATAGAACAAAGCGCATGACGTTTGTTCCAAGCCACTTGCGGCGTGGGCTCTCGGCGTGGCACAACGCCAGCTAAGTAAGTGGCCTTGTGATGACGTTGAATCGCCGCTTGCTTTTGGGCATTGCGCCCGTGCTGCTCATTCTTTTAGCCGTGGGCATCTACGCCATTTTTCTGTTCTCGAAGCTGGGCGGCGCGATTGATGTCATCCTGCGAGAAAATTACTTGAGTGTTGTCGCTTCCCAGAACATGAAAGAGGCCGCCGCACGTATGGATGCCGGGTTGCTTCTCACATTGGGCGGCGAGGAAGCAAAAGGAAAAGAGCTGTTTCAACAGTATGTCCCGGTCTTTGAAAAAAACTCGGATATTGAAGCCCACAACATCACCTTGCCGGGCGAGGGTGACCTCGAAAACAAGGTCAAGCAACTGGACGCCACGTATAGAGATGCGGCCGCCAAATTCTTTGCGCTTGCGCCGACCGACCCGGCCCGGCGCGCCCTCTATTTCGATCAACTGCTCCCCACCTTTGCCGCCATCCAGGAGACCGCCGGGCGGATTCTTGAGATCAACCAGCAAAACATGCTCGAGGCGAATGACGAAGCCCGGCGGCAGAGTCGTCATGCGTCTCACTACATGATCGGGACGCTCTTTACCGGGTTTATCGTCGCGGCCGGCGTTACCTATCTGCTCGCCCGTTCCATTGTCCAGCCCATCCAAAGCCTGACCGAGTCGGCCCGGCAATTGGGCGAAGGCAATCTCGATCAGCATGTGCCGGTGCAGTCCCAGGATGAAGTGGGCAAGCTGGCGGAAGCCTTCAACAAGATGGCCGCGAAACTTCGCGCCTACCGGCAGAGCACCACGGAAAAGATTCTGCAGGCGCAACAGACCACCGAGAGCGCCCTGCGCGCCTTCCCCGATCCCATTCTGGTCTTTTCGCCGGAAAAGGAAATCCAGCTTCAAAATGCGGCGGCGGAACGTTTTCTCCGGCAAATTGGCGGGAACATCGCCACGCTCGGAGCCCTCTCGTCCCAGATCGATCAAAGCTTGAAGGGCTCTGCGGATTTTCAACCGACCAGTTTTGACAAGGCCATTTCGGTGAACATTGATGGATCCGAAAAGTTTTTTCTTCCACGCGTGCTGGCCATGCGCAACGAGGTCGGGAACCCGATCGGTGTGGTGACGGCCCTGCAGGATGTCACCCGCTTCCGCGTGGCGGATGACGTTAAAACCGATTTGATTGCCACGGTGAGTCACGAGCTCAAGACCCCGCTCACCAGCATGCAAATGGCGGTCTATTTGCTCTTGGAGGAAAAAATCGGTCCGCTTAATCCCAAGCAAACCGAACTTCTCCTGGCGGCCCGGAGCAATTCGGACCGCTTGTTTGAAATGATCGAAGATCTGCTGGACCTGGCCCGTTTTGAAGGCGGGGCCGCTTTGATTGAGAAGAAAGCCATTTCCGGCCAGCAACTGATTGACGAAGTGGCTGAGAGGGAGAAGGAACTTGTTGTTTCCCGGGGATTGGAACTGAAAGTGGAAACAGAACCGCATCTTCCCCGGGTTGAAGTCAGCCGCGCCCGCATCGATCAGGTCTTCGCCAACTTTATTTCCAACGCAGTGAAATACGCACCTCCCGGCAGCGCGATCACGCTTTTAGGGCGCAGAGACGGTGCGAAAAACGTTCGATTTGCCGTCCATGACGAAGGTGCCGGAGTGCCCAAGGAACTGCAGCGTCGCATTTTTGACAAATTCTTTCGTGTTTCCGAAGGTAGCGATGAAGGAGCGGGCCTGGGCCTGAGCATCGCGCGAGAAATCGTTCTCGCCCATGGCGGAAGCATCGGAATTGAGGGGGAAGAGAGCAAAGGCAGTGAATTCTTCTTCACCCTTCCCGCGTTGGTCTAATTTTAACAAGAAAAAGGAAATAAATCATGAAAGAAAGAACTGTTGTAATCAGCGTGGTGGCCTTGCTGGCCGGCGCAATTATTTTGGTCGCGGGGAATACGGACATCATATATGTCGCCGTTTCCATTGCCCTTTTTGCCCTCGGCATTGCCTACGCCGAAGGGTGCGAAAAACTCTAGGACATTTATGGGAACACTTATTGTCGGACTTATCTCGTTGGGACTGTTGGTCTACCTCATCGTCGCGATGCTTTGGCCGGAGAAATTCTAGCGGTCTTGCGGCGCTGCGCTGCTCGCCGCCATGGCCGGGATCATGATTTGAAAAATTATTAACTTATATATGAACGCTACATTGGGATGGATTCAACTGGCGCTTTATCTTGGCGTCCTTTTACTTGTTACAAAACCGCTTGGTCTCTACCTGGTCCAAGTGCTCGACGCCAAGGGCCGCACCTGGCTCGATCCGATTTTGAAGCCGCTGGAACGCCTTACCTACCGCCTCGGCGGAGTTGATTCCAGTAAAGAACAGCATTGGAAGCATTACACCATCTCGATGCTGACCTTCAGCTTGGTCGGCATGCTGGTGACCTATGCGATTTTGCGCCTGCAGGCCATCCTTCCTCTGCAACATTTGCTCAACCCGCAGGGTTTTCCGGCGGTGCCCGACCATCTCTCGTTTAATACGGCGATGGCCTTTGCCACAAACACCGACTGGCAGAGCTACGGTGGTGAAAACACCATGTCCTATCTCTCGCAGATGGTGGCGCTGGCGAGCGGAAATTTCTTTTCCGCCGCGGTCGGCATCGCCATTGCCGCGGCTCTCGTGCGCGGCATTGCCCGCGACAGCTCACCGACGATTGGAAATTTCTGGGTCGACCTGGTCCGCATCATCTACTACCTGCTTCTGCCCATTTGTCTGGTCTATGCGATTTTCCTGGTTTCCCAGGGGATGATCCAGAATTTCAAGCCTTATGACACCGCCAACCTGACCGAACAGGAAACCGTTCAGGTGCAGAAGACCGACGCCAATGGCAATCCGGTGAAGGATGCCAAAGGCAATCCGGTCATGGTTCCCCAGGTGGTGAGCACCCAGTCGATCCCGGAAGGGCCGATGGCTTCGCAAATGGCCATCAAGATGCTGGGCACCAACGGCGGCGGCTATACGAACGCCAATGCGGCCCATCCGTTTGAGAATCCGACGCCCTTTTCCAATTTCATTCAGATGCTTTCGATCTTCGCGATAGCCAGTGCGCTGACCTATTATTTGGGGCGTATGGTGAAAAGCTCCGGCCATGGTTGGTCGGTCTGGGCGGCGATGTGCTTTTTGTTCCTCGCCGGGTTCTTTGTCTGCTGGCATTACGAAGCGGTTGGCAACCCAATTTTGAACAACTTGGGGGTCGATGCCTCCGACGGCAACATGGAGGGCAAGGAAATTCGCTTCGGTATTACCAACTCCGCTCTCTTCGCCACGATCACGACCGACGCTTCTTGCGGTGCGGTCAATTGCATGCACGACTCCCTCACGCCGCTTGGCGGGCTGGTTCCCCTCTTCAATATCGAGCTGGGCGAGGTGGTCTTCGGCGGCGTTGGTTCGGGCCTTTACGGCATGCTGGTTTTCGTCGTCACCGCGGTTTTCATCGCCGGCCTGATGGTGGGTCGGACGCCCGAGTATCTCGGCAAGAAAATTCAGTCCTTCGAAGTCAAAATGGCCATGTTGGCGCTTCTCGTCTTGGCCTGGGACATCCTGGGCTTCACCGCCTGGGCCTGTGTGAGTGCCTGGGGCAAGGCGGGGCTCAACAACAACGGGCCCCACGGCTTCAGCGAAATGCTCTATGCCTACAGCTCGGTTACGGGTAACAACGGCAGTGCGTTTGCCGGCCTGACCGCGAGCACCTACTGGTACGACACGACGCTGGCCGTCGGCATGTTCATCGGGCGCTATCTGATGATTATCCCGATCATGGCCATGGCCGGTTCATTGGCGGCCAAGAAGCTCGTTCCGCCGGGACCGGGATCATTCCCCGTCTCAGGCGGGACATTCACCTTCCTGCTCATCGGAACCGTCCTTCTCGTGGGCGCGCTGAACTTCGTGCCCGCGCTCGTCCTCGGCCCCGTGGTGGAGCACTTCCTCATGTGGTCCGGACAATTATTCTAACTCTCAATTTTAAAAAATAAATATCCCTATGAGTACAAAAGCCCATTCCCTCTTCGATCCCGCCATTGTCATTCCCGCCCTCGGCGATTCGGTCAAAAAACTGAATCCCGTGTTGATGATCAAAAACCCAGTCATGTTCGTAACCATGGTCGGCGCGGCGGTGACGACGGTCGAAATCTTCGTTTCTCCCGAACCGAAGGCCTTCACCGTCCAGATTACCCTCTGGCTCTGGTTTACGGTTCTTTTCGCCAACTTCGCCGAAGCGATGGCGGAGGGGCGCGGCAAAGCGCAGGCGAACGCGTTGCGGCAATCGCGGACCAAAACGGTGGCTAAGCTCTTGCGCAATGGCTCTTGGGATGAAGTCGAGGCCTCGATCCTGCGCAAAGGCGACATCATCCAGGTTGCCGCCGGTCAGATCATTGCCAGCGACGGTGAAGTGATCGAAGGCGCGGCCACGGTGGACGAATCGGCCATCACCGGCGAATCGGCCCCGGTCATCCGCGAAGCGGGAGGCGACCGAAGTTCGGTCACGGGCGGCACGCGGGTGCTTTCCGATGAAATCAAGATCAGGGTCTCCGCCGACCCGGGCCACAGCTTTCTCGACCGGATGATCGGGCTCGTCGAGGGAGCCAAGCGGCAAAAGACGCCGAATGAGATCGCCCTGACCATCCTGCTCGCCGCCCTGACGGCCATCTTCCTGATCGTTTGCGTGACCCTGTTGCCTTACGGCATCTACTCAGGAGTGGCGTTTTCGATCACGGTGCTCGTCGCCCTGCTGGTCTGTCTCATTCCGACCACCATTGGCGGACTGCTCAGCGCCATCGGCATCGCAGGGATAGACCGCCTCGTTCAGAAAAACGTGCTGGCCATGAGCGGACGCGCGGTGGAAGCGGCGGGCGATGTCGACGTCCTCCTTCTGGATAAAACGGGGACAATCACGCTGGGGAATCGTCAGGCGGTCGAATTTTTCCCCGCCCCCGGGATCGCGCCGAATGACCTGCTCGAGGCCGCGCAACTCTCTTCCCTTGCGGATGAAACTCCCGAGGGCCGCAGCATTGTCGTGCTGGCAAAAGAGAAGGGGATGCGCGGACGGAGCTTGCAGGATTTGCCCAACGCGACCTTTGTAGCCTTCACCGCGCAGACTCGGATGAGCGGCGTCGATCTCGACACGGTCCAATACCGCAAAGGTGCGGCTGAATCGGTCAAGCACTACGTCGGTGGAACTTTCCCGACGGCGGTTGATGCAAAGATCGATGAAATCTCCAAGCTCGGCGGCACGCCTCTGGTGGTTGCCGCCCGGCATAGCGCCAACAGCGAGACGGCCCCGACGGTTTATGGCGTGATTTATTTGAAGGACATCGTGAAAGGTGGATTGGTCGACCGCTTTGCACGGTTCCGCGCCATGGGCATCCGCACGGTGATGATTACGGGGGACAATCCGCTGACGGCCCGGGCGATTGCCCGCGAGGCGGGCGTGGACGATTTTCTTGCCCAGGCTACGCCGGAGGACAAGCTCGCCTTGATCCGGAAGGAGCAGCAGGGCGGGCGGCTCGTGGCCATGACCGGGGACGGGACCAACGATGCTCCGGCCCTGGCGCAGTCCGACGTGGGCGTGGCCATGAACACCGGCACGCAGGCGGCCAAGGAAGCGGGCAACATGGTCGACCTTGATTCCAATCCGACCAAGCTGATCGAGATCGTCGAAATCGGCAAACAGCTTCTCATGACCCGCGGCGCGCTGACGACCTTTAGCATCGCCAACGACGTGGCCAAATATTTCGCCATTATTCCTGCGATGTTGATGGTCAAGTTCCCGGTGATGGCACCGCTCAACGTGATGCATCTTGTCAGCCCGAACAGTGCCATTCTCAGCGCCGTGATCTTCAATGCGATCATCATCATCTTGCTCATTCCGCTCGCGCTGAAAGGCGTCCAGTTCAAGCCCATGCCGGCCATGGCGCTGCTTCAGCGCAATCTGCTGATCTACGGCGTTGGCGGGGTTATCGCCCCGTTCTTCGGCATCAAGCTGATTGATATGATCATCACGTCCATTCACCTCATCTAATCCAACTCCCATGAGCATTCTCAAAGAAATCAAAATTTCGGTCCTTATCACCCTGGTCCTCTTGATCGTCTGCTGCGGCATCTATCCTCTCGTTGTCTACGGCGTGGGACAGGCGTTTTTTCCCCGGCAGGCCAACGGCAGCCTTGTTCTGGACAGCAGCGGCAAGCCTATTGCCTCCACGCTCCTTGGCCAGACCTTCGCGGCCGACAAATATTTCAACCCGCGCCCATCGGCAGCCGGCAACGGCTATGATTCCACGCAGTCGGGCGGCAGCAATTACGGAGCAACGTCTCAGGCACTGCATGATGCCGTTGCCCAGCGCATCTCCGATTATCGCAAGGCGAACAACCTCGCCGCCGACGCCCCTGTTCCCGCCGACGCCGTCGAGGCGTCCGGGAGCGGCCTCGATCCCCACATCAGCATCAAGAATGCGCTGCTGCAGGTTCCCCGCGTGGCCAAGGTCCGGAATATGAGCGAGGACGATCTGAAGAAGCTCGTCGATCAATACACCGATGGCCGCGACTTCGGCATCCTGGGCGAACCGGGCGTCAACATCATCAAACTCAATTTGGCTTTGGACGGAAAATATAAATGAGCCTATAAATCATCAGTGGAGAAAGAACCTCCAGTCCATGATCGCCATACTCCCGAAGATTTCCTGCATCTCATCCAGAGGCAGGCTCGTGGCAAGCTGAAGGTCTATCTGGGTTCCTCCGCCGGCGTTGGCAAAACGTACTCCATGCTGGTTGAGGGCAACCGGCTCAAGCAGCGGGGCGTCGATGTTGTAATCGGCTACGTCGAGCCGCACGCGCGTCCGGAAACAACGGCCCAAATCGGCAACCTCGAGATTATTCCGCCCCGGGTCGTGCTTTATCATGGGATCGAGATTCGCGAGATGGACCTCGACGCCGTCCTGAAACGGAAGCCGACAATCGTGCTGGTTGATGAATTTGCCCACACCAATTCGCCGGGCAGCAAAAACCAAAAGCGGTATGAGGATGTCCTGGAAATACTCGATGCCGGGATCAACGTCATCACGACGCTCAACGTGCAGCACCTGGAATCGCTCTATAATGTGATCGAGGCGGCGACCGGCATCAAGGTTAAGGAACGGATTCCCGATTCCATCGTCGCCCAGGCCGATCAGATCATCAACATCGACCTTCCCGCCGAAGATCTGATCGACCGGCTCAAGGCGGGGAAAATCTATTCGCTCGACCGCGTGGAACGGGCCATGGGAAATTTTTTCACGGAACCAAACCTGACCCGGCTGCGGGAGATCACCTTTAGCGAGGTCGCCAATTTTCTCGATCGTCGCCAACGGATGCTCACGCCCGAGGTCAACAAACCCAGTTCCATGGCCAGGGTGATGGTGGCGATCAGCAGCCTCGGCCCCCATCCCGAAACGCTTCTGCGCAAGACGGCGCGGCTGGCCAGCCAGCTCAACGCCCAGTGGTACGTCGTCTACGTCCGGACAAATCAGGAAGCGCCCGACAAGATTCTGGCCGAGACCCATCGGCGGCTCACCGACACCCTGGAAATTGCGCAGAAAATGGGCGGGACCGTCCTGGTCTTGAAAAGCAACGATATTGTCGCCGCGTTGACCTCGTTCGCGAAGGAATATGGCATTACCCAGGTCGTCATGGGAAAATCGAAGCCGCGCCGAGGCTTGAAAAGATTCCTTCCCTCCCTGGTCGATCGTTTGAGCGTCAACCTCGCTGGCGTGGATATTATTTTGTCGTAGGGGGCTCACCCCTCCAACAACTCTTCGAGCTCCTCACCCGTGAGCTTTTCCACGAACGCCTCGTCGCTGCCGACGCTTGCGTCGAACAACTCTCGTTTGCGCGCCTGCAAGGCCTGGATTTTTTCCTCCACCGTTCCCGCCGCGATCAGCTTGTAGGCCTGCACTCGCCGCGACTGGCCCAGCCGGTGGGCGCGCGACGTCGCCTGCTCCTCCACCGCCGGGTTCCACCACGGATCGAAGTGAATCACCGTGTCGGCGCCGGTCAGGTTGAGCCCCGTCCCGCCCGCCTTCAGGCTAATGAAAAAGAGCGGAATCTCCGCGTCATTTTGAAACCGGTCGACTTCCTCCTGCCGAGCGACCGTCTGCCCGTCGAGGTAACAGAAACGCAATTCGCGCCGCCGCGCCTCGTCGCGCAGCAGGTGCAGCGCCTGCACGAACTGGCTGAAAAGGAGCACGCGATGCCCGCCGTCCAGCGCCTCGTCGATCAGCTCGAACGTTCGGTCGAGCTTCGCCGACGGTTCCTTCCAGACGCGCGCCGCGCTGTCGCGCGGCAGCAGGTCGAGATGACAGCAGACCTGCCGCAGTCGCAACAGCGTGGTCAACACCGCGAGCCGGTCGCGGCCCTGGCCCGCTTTGCCGGAATGCTCGAACACCTCGCGCCGGCCCTGGGCCAGCACGGCCCGATAGACTTCCCGCTGCTCGTCGCTCAATTCGCAGAGGGCGAGATGTTCCAGTTTCGGCGGCAGTTCCGTCAGCACCTCCTCCTTCGTCCGGCGCAGGAAGAAGGGGCGCACCCGCTGCCGCAAGCGCCGCATCAGCCGCGGCTCTGCGCCGGATGCCAGCGGCTTTTCGTACCGCTCGCGGAAATCGGACACGGTGCCGAGATAGCCGGGCAGAAGAAAATCGTAGAGCGACCAGAGATCGAGCACCGAATTCTCCAGCGGCGTGCCGGTCAGCACCAACCGATGCCGCGCCTGCAGCGCCTTTGCGCTCTGCGCGTTCTGGCTATCCCGGTTCTTGATGTGCTGCGCCTCGTCGAGCACCACCAGCGAAAAGCGGGTTCCGCGATAAAGCTCCGCATCGCGGCGCAGGATCGCGTACGACGTCACCAGCAGGTCGTGTTTATCCCGTGCGGCGAACTTCTCCGCCCGGTCGGCACCGGTCAGGTCGAGCGCGCGCAGGTGCGGCACAAACCGCGCCGCCTCCCGCAGCCAGTTGGTCACGAGACTCGTCGGACACACCACCAACGCCGGTTCGGAAGAATCGAGGGCGCGCAACCAGGCGCAAAATGCGAGCGCCTGCACCGTTTTGCCAAGCCCCATGTCGTCCGCCAGCAGTCCGTGAAAATTTTGCCGCGCGAGACCCGCCAGCCACTCGACACCGTGTGCCTGATAGGGGCGCAGTTGCGCCCGCAGCGCCGGGTCGAGCCGGTCCAACGCGTTGGGCGCGGTGATTTCCGCCGCGTCGTTCTTCCCAGCGCGAAAGCCTTCCGCCACGAGCGCCCCGGCCAGGAACGGCGCGAAGGTCCGCGCCACCCGGATTTTTCCCGGCTCTTGTTCCACCGCGCAATCGGCCAGCACCTCGCGCATTTCGCCCCACGCCTCGGTCGGCACCAGCAGCACCCGTTTGTCGGCGGTCCGCTTGTGACTCTGTCCGGTTTGCAGCCACCGTTCGATTTCACCCGGTTCCAGCGCGACCGATTTTCCACGCACGGAAAGTTTCAGGTCGAGGCTCAGCCAGTCTTCGCCCGAGCCGGAGCGCAGCGAAAACTCGGGCTCCGCGATGTCGACGTCCTTCAGCGCGAACTCGAGCCTCGGCCCGAGGCTGATCGTCCAGACCTGACGCCAGCGGGGCAGCGTGTTGGCGAGGAACCGTGTCACGTGCTGCTCCTGGATAAGGCTGAACCCATGGCGCGCGGGCTTGAACCCGGCGGCCTCGACTTTGGCCAGCGCCTCTTTTTCCGCGGGAAAGTGACGTTGCGGTCCCGGCGGTGGACTGCTCCCGCTTAACAAAAATTTCTGGGTGCCGTAGCGCGCAAGCAATTCGAGCGTCAGGCCCGAGAGTGCGCCCTCCAGCCGCGCTTCGATCATGGGCCGGGCAATCTCGATCGGAATTCCTTCAATCGCCGGTTCCGGTGTTGTCGTGCCAGCAGTTTTTGCAGAGGTTGCAGGCCTTGTCGTTTGGGGTGCGGGAGTTTTCGGAGGCTGCAAGAGCGCCACGCCTACGGCCAGCGAGTGGGCGCAAACCCGCCCGGTACGCCGCGATTCAATGCAGGTGCATCGCACCTCGACGCCCGCGACCCGTTCGGCCAACTGGATCTGCGCGTCGTAAATTTTCTCCGCGCCCTGGACACGCCCGCGGATGAGCGCGCCCTCGCGGGTCGCCTCGAGGACCCTGCCCCGATCGGCCAGCGCCCGCGCCTCTTTCAGCGCAGGCCAGCCGCCGATTTCAGCCAGCAGGCCCAAGTTGAGTTCCACCGTCGCCATCCTCCGATTATTGCATGAAACGCTGCCGCGGCACCCAGGAACTTCGTTCGCCTTTAGACTGTGGCGATGTGGAGCGCGACGATGCCGAGCGCGTAGTTGGTCCAGTTCGCCGAGGAAAAACCGGCCTCGCGCATCATCTCCGCGAGCTTCGGCTGCGGCAGGAATGCCTTGATCGATTCGCCGAGGTATTGGTAGGCGCCCTCCTCGGTGGTGAAGAGGCGCGAATACTTCGGCATGAGCGTACGCATGTACCAGAAGTAGGTTGGCGCGAGCCACGACACCGGGTGTGAAAATTCCAGGACGTAGGCGCGTCCGCCGGGCCGCAGCACGCGCCGCATTTCGCGCAGTCCCGCCAGCCGGTCCACGAAATTGCGCAGGCCGAACGCGATGGTGATGGCGTCGAACGACGCGTCCGGGAAGGGGAGCCGCAGGCCATCGCTGACGAGCAGGTTCATTGCCTTCTTGGTCCGCGCAATCCGCAGCATGGGCAGGCAAAAATCGGCGCCCGCGACGAACTCCGTGCAGGCTTTTTGCCGCTGAATCTCCAGCAGCACGTCGCCGCTGCCCGCGGCGAGGTCAAGCACGCGCGCGGGTTGTTGGGCGCGCACCGCTCGGACCAGCTTCCAGCGCCAGTAGATGTCGATGCCCGCGCCCATGGCGTGGTTCATCAGGTCGTAGCGCGGAGCGACACGCCCAAACATGGCCGAGATGGCCTCGGGATGCTGGTGCGCGAGGTCGTCGGGCACGGCTTGGTTGGCAGCGGGCATGCGCGAGTACTCTCGCGCATGGGAAACGGAACGCGAGCAGGAAGTGAAGGCCCTGTCCATGGCAGTATTCTTTTAGGGCGGTGTTACCGCCGTCCGCAGGACCTTATTTCAGCAGCTTCACGCCGCCGACGACCGGCAGCGGGACGCACTTGCCGGCTGCGGCATTGAGGATGCCCAGCACGACCAGGAGGAGGAGCGGCAGATAGAGAAGACTCACGAGCCAGCCAAGGTAGTAGATGCTGAGCGTGGAAAGGATGGCATCGATCACATTCACGATGATGATCAGGCCGACGGAGAGAACGAACAGCGTCAACCCCTGGTTTGCGTGGTACTTCGCGTAGGGGGAATCCTTCGCGGCGAGAAGCGGCACAAAAAAGACCAGGTAGGCGAGGATTCCGAAAATCTTGTTCTTCTCGGCATCGTCGGCGTCGACCTCGAGCGCTTCGCCCTTGCCACTGACCATGCTGGCCAAGTCAAGCGGTTTGGTCGAATCGGGATTGCCCACGGCGGGTGCGGGTGTTTCCGTCGCGGCAGGAGCCGTGTCGACGGCTGGGGGCTGCACCTTGGCCGGAGACGGCGGCGGGCGGAACGAAAAAGCGGTCACTTGGTTGGCGGGAGACCAATTTTCCATGCCTTCCTTCCAGACCAGTGTATCAACGGGAAGCTTGTTGGTGGCGAAATTCGCCTTCAATTCCGATTCATTGATCGGTCCCTTTTGCTCGTTGTCCACTGCGTAATACCAATCGCTCATAGGTTAGGACTTAGATTACTTTAAGCCAAAAGCAAGAAGTAAATGTATTAAAATTGGCCTAAGAATTTGTTGTTGAAGTTCTTATCCAGTCTCCGCCAGCAAGTCGGGAGCCATCTCCAAGTTGGCGTGAACAGTTTGCACGTCGTCATGATCATCGAGTGCTTCAAGCAGGGCCAGCACCTGCCCGGCCACCTGCGCGTCAGTCACCGGTGTCAAGTTGCCCGGGACGTAACTTAGTTTCGCGCTGGCGACCGGAATTTTGGCCTGCTCCAGCGCCTTCGAGACGGCGTCGAGTTTGTTATCGGGCGGTGTGATCACTTCGATGATGTCGTCGTGGGTGCGGACATCCTCCGCGCCGGCGTCGAGCGCCGCGAGAATCACGTCGTCTTCGGCAATGCCGGGCGCGGTGATCGTGATTACTCCCTTGCGATGGAACATCCACGCCACGCTTCCGGAACCGCCCAGGTGGCCGTGATTCTTGGTGAAGACGGCCCGAATTTCCGCCGCGCTGCGGTTCTTGTTGTCGGTGGCCGCCTCGACCAGGATGGCGACGCCGCCGGGGCCGTAGCCCTCGTAGGACATCTCTTCGTAGGCGACACCTTCGAGCTCGCCCGTGCCTCTCTTAATGGCGCGCTCGATATTGTCCACCGGCATGCTTTCGCCCCGGGCGGTGAGGATGGCCTGCCGCAGGCGCGGGTTGAAATTCGGGTCGCCGCCGCCCATTTTCGCCGCGACGGAAATTTCCTTGGAGAGCTTGCTGAAGAGCTTGCCGCGCTTCTGGTCGAGCGCGCCTTTGTAATGTTTGACTTTGGACCAGCGGGAATGGCCTGACATATCCTCACTAACATGAGACGAGCCGCCCCGAAACGCAAGCCGATGGTTGAGAGTGGGGCGGTTTGATCACTCTGCAAAGTTATTTTTTAGTATTCCGTCATCCCGAGCCTCTTTCGGCGGTTTCACCGCCGAAAGAGGCTCGGGATGACCGGAGAAGAATCGATTATTTTCTTCGACAAATCAATGACTCAGGACACTGGAGCAGCGCAATCATCTCTTCCAAGCTCCAAACGTGATCGGCAACCCTTCGGGCCGGGGCGTGCCGGCCTTTCCATTTTGTCACTTGCTCTGCACAGATCACTGTGGATAGGCTCATCGCTCGGCTCTGCGTGGGAAGGCCTAATCCCTTCCGGCGCGTTTCGCACCTACTTTTGATAATGACAAGAGTTTTAGGACAGCCTCTATAGCTCGATCGACATCCCATGGGCTATATATCAATGCGTTATTCAGGTGCCCTCATTTTCGAGGGACGGAACCTTGCTTTTCGAATAGCCTCTGGGATCGCTTATTTCATCGCCGTCCTGCTCTGTCTCACGGCTACCCCGCTTCTGGCGGATACCTATCTCGAACCGGCTCCCCTCCCGATCCAATCGCCCCTCGATACCGACGCCGCCAAGCGCCTCACCGACGGCGCGGGCGACAAGGTCCCGACCCTGAAGAATTTCCAGCCGGGCTGGATCGACTCCCTTACCGCGCGCGGCGAGCCCAAGGTCTATACCCAAGATAACAGCAAGGATTTCGCCTTCATTGGCATGCCAGTCGGCGGCATCGGCTCCGGGGAACTTTACCTCGGAGGCGACGGCAAACTCTGGGACTGGAACATTTTTAACACCTACATCGACTATCCCTTCGGGGGTGAGGGGACAAAAGCCTATACTGAGCCCCACCGCGCCGGCGACCCGGCAGACAAAGGCACCTACTGCCAGTATGTTCTTGATCAGGGCTTCGTCCTGCGCACCGTCACGGGCGGAAAGACCGATACCCGCACCCTTGATAAAAGTGGTTTTTCCGATATCCGGTTCAGGGGCGAATACCCCATCGGCACCGTCGATTACACCGACCCAGCGTGCCCGGTCCAGGTCCGTCTGGAAGCGTTTTCTCCCTTCGTGCCGGGAAGCGTGGAAGACTCCTCTTATCCCGCCACCGTTCTTAGCTATACCGTGACCAATACTTCCGCCCAGCCGGTTGATTGCACCCTCGGCGGCTGGCTTGAAAACGCGGTTGCCTTGGAATCGCGCCACGCCATACAGGTTCGACTTCAGAACTCCGTGGCCAAGACGGGAGGGTATGCCGTCCTCAACTGTTCCGCCAGCCAGTCGGTGCCGTTCGCCAGCATCCGCCCGCCGGAGGTCTTCGACGATTTCGAGAGCGGCACTTACGACAAATGGACTGTCGAAGGCCAGGCTTTCGGTTCCAGTCCAGCTAGGGTCAGCGACCACACCGCCGGGGGCAATAAACAAGTGGAAGGGGCCAAAGGAGAGTACCTGGTTGACAGCGTAGGCGATGTCGTCGCTGGCAAACTGACCAGCAAGTCATTCGTTATCGACCGCCCCTATATCACCTTTCTCATCGGCGGCCTCATCGAACCCAAAAAGGAATGCCTCAACCTTCTCGTAGATGGCGCTATGGTGCGATCCTTCACCGGGAACAACAGCCATATTCTTGATCCTCACTTTTGGGATGTCCGCGACCTGATCGGCAAGACGGCGCAGTTCCAGATCGTCGATGCGGGCGTGAAGAGCGACTGGGTCCGCATCCTGGTCGACGACATCGCTTTTGCCGACCAGCCCTGTGACTTGGCGGGGCAGTGCGACGACGGCACCATGGCACTGGCCCTCCTGGGCGATCCCTCCTCCACTAAGGACGTCGCCGGTCTCGACGCCTCGAAGGGACCTTCCTCCGACGCCGCCCTCGACACTTCGCCGTCCGACACGGCGCAGACTTCCGATACCGACGCCCAACCGAAACTCGTCGGCGCCCTCCGCCGCAAATTCACTCTCAGTCCCGGAGAAAAGAAGACCGTCACCTTCGTGATCGCCTGGTATTTTCCGACCCCCCTCAAATTCCGCCTTCAGACCCCGACCGGCCGTCAGTATGGCGTCCGCTTCAAGTCGGCCCAGGACGTGGTTGACCATCTCGCGTCCGACTTCGACCGCCTCGCCTCGGCCACCCGCCTTTGGCGCGACACCTGGTACGATTCCACCCTCCCCTACTGGTTCCTTGACCGGACCTTCGCCAACGTCTCAATCCTCTCCACCGCCACCTCCTACCTCCTCGCCGACGGCCGGTTCTACGCCTACGAGGGGCGTTACAGTTGTTTCGGCACCTGCACCCACGTCTGGGGCTACCAGCAGGCCCTCGGCTTTCTTTTCCCCGACCTCGAAAAGCGGCTGCGCCAGCAGGTCGATTTTGTCCCCGGCCTGGGCATGGATTCCCAGGGAGGCATCGGCATGCGCGGCGAGTTAGCGAAAGAGCCAGCCGTTGACGGCCAGGCCGGCGTCATTTTTCGCGCCTATCTCGCTAATCGCATGTCGCCTGACGACTCCTTCCTCAAACAAAACTACACCTCGATCAAGAAGGCGACCGATTACCTCATCACCACCTACGACGCCAACCATAATGGCATCATGGAAGGGGCCCAGCA
>Ga0206881_10026_pt1 | contig 57564 bp, 47 predicted proteins | sample Alteio_BWOrgCont_3_FD_152867 | JGI IMG/M metagenome (GOLD analysis project Ga0206881, IMG submission 152867) | Enriched cells from forest soil in Barre Woods Harvard Forest LTER site, Petersham, Massachusetts, United States -... | ecosystem: Environmental > Terrestrial > Soil > Temperate forest >...
TCAACGATCTGGAGCGGGAATCGCCCTCGAGACGAGCGTTGGTGGAACTCAAGTTCTTCCTGGGGTCAACCGATCAGGAGACCGCCGACGCGCTGGGTATCACGTTGCACACTATGCGGCGGGAGTGGTACCGGGCTCGCCGATGCTCTCTCGTGGGAAGAACGCATGGGCGGATTCCTGCAGCAACCGGTGGTCGTGATCGCGGACGGAAATCCGGACTCGGCGGTCACGGGGGCTGTGCAATTTGCCGCGGGGCTGGAGATAGGGCAATACTGCATCGAGTCGAAGCTAGGGGAGGGCGGCATGAGCAGCGTCTGGCTCGCCTCGACACCAGGCTGGGGCGCCGAGTGCTGGTGGAGGCAGCCAAACTGGCACCGCTGGAGTGCCATGAACTCGCCGTGATCCGAGCCAGAGAGCTGGAGAAGGGAATTTCTAACCGGGCCACGCTGGCGGTTGCCAGGAAGATGGTCTGCTATATGCTCGCTGTGGAGGGCAGGAACCAGGACTTCGTACCTGCCAAGAAGTTCAGCCGAACGGCAGCAGCTTAACGCCTTTCCTTTTAAGGAAAAGGCAAAAATATCAGGATTCATCGATGCGCAGACTGCCAGGTCTGCGGTTGCCGACTGGGTGAAGGAGCAGAACTCCGGAGGCTCACTACGAATTGTTTCGGGAGTGGCAGAGAACACAAACTCAATCATCTGTGACGGCTCCTCGGAGCCTGAGACAGCAAATGGATGTCCGGTTCTGCATGGGCAGGAGCCACCCGCCGAGAGGCACGGTTGCGCTATGAAGCATCCTGATCAGATCGAATACGCGCTCTCCTGAGCGCGTGCCCAGAGACCTCGTGCTTTTCCCTTGACTTTGACTGGGTCGAAAATCGCGTTCGTCAGGCCGGAGCTCCTATAGGTTCGACTCGGTAGCCAAGCATTCTGAGTTTCCGGATCATTCTTGCCGTATGTCGTTGTTGGGACTGTTTCGACACTGCAGGGCCGCGTTCTTCATACCGAACGCCGTTATGCAAAATTATCCAGATCAAGTGACAGAGGCGATGCGCAATGACACCGATGGTTTTGTTATGTCCCAGGCGCGACACTAGACGTCGGTACACGATCTCGAAGATGCTCCCCTTACGTTTGACGGCAGCATTCGCAGCTTGATTGAGAGTGCGGCGCATCTCGCGGTTGCCCTTTGGCGAGTGCCGGCTGCGGTTCACGCCCGCGCTCTCTTCCTTTCCCGGGCATGCCCCTACCCACGAGGAGAGCTTTTCGGTTGAGGGAAAAGTGGCTGCCTTGGCACCCACTTCGGCGATAATCTGTTGCGCCGAATCCCACTCCGAGCCCGGGGACTACCGCCAGCCTCTCGACTGCATCCTGGTGCCGCTGGAGCAGACTCGCGATCTCCTGATTCAATTGACTGATCTGCTGCTCGACGAATTGCAAGCCCTCGATCGTCATCTTTACCAGCCGGCGATAGACCGGGTTGAGCCCCGTGCAGGCAAGCGTTGATCGGCCAAAACGGCCAGAGCCGCGGGATCGGTTTCTCCGTCCGCTAGCGCCTTGAGCATACGACGTGCACTGGCGCCCAACAGATCTGAAACCAAACTTGACAACTTGATATGGGCTTCTTCCAGCAGTGCCTCCAGCTGGTTCTGCAGACGAACCTTGTCACGCGTCCGTTGATACCTTGTGCGGGTGAGTGTTCTCCACAGGCGTTGTTCGGCATCGGGCACGAAGCTCAAGACTAGCTCCTGCGATACGAGCCGCTTCACCAAACGTTCGGCGTCTCGAAAATCTGTCTTGCGCCCGCGCCGCCCGCGATTGGACAAGGCTTGCGCCAGATGTAGTGTCCCCGACATCCGGCCTGCGCCTTCCTGACTCTGACACATCGCCTTCCAAAATCGCTCCAGCGCTCCCCAGACAGGCTTCCAGTATTGCGCCGTCGATTCCATCACCACTTCCTCGACCTGCTGCTCGATGAGCCATTCCGACAGCACGCGCAACTGCTCAGGATTGCTGCCGTACCAGCGTCGCTCAAATTGATATTCGTCTTCGACTTCGACGTCAGCCACAACCACGGCCAGCCTCTTTTTATGGACATCGATTCCCGCCATCCTATAAGGCATAGGCTTCCTCCTGGCGGGAATGGAGAACGTGCCGGGTTTACATTAACCTGGGTCTCGGGCTATCGCCGCTCCCACAAGGGAGAGACGACGCACCATTTATTCGCTCGATCACGCACGCTCCGGATCAAACTTACATTCGGCTTTAGCATCTCCAATGTCATTTCGATCTCGCCACCCCCAGCCGTTTTGGATTATCACTCGGACCTAAGCGATTTCATGGGATTTCGCGGGCCGAAGGCCCTACTCACTTACATGGATGTCGGCAAACCGAAAATAATCCTGCAGAACGACCCGCGCGCCTATCACGCCCTCGCCGTAAGCCACCTGAGGCTTTACGGAAACCGGCAGCGTGCAGGCCGACGATCGACCATGCCGACTCACGCTTCAACCGGGCCGATGTCGCCCAACGTGATCGCCTTCGACCCCGCGATGAGTTAAGGCTGATGCCGTCTTGGGCGGTGGGGGAGATCCTACAGTCTTTTCTTGATGGCTAGATCAAGTTCGAACGGCTATCTGAGGGCTTGGTAGTTTCGAAGACTTGAAGATCTAGACCAATGCACCGATGCTGCATCTCGTGCTCTACTAGTGCTCCGTCGATGGGGGCCGAGGCGACCGTTTGGAAACAATTTAGGCAAATCGAATCAAAACTACCGTCTGTGTTGCAGCGACGCGCGTAATTCCGGCTCATATAGATGACCCCTCGATTCCTTGGCTCATTCTCAAGGACCAGGTTCTTCTCGCATTCGGCATTCGATGTCTCTGGACGGCTGTTGATGCTTGACAGTTGACCCATCACAGTTTCCTCCGGAGTGAAAATTGTCCCAACTCGGGCTCACCAAGTATGGTCAATTTTGCACACTCAGGCGGCCGCCTCACAACGCTGACGTTTCTCGAGCCTTTCTTTGCAGGGCGACGTTTCCGGTCTATGTGGTCCATATAGCTCAGACCCAGACGCTTTTTGGGATCAAGATGATCTCGTAGTACCGGATTTTGAGGTAGATGAGTAGGCAGGCGACGTCCTGCAATGCCCAGGTGTTACTCCCTCGGATGCGCGGAAGGCGAAACCGTACGGCGGCTCGCCGCCTGCCCACCCTTTTGCAGGAGGTCAATGCAAATGGAGCACACAAAGAAGAGTCACCCGGTGATTGGACTGATTATTCTCATTGTCCTTGGCTATCTCGTCTATCAGGCTATTTCGTCTATCACGTAGCGTACCTCGCAATTCAGTGACGACCTTGACTGTGGTGGGCGATCAAGCACGCGCACATCACAGGCAGCGGAAACGGCAGCCCCGCCTTCCGGAGGGCGAACTTCATAGGTGCGCACGATGTTGACGAGAGAGCAGCTTCTGGCAGAGATTACGAACCAGGAGCATGCTATTGCCGGGGTACGGGCACGGTTAAAGTCCGGGGAGTTCTCGAGGGCGGGAAGAGCCAAACTGGAACGTGAGATCCTCAAACGGGCCCAATTGCGGTATACCGCGCTGCATGATTTCAGCGAATTGGGCAAATAGAACCTTGCTCCAAAACCTCCCGTGCGAGAAGGAGCCCGCAAATCCTCTGATTCTCGCGGATATGTTTGTGAATCTGTACCGATTCAGTCCGTGCCGCAAGCAGTTAGCTCCCGAACATAGAGCGGTCTTTGTGACCACCAATACGTGCTATGTGATCCATATAGCTCAGACTAAGATGCTCCGCCTGACTACAGTGAAGGGCATGGGGATAGTAGGCCCCACAGAGTTCAAGAGAAATCAAGTGAGCGGTGGACGCGGCCACACAGGCGATGCCGAGCACTGATTGAGGTTCACCGACGGACCAAACCTGGCGTCGTTGCATGAATGCAGGTCCGAAAAAACCCGGGCCTGGGATACTTCACTCTCTTCTCAGTCGAGCGCATAGAGATATGATCGGTGGGCTCCGATGTGGACAATGTGCGGGTCCGGCAGGCGTCTCGAGGAGCAATCGCATGCATCCAAGCGCATCTTTCGTAGTCGCTCTGCTCGGCTTCGGCCTGCTGGCGCCAGCGCAAGATCGGATGCCGGTCCAGCCCGCGCAGCAGCTTGTCGCGGACGTGATATACAACGAACTCAATGACCCCGGTTGCGATAGCTTCTGGCAATACGGCATCTTTCGGGTCTCCGGTTCGCAGAATGTCGATCGCGAACAGGTCGAGACATCCGATGGACCCATCTTTCGTCTGGTGAAAGATCACGGCAATCCTCTCGATGCAGGCCAGCGCAGGCGAGAAGAGCTGCGACTTGAGGAACTTGTTCAAAAGCCGGGTGCGATGGCCCACATCCAGCAGGAGCATTTAAAGGACAAAGCGCGGATGCGGAGGGTGATTGAACTGCTTCCCCGGGCCTTCCTGTTTGAATATACCGGTTCGAGTGAAGGCGTTCAGGTACGTCTTTCTTTTCGCCCGAATCCGGCCTTTACACCCGCCAGCCACGAAGCGCGCATTGTGCACGCGCTGGGCGGCACGCTGGTTGTGAATCAACGGCTAAAGCGGTTGATTGAGATCGATGGGCAGCTGATAGAACGTGTCGATTTTGGCTACGGTCTTCTTGGCCACGTGGAAAAAGGCGGGACCTTTGAGATTCGGCGTGAACAGGTGAGCGAGACTCACTGGAAGACGAATCTAGTCGAGGTCCACATTCAAGGCAAGGTACTGCTCTTCAAGAATGTGACTAAGGACCAGCGCGAGTCGCGGTCGGATTTTCGCCCGGTCCCGCAAGACATCAGCCTGGCGGAGGCGAAGGTGTTGCTTGATCAGGCTGCGAACACTCGCCAGGAAGCACTGTTGGGGAGCGGTGGCCCATAGAGAAGGATCTATGGTCGTCGCTGATCTCAGTGGACCACGACGAGGTCGGAGGGGCTGCCCTGGCCTGAGAGGACGGGACGCCGAGCCGCAGCTACGTGCTGTACTCGATTCGCGTGACAGCCATCGTCCGGGTCCGGAGCCCGCTAATCGGCGCCACGGACGCAGCACTGACAAATCACCAAAAGTGATCCAATGTGAGCAGACATCCGTCTGGGCCATTTCATAGAATATGGGGTAGTGAAGAGTTGGAATGACCGTTTCAAACGGCCGACCCAGCTTCTATCTATAGAGGAGGTGTCGCATGGAAACTATCTTGATCATTGTCCTGGTACTGTTTTTGCTCGGTGGCGGGGGCTGGGGATACTCTCGTTGGCGCCGCTAGATTGGGATCACAGAATGAACGCGTAACCCATATGTAACGATCTCGACAGCGCTATGCATAAGGGAAGTTCGACTCTGAGGATAAAGCCTCCAACCCTCTTCGGGCTTGCTGAACTAAGTCAGCCCACCTGAAGTCTTCCCCTGATGGGTTCTGTGGAAAGCCGGTATGCGATGCCTTCGGATGCGATTCTGCACGAAGCCCAGCAACTCCACAACGTGAGTGATCGTCTTGACTCGCTGGCTGACGAACATCCTGTCATCTCAGAAGCCCTCATCGCCATCTCAGGAAACGTTCGTCATACTGCCACGTTGCTGGAGGTGCTTGTTGTGACGAAAATGGGACCGCCCTCCGGGCCTGGTTCGGCGAATGCCTGATTGGCCATCTTCTGTTGGAACGACGTAATGAGGCACTGAGAACAGATTCTCCGCGCTGTCCGTATTAATATTATGAAGAAGAAGAGCAGCAAAAATCGGCTGGAGATCGCGAGGAAGATCATTTCCGACGTTAATAGGGAAATGCAGAAGCCCCGATTGACGGAGTCAGTCCGCAACGACCGGATACATCAGGATGCACCGATCGTCAAAGAACCTTCTGCTCGTTCTGCGAGAGTGTAAATTCGGGCCTTCGGCACGGCGCGCGACGGCTCCGCAAAAGGGAATCAGCGGTATTTACTGCCGCCCAATGTTGTCCACCGCCGCAGATTTTTTACGGTTTTGTGTAAAATTCGGCGGCGCGTCCTCGTCGCACTGACTCAGTCGTGGAGAACCACATTGAGCAGCGACTTATGTACCTGGATGCGCCCGTTGTATGTAATGAAGCCGAGCTTGCGAAAACGATTCATGAAGAAGCTGACGCGGGACCGTGTGGTCCCGATCATCTCTACCAGGGTTTCCTGCGTGATCTGCGGAATCAATGTTTCTGGCTCGCCCGGCTTGCCAAACTCCGCCAGCAATAAAAGAATTCTCGCCAAACGCTTTTCACTGGAGTTGAAAAGGTGATCGACAAGGTCGGCCTGGATTCGCATACTGCGGCCCAGTAGAAGCGCTAAGAACAGGTCGGAGAATGCATGCTCCTCGTGCATCACGCGGATCATCTCCTTCCTCTCTATCTTTAATGCTGTACAGGCGGTGATGGCAGTTGCAGTCGCCATGCGCAGATCGCTCACGGTTGCGAGCGACTCCTCGCCGAAGAAGTCGCCGGCGGAGCAAAGCGTGATTGTGGCCTCTTTGCCGTTTCTCGAAACGACGGTGAGTCTGGCGCGGCCTTTCTGAAGATACAAGACAGAGTCAGCTGGACTTCCTTGCGAAAAGAAGGCCTGCTTTGACTTTACTTGGACGATCGCCCGTCCCAGGCCGGCCTTTGCCAGAAATGTGGAGGGGTTAAAGGCAGTGTTTGAGGCTCAGTCACCTGAATAAGCCCTTTCCAGGATGGTCGTGCACGAGGGATCGGGCGAGAGCGCGACCGCCGCCAATCTGGAATAGTCGGCAGAAATCCTACTCCGATCGCCATGAGGGTCAAGATGTACGGGGTGAACGCATAGCCCAGGAAAGTAAGCCAAGTGTGGTCTAGAGGCAAAATACCGAGGTGGACGGCCCAACTGACAGCGGCCAGTCCAATCAGGGATCGTAGACCGGAGGCGGTCCCAATTAGAAATGCGTTAATGAATATAAACTTGGAACTCCTTGTAAGCTCGTCCGAGCGTTGTTGGATTGGTTGACACCGGCGCACGCTCCACTCGTCCGGGCATGGCGGATCACGACCGAGTGATTCGCTGCATCAGCTTCACCGCACAACTGGGGCGAGCTTGGAGGTGCGGGCCGTAGCGTGCGTTTATCCGCGCTTGGTTTGCGGCACGATCCGCACGGATCTGCGAAGCAGATACACCACGAAGAATTGGAGGACGGCGATAAAGAGCGGTCCAGCGCATTTCCCAAGATCATGCTCAAACAGACCGATTCCGGCATCCAGCAATTGCATGGCTCCGGCGAGCGCACCCAGGATCAACAACGCAGGCGTCGCCTGCTTGTAGATCGCCCCCAATGCGAACAAAGCCAGAGGAATTGTGCGCGCCGCCACGTACATCGCCAATAGCAGCGATGCCTCCGCTGGAACGGATTCGGCAGGGACCAGGTATTGCGGACGGATGATCGCCGCGATGGAAAAGCCGCTCGCGACCAGGACATTGATTGCCGTGACCAGCCAAGCCAGCCGAATCGCCTTTATTGTTGTCATTGATTCCTCTCTCTGAGTAAGCTCGTCCGAGCTTAGTTGGTTGATTTGACAACTTGTGTTCGCACTACGCCTGCGCGTAGTGCGAACTCTTCGCTAATCACAGAGTGGGATACCTGTTATGTTTTCCCCCTATCAATTGTCGTCAGACTGTAAGAACTACCCTCCCGAAGGGGCGGCCTTCAACGAGATAACGCAGAGCGTCAGCAGCTTCGACCAGAGGGAACGTCTTCGCCACGATCGGCTTGATCGCACCGGATTGAAGGAGAGACACAATTGCGTTCCACGCGTCCGTAACGGTCTCCCGCGGCTGACGGAACATATTGAGAGTCCGGATGCTGGCTTGCGGCACGATGAGATCTGTCACGTCAATGGTTGTCTTACGGCTTGCGGAATATCCCAGTGTTGTGAGGCTTCCTCCCAACGCGAGCGTTTTGAGCGCCTCGCTCAAGACTTCACCGCCGATCCCATCGATCACAATATCTGCGCCGTAGCCGTCGGTGATACGACGCACGCCGTCACCTAACTTCTCCCAGGAAGTATCGATGACTTCATCGAACCCGAGCGCCTTCGCCTGCTCGGCTTTCGCATGGTTGGTCGTGCTCGATATGGCGTGTTTTGCTCCCAGAGCGCGCGCCAATTGCGTGACCGCGTTGCCGACCGATCCCCCGATCGCTGGCCCCAGAACGGTTTTGCCGGGACGAAAACCAGCCAGGGTAAGAGCTATTTGCGCGGTGAGATACGCGACCGGAATGCCTGCGGCGCTTACGTCATCGATGCGATCAGGTGTCAGACAAAGATCTTCTTTCCGTACAGCAATCCACTCGCTGTAGGTCCCGTCTTCAAAGGCGCCATAGGTGCCCCAGAACATCACACGTGAGCCGGCGGGGAACTCTGTGCCGCCTCCCTCTTCCACGATGCCCGCTCCTTCATTGCCCAGGATCAACGGCGCCTTCATGCCGTGAAATTGGCCGGAGAGAATCGTATGGTCGAGCGGCGTGACACCGGCCGCCTTGACTCGCACCAGTACTTTCCCGTCTGTGACCGTTGGTTTCGAAAGCTCTACGAGCTTCAACGCTTCATAACCGCTAAATTGCTCCGCTCTCATTGCACGCATATCGCTTCTCCCTTTTCCATGTCACTCATGACCTGCGCCGCTAGGCCGCAATCCCGTGGATTATTAATGTCGCTCGAGACCACCAGCAGATCCCGAATTGGCTGAGCACTTGGCCTTCGTCGGGCAATGTGGATTACTGTTATAATCCTCATTACTGGATTAGATTCGTAATCCTGATTTGGTCGCAGATTATTTTCGAGGAGGTTCATATGGGCTATTCCAAGGCCCAAAAGGAGAAAACTCATAAGCGCATCGTTGCCATTGCCTCAAAGAGATTCCGCGAAAAGGGCCTCGCGGGATTCGGAATCGCGGAGTTGATGAAGGAAGCTGGCCTGACGGTGGGTGGCTTCTACAAGCACTTCGACTCTCGTGACGAACTAGTGGCGGAGGCACTCAGCGATGCATTCGGTGTGTGGCAGCGCCAAAAAGAAGCTGCTGAGTCCAGCGGGCAACCGCTATCCTTCGCGAAGCTTATCGACGATTATGTCAGCGATTTGCACCGCAAGAATCCAGGTGCGGGCTGTGCCTTCAGCGCATTGGCTCCGGAAATCGCTCGCAGCGACAGGCGGACTCGTGCGCTCACCACTGATCAAGTCAAGGTAGATCTTGACTTGCTTGTCGGATTGCTGCCATGCAAGGATAAGCGCGCGGCAAGATCGAGAGCGATCCTGACTTTCAGCGCGCTCGTCGGAGCGATGTCGCTGGCCCGCGCCGTATCGGATGAGGCGCTTTCGCGGGAAATCTTAAAGACGGTGGCAGATCTTCTGAAGCATCCGGCCTGAAAGGGGCAAGGCAAGATCTTCGGTGCAGCGTCTCTCGATCAGACTTGCCCTCTGCCGCCATCCACGAACAGTTCGATACCCGTGACGAAACTGGAGTCATCGGACGCCAGAAAAAGCGCGGCTTTAGCGATAAGCAGCATCGCAAGACTCAAATTGCCGTCACCGGAAGAGCCCAAAACCTACTGAAACTGAATCCATGAATTTGAATTTCCAGATTTGGAGGCAGTTTATTAGATACCGGACGATATCAGCCATCCGCATGCTTTCATGAATCGACCGGAGATATGGAGGTGATCAGGTGGCCGAAATACCGGCTATATCGAAGGTGATTTTCATAGATGCCGGCTACAGTCATTTGTCCGACACGATGACTACGCGTCCATGTGGAGCAAGCTCGGTCGTTACCGAGTCAATTGGCTCGCAATACCTATAATTCCGTTTTCAACTATCAGTAAACTGGATGAATAGCTCACCGATCTCCAAAAGAGTTCATTTAACGCAGATGCCGCTTCCGAAAGGAGTCGTCATGTCCGCTCTCCGCGTGAACGCTTCCTGTCAGGTTTATGTCGGGCTACGACGCTGATCGAGCAGCGTGTACACGCACCACGATTCAGCTGCCCTAACGCCTGCTCAGCAGCGTCTTTCAACCGAACAGACTCCATATGTGTGCCTGACTGATCCAGCACCTGCGAATAGGTGATTTCGGCCGCCAGATATTTTGCGTTGTTCGAGCCAGCGGATTGCTCCAGGATGCGAAGGCCCTTTTGCATCTCATCCAGAGCCACAGCATTTTGGCCAGCCTGAGCATAGGCTTTGCCGAGCAGCATGTAGCCCCAGCCGGTCAGTATGTGATTCTCTCCATGCGCCGCCGTCCAGAGTCTGAACGCATACGTGTAGTCAGAAATCGCCGCCGCCGTATCGCCGCCCAGAAGCGCCAGCCATCCTTGCGTCGATGAGACCTGCGCGAAGAAATCCTGATCGAGCTCGCTCGCCGGCTTCGTCTCCCGTAGCGCCCGCTCCAGATATTTCTTGCCCTTGCGACGATGATCCTCATTGATCTCCAGACTGGCAAGCGTGACACAGGACCGCGCCACGTTTGCATGGTCGCCAAGCCCCCCATACGCCCTCAGCACACTGCCTTCCATGCGCACCGCGATATGCGGATACCCCATATCGAGATAGAGCCGCGCAAAATTATCCAGCGCCGCCGCATGATTCGCTGCATACTCCCGATGCCCGTCGAGCATACGCAGCGCCTCTTCATAAGCGCTCTGCGCCTACTTCCACTCGCCCTGCTGGTGATAGGCGATGCCCAGAATGAGCTCCGCCCTGCCCGACTCTCCTTCAGTCAGCCCATTCGATTCGATGAGCAGGGAAACAGGCTGCACGACCTCGGCATACTGTCCCTTCTGCTCGAGTGCTGAAAGCTGATTCAGGCGCTTGTCCACATCTCGTAGTGCGTTTTGCTGCCCAAACAGGCTCATGCCAACACAAAAAGCCGCATAAAAATCCGGAAGCAGATCTCAGCACTCGCATGCCTAGATTATCTACAATCAGGAATTGTCGACCGTCAAGGCAATTATTGTTGACCGTCATCATACCTTGACGATCAACAATAAGAACGTGCAGAATGCCCTCATGGGTAAACCAAACGATATCGTGCAGGGCACCGTCGACCTGCTGATCCTCAAGACCATCTCTCTTGAGCCCAAGCATGGATGGGCCCTCGCCAAGCGCATTCAGCAGATCTCCGGAGACGTCCTGCAGATCCAGCAGGGATCGCTCTATCCGGCCCTCTATCGCCTCGAGCGCCAGGGCTGGATCAAGGCGCGATGGGCCGAAAGCGACAACGGCCGCCCGACCAAGTTCTATTCGCTTACCGCCGCCGGTCGCAAGCATCTCGAGCACGAAACCGAAAACTGGAAGCGGCTCTCCGGAGCCATCAACCTGGTCATTGAAGAAGCCTGAAGAGGTGCGATGTGCTCCGCGCTTTTGAAAAGCTGCGAGTAGGTTCCGGATGCTGTTCCATCCTCGACGCGCCGCCGATCGGCTGAACGCTGAGCTTGAGTTTCACCTCGAGCAGCAGATCGCCGAGAACCTTGCCGCCGGAATGAGTCGCCAAAAGGCTACGCATGCGGCCATGCGCAGCTTCGGAAATCCCACCGTGCTGCGCGAGCAGATCACCGAAGAGTGGTCGTGGACCTGGGTCGAGAACCTTCTGCAGGACACCCATTACGCCCTCCGCCAGCTTCGGCAGTCCCCAGGCTTTCTGCTCATCTCCGTCCTCACGCTCACGCTCGGCATAGGCGCAAACACGGCCATCTTCACGCTGATGAACTCCCTGTGGCTGCAAAGCCTTCCGGTGGTCGATCCGGAGCGGTTGGTGATCATTGGCGTCTCACTCGACGGTTCCCCCGCCAAGGCACAGGACGAGCCGCTGAATTTATCCATCATCGAATCGTTTGAGCATCATTTGCATTCGTTCTCCGGAATCTCCGGCTGGTGCGAATACGGAGCCGATCTCAAGGAAGGTGACTCCCGCCACGATTATCCGGGCGCCATCGTCAGCGGCAACACCTTCGACGTGCTCGGCGTCCGTCCCGCGGCGGGGCGTCTGCTCAACGCCGCGGATGACCAGCCGGGCGGAGGTCCCGATGGATGGGCCGTCGTCATCAGCCATCAGTTCTGGGTCGATCACTACCACGCCGATCCCGCGGTCATCGGCACGCACGTGACGCTGAGCGATTACAGCGTTACCATCGTCGGTGTCACGCCTGCAAGCTTCGGAGGCATCATCGTCAGCGCGCAGCCCGCCTTCTACATGCCGCTCAATTACGAGCCCCTAATGCGGCAGCGGCTCCGGAGCCCACACTGCGCCACTCTGGCAACATCGCCATCCGCACCCAGAACCGATGGCTCGGGCAGGCCTTCGTCTGCGCGCAGGTGGCTCTGTCTCTCACGCTGGTCGTGATCGCGGGACTCCTAAGCGCCACGCTCGTCAAGCTGCGCCTCGGCGATACCGGATTCCGCACCAAGAATATCGCCTCATGATCGATCTGCGGCTTCGCCCCGAAAGAGGTGTCGCGTTGACGCACCTCTACTGGCAGATGGCCGAACGCCTGCACAAAATGCCCGGCGTCAGGGACTCATCTCTCGTCGATATCCCGCCGCTGTTCGGTATCGCAAAGGCTCAGTTCAGCGTTCTCGACGAAAAAAACGTCGTCGGAATCGGGCAAACAGGTGCTGCAGTTCAACGAGATTGGCTCAAACTTCTTCTCGACACTCGGCATTTCTTTGCTCGCCGGTCGAGATTTTGTGAATCGTGATGCGGACGCCGGCACCTGCATCCTCAGCCAGGTAGCCGCAGGCAAGCTCTTCCCGCATTCTCCTGCTCTCGGTTCCGTCGTGCGCGAATATCTCTTCTCGCTCGATGCGGGCAAAGTCATGCCGAAGGACTGCCAGGTCATCGGTATCGTCAGTGACGTGAAACTGCAGGATCTGCGCATAGAGTCGCAGCCAACCGTGTACCGACCCATCGCCGTCGATATGGCGAACCCCGGCCTGATGAACCTCGTCATCTACGCCCCTTCGTTCAGCGACGCGAAGAATGCATACCTGTAGACACTGCGTGAAATCGCGCCGGGAAGCCCCGAGCTCCGACATCACTCCGATCGGCAGGCAGCTCGACGATTCGACGTCGCTTGAGCGGATGCTGGCCTCGCTCTCTGGATTCTTCGCCGGACTGGCATTGCTCCTCAGCGCCATCGGCATTTACGGTCTCTTCGCGCGCAGCGTCACTCAGCGAACAGTGGAGTTTGGTGTTCGCATGGCCCTCGGCGCAACGCGCTCTGGCGTCGTGCTCCTCGTTCTGCGCCAAGTCATCCGCATGGTGCTCATCGGCGTCGCCATAGGCGCCGTCACCGCATTCGTCTCCGCGCACTCCATCCGCAGCTTCCTCTTCGGAGTCGCGCCCGGCAGCGTCGCGGTCTTCGCCGCGGCCGGAATTCTCCTGTGCCTCATCGCGCTGCTTGCCGCATTCCTTCCCTTGCGGCGGGCTGTCAACCTTGACCCTGCCAGAGCTCTGCGGACGGAATAGCCAATACCTGAGAAGACGAGCAATTGATGCGTAGCGTCAGGTCGCGCCACGGAGTCTACCACTCCTGAGAACTCGGCTAGCTTACCGACGCGTCCGTTCCGGACGGTTTACGGGCAAACCGAAAATAATGCAAGAGGCCGATAAACCGGCTGATCGGAAGTTGACTCCGAAGCTCCTGGATCCGAGGGTGCTATAGATCTAAGCGCTGCTTTTCGCTTTTCTCGCCGCGAGGGTTGCTGAAAACCACTTTCTTGTCACCCGCGAGCAACAGGCCTGCATTACCCTTGGTCCCGATAAGTAGGCCTGTGCTTGCCAGGCGCGCGTTTTCGCGACTGCGGACACATGCAATCCTTGCCGTGACATTTTCGTGTCCATCGAAGGGCCGAACGCGCAGGGTACAGCTATCTTTGGGCTAGCTCGCTTTAGCTGTCTGGTAAGTATTCTCGTCCAAATCGCGCCGTGGACTCACTTCTAAAATCAGACATCAACGACATGAGTGTCGTTGTTCCGCCATCGATCACGAATGTCTGTCCTGTGATAAACCCAGCGTCGTCCGAGCATAAAAACGCCGCCAATTTGGCAACGTCCGAGGGAACCCCGTAACGTGCAAGAGGGATCGAATTTCTCGCCTGCTCCGTTGCTTTATCAAGGTTAAAACCGGGGATTGCGCCGAAGTAGCTGTCAACCGTGATCCAGCCCGGCGCAATTGCGTTGACTCGTATTCCCTTATGTCCTAATTCAACCGCAAGCGCACGAGTAGATGCAATAATCGCCCCTTTTGTCGCAGCATACGCACTATGCTCCGGTGCTCCTTGCAGCCCATGAATCGATGAAAGGTTACATATCGTTCCCCCGCCATGTTGAATCATTTCCGCAGCAAGTCTCTGGGTAAGGAGAAAGGGAGTGCGGAAGTTCACATTCATCAGCACATCGAGTTGATCGCTTCTGATCTTTAGAAAGGGGCTGTTAAATGTAATGCCGGCATTGTTTACCAGGCAATTAACTTGACCAAGAAATCCTAGAGCAGCCTCCGCGAGTTTGTCAGCCGCGTCAACGTTATTGAAGTCAGCCCGGACGGTTGTTGCCCGGCGCCCCATAGACAGGATCTCTTTAAGAGCCGATTCCGCACCTGCCGACTCATGGCTGTAATGCAGTACAACGTCGGCCCCCTGAAGCGCAAACTCGAGGGCGATCTGCCTGCCAATGCCAGTCCCGGCGCCGGTTACCAACAGCCGCTTATCAGCCAATCTGCATTCGGTATCTATCATCCTGTTGGACCTCTCAGATCCTCTTGTAGAGGAAGATTATTGCTCCAGGGGCGTCAGCGATTTCTACATGAAGACCTTTTTGCATCAAGTCTGCACCGGAACTCGTTGTCATAACTCTTCCGTCGAGACCTGAAACTTTGTAGGTCGCCACCGGATCGAGCCCTCGCAGACGAAGTTCGTTAGCCTGGTCATGGCTCTTGTCCCGGCGAAAGGCCTGAATGATTCCGTCGCCTTGCTCGGGGCGATTAAACTGCCAGGCAGCCCACTCGAAAGCTGCGCTGTGTTCTTCATTCCATGCTGTAGTGCAATTTGTATTCTCACTGCATGGTGAAAGAGGATAGTAATCACCGTAATAATAGGGACGTATCTGCTTGAGTTGCTCTACCTGAATTCGGAGCCAGTCGAAAGGGAAGTCAGGCGGGATGAACTTACCGATCTGATCCTTTGTTCCGGCTACATTGAAGAGAGCGAACCCGAGCCCGGGAGCGAAGCCGCTGCGAAAATGATAGGTATCCTGAGGGCGAATCTGCTGGAGTGTTCCATAATGCGGCCGCCAATAGGAGAGGCCCTCAGTGCTGAGCTGGTTGCCAATGGGATCCGCATCCGGTGATACAGGGTAGTCTGCGCGACTCAGGTCCACGGCTCGTGATATGGTTTCCAGGTCGCCGCGCTGAACAATGTCCAGAATGAGTTGCGGGTGTCGCCGCCTAAGCTCATCCCAGAACTCCAGCAGCCCCTCTACATAGCGAATTTCGGTGATTCCTTCACGCTCATACGAATCATTTTGCGCCCAGAAAGGGGCAAGCGCGAAATTGCAGTCCTGCCGATAGATATCGATACCCTGGCTTGTAATAAGGTCCGACATCAAGTCGATCATGAAACGCCGAGCTGCGGGATTACCAAAATCGAAAAGGCGAAACTTAACGAATGGTCTGGCATCATTACCTTCGAAGTTCGTTCCTTCTTCTCCGATGAACCATTCAGGATGTGAGATCGTGAGCGGTGTTCCAACTACAGCGCGCTCCGGTTCGAACCACAGAAGAAATTTCATGCCCTTTGCGTGGACGGCATCACTGATGGGCTTTAACCCGTCGGGATGCGCCACTGCATTGACTCTCCAATTGCCCGCGTGGAGGAACCAGTCCTCTCTGCCAAAAACCTGGAACTCCTCTACCTCGCGATCTGCGCCATACCATCCGGCATCCATCCAAAATGTTTCAAATCCGATTCTCTCCTTCGTGATTTGATCGAGAAGATGAAGGCTTGTCGAAGTCCTCATACCGCCCCATCCCAGATGAGATACCGGCAAAACGACAGGTTTTCCTTCGTATTGTGGCATGTGGTACTTCAGGACGTGTCTTCGCAGGACATTATGTGCATCGACGCCATCGCCGCTCCAAGGCAACAGCAGGACTTGCGGCGCTCGAATCTCCTCACCTGGGTGGAGAACGAGATGTGTTTTTTGCATGCCTGCCGTGACTGCAATGGTCCCTTCAGTTGGACGAGAGAACGAGACAGCCCACGTCCCGGGCCATCCGATCGCGCCAATCATGCCGCGTCCGTTCATTTGAATATCGAAGAAGGGAATCGTCTCGACAGTCTTGCCGCCACCAGGGTTCGAAAGGCGAAGCGACTCGAGTTGATTCAGTGGCTGTTTTCGCAGCGCATAAGTATCCATGCCGCCGCAGCCCCGAGAATAAATGATCGTTGGAATTCTCTGACCTGTCACGGGAACTGAAATATCAAGGGCTTGAATTTCCTCAAGAACGGGGGTGTCAACGTTGCCATCGTTGGCAAAATGGATGTTCCATTCCACCACATGAGAGTCCGCGTATGTCACAGTTGAAAAGTGGACACGCAGATGCGTCTTCGGATCAGTCCAGACAATGGTGTGCTCTGTGCGGCCGCCGTCGAGTTGTTTGCTGGCAGTCGTTCTCGGCCACTCTTTCAATAAGGCCTCGGAGGCGTGCCGGCCATAGACGAACGAGAACGGCGGGCGAGATTCGGGATTCAGCAAATGTTCTTGTACCCACGAATTGATCTCTTGCGCGCTATCCTGAGTGTGTCCGTATGCTGGTTTCCCGCTGAGCGTAAGAAGCGCGATTAGACCAGCGAGCCAAAAGATCGACTGCATGCGGCAGGACCATCGAAGCATGTGTCTTCTCGAATACAGAATCATTTTTAGCGCGCATCCTCAAAGTAGAGAAGGTCGCTGGTGTACCTGGCAGGCAACTGTATGGTCAGGCCGGTTGACATCAAATCCTTGCCAGAGTAAGTCGCGTCCGGAGTTGAATGATCTTCCGAGCGAACTGTGTATTTCGTATCTGCTGCGAGTCCCTTAAGAGCAATATGCTGCATACTCTCGTTGCTGTCAGGGCGGAAGATATATAGGGTCCCGCGCTTGAGGCTAGGGCTCCAATAGAACATTCCATCCCAGTGGTACCCATCAGGCCGGGGCAAGATGTGATGTACCTCGACATCTTGCAGGATTGGTCGAACCCAGGATTTATAAATATCTGTCGCTTTTTTGACATTTGCGCGTTGTTCCGGTGTCCATGACCCACTGTGGGTGGGATCAATCTGCCACTGGTTCATCATGGAAGATCGCCAGAAGTACGGTTCCGGGGCATCGGAGACAGTGTCGTAAAAATTCTCATAGGTGTAGTCCATGAGTACCGCCGGTGGGAAGGCAAAGGTCGAGTCATAGATAGCCTGCCGATTTGGCAGGGACGACAGCGTATCGTTGATCGCTATCATGTGGACGCGTTGTATATCTCCGAAATCCTTTATGTGACCCGAACCGGAACATCCCTCATTGATTAGATTGGGAAATTGTTCAAGCAGGGCTTCCTGGACGGCATAGTAGCCGAGCGTAGACCAGTAGCTAACATCTACGCCGTAATGATGGCGATGATTCGTTTGCACACATTTCGTGACGATAGGCGTGTAGTCGGTCTTGAAATAATCGACCTTATATTCCGACACCACTCGCTGTGAGGCTCGTTCGGCCCAGTCTCGAGCCGGATCGTAGCCCAAGTCGATCTGCGCGTCCCAATTGATGTGACCCTCGGGATCCAGTTTGGGCGGGGCATTAAACCAATCGGGATGTACTTTGATGTTCAGGGCTCGTGGATCGTCTGAACTTGACCCTTGTGTGTATGCCATCCAGAGTCCAAACTTCATGCCCTGTGCGTGCACATACTCCTCGATAGGCTTATGCCCATTGGGAAAGCGCTTTGGGTCCCAATACCACGCGCCTGATTGCGGGAACCACATCGCATCGACGACGAATGTTTCAAAGCCCAATTCTTTTGCGAAAGCGGCACTCCGGAGCACGCCTTTCTCCTCAGCGTTCGGGCCTCCACTGTCCAAGTAAAGGTTGTAAGCCAGAGTGGGATGCGCATATCCCTCGGGAAAGCGAGGAACTAGCTTTTGAATAATGAAGCGATGCAAACTGTAGCTGCCGTCGTCGATATCGCCTGAGTAGCAGCCAACGAAGGCAGGTGGCACAAGGAACGTTTCTCCGGCAGCGACATCTGTCTTGAACGCTGTCAGGTTGCCGACTTCGATTCCCAACTCGCCAGCTGTCAAAGGGCCTATCACCGGTTGACTCAGGGTGCCTGAAAGGCTATGAAAACGGATCCGCCCAATGCCTGAAAACTCCCAGCCAACATATAATCCGCGTGAGACGCCAACCTGAAGCGCCAGCCACGGTACGGGGCTCGCGCCATCGGTGGGATCACTGGTAAGCGTCTCGTCGGAATTCTTTCCAACACTGCGAACTACCGTTCCCCCTTCAAGGGTGGCATTGGATGCTCCACGTTTGATTGACCAGGCGTCGATGGAATCGTCTGAGGGAATCGCCAGATGGCTCAGTACCAGGCTGTCCTGCTGACCAATCGTAATCACAGCTCCAGAATGATTGGCGATGGTTAACCAGTGTTCTATAGGGCCGCGTCCAGGCCGGGCCCGCCAAATCGACTCCAATACCAGCGCTGGAGCAGAGTTGGAAAATCGCAATACCAATTGTCCGCTCTTCGGATCCAGCGTGCCGCTTTCATACTTCCACTTCGTCGGCAGTGACGACCCATTCTGAGTGACCGACGGTAGAAGGGATTCAGGCACTGGCGCCAGCAGCCAGTTAAAGGCGGGCTCGACCGATCCAAGCTGCGTTACGACAGGCACGCCTTGTATCACAGTTACTGTTATTGCGGTGTCAGCTGTGGACAGTCGCCAGGAGTTCTCGCTGTCAGAGGACCAGATGGGGTTGCAGCAGCCAATGATGGATGCGACGACAATCACCAGATACTTCATCCTGACATATCCCTCGGTTCTATCAGCCCGAGCAGGCTAGATGATCTCCGAGCCTATTGTCAACAGTAATGTCAACAGAATAGACTAAGTCACGACTGACCGAAGGCGCTCTCGGCAGATCAGTTTCTTTGGAGAGTGAGGGCATACGATCAGGCGAAATTCAGGCCACGAGCGGTTGGGGTGAATCTTCCTGTAAAGGGCTTTGATTCTATGCGTCATCGCTTTATCCGGCAGATCCGCAGCGGACCGGCGCGGTTTCGGGCCACACTTCGCATGCCAACGATCCTATTGTCTGTTCTGTGTTCTGCTGTTTCTTTCGCATTCTCACAGACCAACTTGCAGAGCAAAGATGGCTACGTGCGTCGTGAGGACAGCGGTTGGGTGCTAGGCTCATCCGTCGCTGAAAAGCGGATCCGCCTGAAAGACGGGCAGCTTGTGCTCGCTTCTCTGGTCAACAAGAGATCTGGGCACGAATACCAGGATGCATCGAGTGCACCTTCCGAGATCCGTTTTGTCATAAACGGTCAGGATGTAACCGCACCAAATTGGAGTTGGTCACTGCTCAACGAACAAGCGGTCATCGAAAAGCAAGGGGAGATACAACTCGACATCGAACTGGCGTGTGCCGGCATACACGTAATCAAACATTATGTGGTTTACCCGGGAACTCCGATCAATCGCGAGTGGCTGACGATAGAAAACGCCAGGAGCGAGTCGATCAGAATCAGTCAGGTAGATTTCCTTCACACCAGAGTCCTCAGTTCCAGTGCCCACGATCTCGAATTCAACTACGTGACCGGCGGAGGAAATTTCAACGGAAGCCAGCTCCTAAAGTCCGAGCCTGTGAGTTCGGCTTATCAGCGCATCCTCGACTCAAGTAGCGGAATTCAGACCGGAAGCTACAGCGGATTTCTTCCGCTGGTTTTTCTGCTTAATTCAAGTGCGGCAGAAGGGGTAGCGCTGGGGTGGGACTATCTTGGCCACTGGCGGTTCGAAATCGGAAGCGAGAAAGGCCAGCCGCTGACGATACGGCTTGAGTTGGCTGGATTCGAGAAGGAGTTACCTCCGGGCGGTCGGATTGAAACGCCAAAAGCTTTTATTACCCCGTTTTCGGGTGGAATAGATGAATTAGGGAATCAACTGCTCGATTGGCAATACGGCTATCTATGGGACTTCACCAATCCAGAGTATTTTGCCAAAACCCGGTGGGCAGTGGATTGGCCGTCCCCGTGGGTGGGAGAAGGGGGAACTCCCAGTGCGGATAATTGGGGACGGCGATTGGCACTTGATCTTCGCTATGTCGATCTGCTCCGCGAGACAGGCACAGATATTCTTTGGGACGATGCGGGATGGTATGACCGATGGGGTACCTGGAACAGCCCCGAATGGCGGCGCACCAACGATTACTTACGCAAGCACGATATGCGATGGGTGTTGTGGTTTCCAACCTTCCTGGCAACGCCCGAGTCCAAAGTCGCCCTGCAACATCCTGACTGGCTGATTCCAGGGCAGGACACCCTCGAACAATCGATTCCAGCAACAGCGGACTGGCAAGCGCGACTGTTGAACAGCTCGGTCAGCGCCTGGGGAGACTATCAGTGGCGTTACGATATCGCGCCCGCGGCCAGTGCCAACGATACGGATGCTCTCGCCGCCGACCAAAACTTCCGGCAATTGCTTCAGCAATTCAAAAGCGATCGTCCCCAAAGCGGGGTCGACGCATGTGATGGAGGTGGACGGTGGATCAGCTACGACATCGCCCGCTTCGCGGAATCGGGTGAGTATACCGATGGAGGCGTTGGACCATACAGCGCCTACTACACCTCACTGCTTGTTCCCCCCGACAAACTTCATAACGTCGTGGATTACGATCAGACCTATTACGCTGCCAGTGATCGCATACATCTTGCAATGAATCCAACATGGTACCGGGATCCTGGCAATGGTCCGGATGTGGAATCGATCCGGAAGGTTTGGGAGATCTACCACTACGTCGTAGCGCAAGGAGTTGCTGGCCGCTGGAGTCATGTATTTCGCCCGAAGGTAGATCACGATAATGAAATTTGGTACTTCCAGCGGATGAACAGGGATGGCACGAAAGGCGTCATCATTACTAAGCATGCAAAGCACGGTTCGACCTATTTTGTAACCAGCCGGCTGACAAAACAGTCAGCCGATTCACCTGACCGATATCTTGGCGGAACGGGCGAAATGAACACGGTGTCGACGACCACGGCAGCCAGTCTTGAGACCGGAGTCTATGAGGATCCAGTCGACGGAGCTGTACGGTTTTATGGCGTTCCCGGGCAGGAGTTCGGTCCTCTCAACGTGAAGTATCAAATGAGCGCTAGCGAGGAGTCGTTTGTCACTAAGGTCGTTAAGCGTGGGGTAGAGCGGCGAGCGCAGGAGCACTTCTTCGGAATGGCACTCCAGCCTGATGAACCCATGACGATAACCCAGCTCGGCCAATTCGATCCTGGGTACAACCGTGGAACGTATACTCTGTCTCTCGTTCGTGCTGAAGATGGCGCAGTCCTTGCCACCGCTGACCTCGATATGGAGCGGGCCCTGATAGACGCAGTGGGCTTTAAATATGTCCAGTTACCCCATCCCGTTCGCTTGGAAACTTCTGCCAAACCCGTGGTCATTTATCCACGAGGACTCTTGCCTGCGAAAACCTATGAGGTTCAAGGGAGCGTCTCCGGAATACATCTTCGGCAAACGGGATCCAAGCTGATGTCGGATGGCATCACCCTCGATAAGATTGCTGCCGGAGAACTGATCTTTCTCAACCTCCCCAACTTTCCTGGTTCCGGGACGGATCATGTCCCTCCCAGCCCGCCATCCAAGGTAGAGAAGCGACTAGGAACAAATCTTGGCGTGCAGGGAATTGAACTTTCATGGTTGCCTGGTACGGATGATCGTTGGATTTCCTATTACGAAGTCATCAAGAACGGGCGGCTCATTGGAAAAGCCGCCATAGGAACTTTTTTCTTCGACCACTCCGACTCAGCTCGCAACGACATGAATGCAGTCTTTGAGATCAGGACAGTGGATGGCGATGGAAATCGCAGTCAAGCTGTTGCCGCGCAGAAAACGGGGAGTCAACCACAAATATTCGAAGCATTGGGAGATTTCTCCCCCACGCAATCCGGAAAACAATGGGCATATGAAGAGGCATTAGAGGATAGCTCCTACCGGGAATTGATCTGGGACAACGGGGGTTATGAAGGGCGCTGGACCGGATCCGGACTGGGGCGGATCGGAAGAATCTGGATGCAGCCTTCTGCTCGGTACGACCTATCACGGACATTCATCGTGCCTGCGGCCGGCATGGCGAGCACGTCGGGCGTGATCCGCAAAGACCCCAGTGCGGAGAATCAGGCCCCGTGCTTTGTACGAATCCTGCTCAATTCGACGCAGATCTGGCCGGCGGATGGATGGGCTGAGGTTCGTCCCAGTTACGATAAGGCAACTGCCTACGAGATTAAGAACCTTCGCGTATCGTCAGGCGACAAGCTGCGATTCATCGTGAAGCACAACGGTCAAAATCGCGCCGATCCCATAGTGTGGAACCCGTCGGTCATTCTTCAAGGCTCGGACAGCAACTAAGAAAACGCCACCTCTCGCTAGCGGATGAACCCTTGGCATCTTTCCGTGCTATGTGGCCAGAAATCACCGCAGAATCAGGCGAAACGACTCGAGGGCGGTGCTCAGCCGCTCGAGTCCGCCGCTCACTGTCTCGGTCGTTCCGCAAAATCCGATGCGAAAATGTTGCGGTTGCTCGAAAAAGCCGCCGGGCACCACGCTCGTTTCGAACTCATCGCATAGCATGTTGACAAAATCTACTAGAGAGCCCGCTTTTAGCCTCGGAAACACTGTTGTGCCGAACCGGCTGGGCTCGCAATCAAGTTCCGGATGGTCCGCAAGGAACGCATTGACCAGCGAACGATTCGTCTCCAGCAGCGAGCGGGCGCGATTCCGAATGTGATCGAGGTTGTCGAGCGCAATTACCCCAAGCCGCTCCGCTGGATGCACTGGGCTTCCGTAAGTGAAGTCGACAAGCTGCCACATCCGTTGCACCAACTCCGGCTGCGCCAGTATCCATCCACAACGGATGCCGCTCAGCCCGTACGCCTTTGTCAGACTGCCAGTAGCAATGAAGTTTGGCCCAAGGTGAAATGCAGAACGCCATGGCTGGTCGAACAGGGTCTCGAGATAGACCTCGTCCACCAGGACGTGCGCGCCGACTTTGGCCGCCATCTCGCCCACCTGCTGCATTGTGGTTTTGTCGCTGAAAGTACTGCTCGGATTGTGCAGGTTGCAGAGAACTACGAGGCGCACGGCAGGCGTGAGTCGGCGTTCCAGTTCCTCCAGTCCCAGCCGGAATCCCTGGTCCGCGCGACGTTCGAAGCGGCGTACCTTCGCTCCCAGATGATCGAGGATAGCAAGCAGCGGGTCGTACGTGGGCTGCTCAATCAACACCTCATCTCCCCGATGCACGAGGGCTGTTAGCGCAAGGTAGTTTGCCATCGAAGCGCCGAGCGTATAGACAATGCAATTCTCGGACACGCCGGTTTTCATCGCCAGGCGCTCCATCAGGGGCTGGTAGCCGTATGGGCCGGTACCTCCAATCTCCAGGTCCTCAATTTGCACTGGCAACTCAGCCAACGGATAGTCCAGTAGCCCGCTGATCGCCAAATTAAAGCGCGCGTCTGAATGCAGCTTGGCCCACGCCATATAACGCGAGGCTGCATCTGCCTGCAAACCATTCACGTCTTGCTCTCCTTATCGTTGTTTAAAACCTGCGTTCGCCGATCAACTCGAATCTTGCGGCTCCAGAACCAATACGCGGGTGTGCCAGCCAGCAAAAATCCAAATCCTATGAGGCTGTTCTGGGGATAGCGGTAGATCGCATTACCCACTACCCACCAACATATCACTGCAAACACTGCCGTCGTCACCGGGTGGCCCGGCATGCGATAACCAGTGCTCACGTTCATCGCTCCTCGCGCCATGCGCCGCCGGAACACAAATATCGTAGTCGCAGTCAGTCCGAAGAACAGGAAGTCCATCGCGATGACATAGTTGAGAATCTGCTCATAGCGCCCCGAGAATGCAATCACAATCGTCCAGGCACTTTGCAGGACAATGGCTATTACCGGCACGCGCGTGCGGGGAGCGAGCCAAGCCACTCCGCGGAAGAACAGCCCATCATCGGCCATTGCGAAATACACGCGCGGCGCGGTCAAAATCGACTGGCTGAGAAACCCCAATGTCGAGACGGCAATCGCCGCCGCAATAAACTTCGCGCCTTGCTGGCCCAATGCCAGCCGCATCACGGTGGTAGCAGGCGTAGTGGTTGCCGCTAACGTCTGCGGCCCCAAAGCGCGCAGGCAAACCCAGTTCACGGCGGTATAAAGCACCACCACCCCAAGCACTCCGATCAATAACCCTCGCGGCAGGTTCTTCTTTGGCTCCTTCACTTCAGCCGCGATGAAGTTTGCCGTCTGCCATCCGCCGTACGCGAACAATACCGGCACCATGGCCGCGCCAAACGATGACAGCGACCACGTTCGGTCAGCCAGGGTGGAGGTTGCCACATGTCTTTCCGCGAGAGCCAGACCACAGATTACCAATGCGGCAATGGCAATAATTTTCATCACCATGAATGTGCTTTGCGTTCGTCCGCCGGCCTTCACACCGAGACAGTTGATCAGCGTGAGGGCACCCAACGCAGTGATCGCCACAACCCAGTCCTGCACGTGCATCCCAGTGAGTTCGAGAAAATAGCGCGCGAATGTGATGGATACCGCGGCCATTCCGCCGGTTTGGATGACCAGCAGCAATACCCATCCGTACAGAAACGCGACCATCGGGTGATACGCGTCGCGCAGGTAAGCGTACTGGCCACCCACTTCCGGCATCGTCGCGGCCAAATCAGCCCAGATGAATGCGCCACCTATTGCGATGATGCCACCGAAAATCCACGCTCCAAGAATCAGCGCGGGCGTATGCACCTGTTGCGCGACCACGTAGGGATTCATGAAGATCCCCGCGCCGACGATGCCACCCATGACCAGCATGGTCGCGTCGAACAGGCCAAGCTGCCGGGCCATGCCTCGGTTTGCCCGACCGGTGTCCGATCCGAAGTTAGTCAAGGCGCTTCAGTAACAGGATGTCGGAGCCGATCTGCAGCTGGTCCGCAAATTCGCCATTTGCCGCGCTGCTGTCACCCTTGGCCAGCCATTCGTTGGGCAGGTGCTCTGAGATGCCGTTTGTCAGTGCTTCTCCAGTAAGGACTTTGTCTCGTCCCGGACGATCATTGAGACTCGTCACAAGATATTTGGCTTTACTGTCTAATCCTCGCAGGGGAATTGTGGTATCGGCGGCTTCTGATTTGTCACGGAAGATAAAGACGACGGACTCCGTGGAATCCTCCTTAACATATTGAATCGAACTCCACCCTTCGGCCTGAGGCTTCGGACGATATACGTCCTCGAAAAGAAGATGACGGTATTCCTTAAAGAAAAGCAAGTTTCGCTGGAACGCCTCCACGTAGCCAGCCGGCGCAGCGGAGAGAAGTTGTGCTGACATGCCGTTTATGTTCCCGAACGAAATCCCATGCGTGAAATGTTTGCGCAGGTAGTAGTCGAGTGCAGAGGCGCTGTACCAGCGAGCCGTTAGACTGTCTCCTCGCGCGTCGCCGATTCCGGCAGTTGCGAGTGAGCCCCAGACATGGGGGCTCACCATGGGTCCCGTAATGAACTCGTTCGTGTATCCACCTGGCAGAAGTCCTTGAGGGCCGGGATTTACTCGTGAGTAAAGGAGAGACGGGTCGCATTCGAATCCGGAGAGTTTCGGAAAACGCTCCATGAGATATCGCATAATTTCTTGTCGCCCAAGATAGGCTGCATAAGCACCGTCTGTTTTCCCATGACCATGATTGGTGCGATTGCACTCATAGCTCACTGTGGCAGAAGGATCCCATTTAATCCAATCCAGATTATATTTCTGGATCAGGTCCGCTAACTGCTTTTTGATCCAGGCGACAACCTTGGGATTGCCGAGGCAGAGCTGTCTGGTGGGGGAAAGTGACGGGTGTATTGTCTCCAAGGGTTTGCCATCGATTTCTGCTAGCCAATCTTTGGGGATCTGACCAGACTCCACCAGTTTCGCATCCACATTTCCCGGATCAACCCATAGCCCAAACTTCATTCCCCGTGCATGTACTTCATCGGAAAGATTTCTAAGCCCGTGCGGGAATTTCAGGTTGTTCTCCTGGTAATTGCCAAGCCCTTCAGTCCAATCATTCATGCCAGGAACAATCGATGCGCCTTCGTTCCAGGTGGCATCGTGGTAGAAGACGTCGAATCCAACCCGCTGCGCCAGATCGAGTTCCCGAAGAATGGGTATTTCGCTGTTTTTCTGCGTGAGCCATATGCAATAGGTGGCCAGTGGCGCGTCCGGCAACGGTGTAAGAAAAACGTACTTCTTCAAATAGTGGAAGGCTTCATTTGCGACAACGTCCGTGTCTCCCTTCGCAAGCGCAAGAAAGGTTAGAGGTGTTTCAACGGACTGACCCGGAGCAAGCTCATAAACCGGAGCGGGCGCGCCTTTTTTGTCCTTCAGCAGAATAGTTCCTGCCTGCACGATCGTGTCCCTGGCAGAAGGATGAGTGGTCGCCTTCCATCCGAGAACACCGAGGCCAGGCTCTCCTCCGATGAGTACGGACTCCCCGGACAACTCATTTCCCAGCACTACCCAATCACGGAAATCCCGCTCACTCGACACACCGCCGGCTGATTGAAATCCAAACTGACCCTGAACAGTGGAATAAGCTTTCAAGTCATCCGGGAGGTCCTTCAGCGTGAGCGACAACGGATTTATGTGGGAATCGAGAAGAAGGCTGTGCTGACTGAAATTGTCGAGTCTTGCACCAAACTCAATGACCGCGCTGGTTGGGTACAGTCTCAACATCAAGGAAAAAATGCCACCGGAGTCAGACTTGAAACGCAGCTGCAGTTGCTTGCCTTCTTTAGGCAGGTTGGAAATAGCATCGTCTGAAAATCGGTATTGATTGCTGGACTTCTCCGGAACCGCCACAAGCGGCGAACCTGCTACAGCCCACTCGGCTCCACCTTTTCGCTTCAGGGATTTCAGCTGCACCGTGTTTGATGAGCGGACCAGTTCGACCTGCACAGTTCCGTTGGTCATCTCCCAACCAGCAGCAGACTTCGTGATGGATACCTGAGCAGCAGCAACATGGGCGACTAGAAGGCTAGAGAAGACTGCAAGGTGTAGGAATTTCATGAGTCGAATCCTCCGCTTGGGTGCTTGGGCGGTCTCGAGAGTTGAGGGCTGGTCAGATTGGAATGACGGCATGGAGCGACATATCTTTCGACCGACAACAACTGTGTCAACGATGGGAACAATGACGATTAGAGTCTTGCCCATAAGACTGGGTCTTGACGAACTAAGATCAGCTCATCTGTACCAAAACCACTTCCGACATGTGGGGCTGCTCCAGCGAAATAGTTATTCCCTTCGAAAGCAAGTCATCACCCCGCGCCTTTAAATTGGGTCGGTTTCCGTTTGCAAAGGTCAGGTCGTAGTTTCCAACACTTCGGAGTCCCCGGAGCGATAACTGAACCATCTCCTGTGAGCTCTCTGCCCTGAACGCCAAAACGGCTGCCTCCTGCTCGGAGGGAGAGACGAACTCGACAGCTAACCACTCGTCCTGACCCTTTGCCGTATCGGCGGCCGGCAACAGTTGGTAATAGTCGCTTTGCAGGAGGTGGCGATAGCGCTTGTATAACTCCATATTTCGCCGCGCCGCCGTGAGCACAGGTTCGGGATACAGTGATACCCGCTCTTTCAGTTGTCCGTTGATGGTCCCAAAGCCAAAGAGACTCATCATGCGACTTCGAAAGATCGTATCGAGCATTGCGGGATCGTTTGCATAACGTTGAAGGTCCGGATCTTCCGAGACGATCCACGCACCGTTGTACGCGCTCGGATAGAGATGGCTCGCCACCACCGCGTTGTGGCGCACATGGTCCGAGGGAAAACTTGCGTCACTGAGCCAGTTCGACCGTATAGTTCGCGCCAGACCATAGTCGAGCCGACTGCCATATCCGCACTGCTCCAGGACGAGATTGGGTAACATCGCATGGAGGTGATTAAAGATCTCGTATTGCCCGACCAGAGCGGCGTAGCTTCCGTCGCCGGCTTGATGGCCGTGGTCTGCACGATTGCAATTGGCCGGACTGGCCGGAATCCCTGAGTTGTCCCACTTGAGCCAATCGAGCTGAAATTCCCGGACAATGCGAGTTAGTTCCTTCTTCAGGAAATCAAGATACCCGCGGCAACCCAGACACACCTGATGCACTGAGCTTTCCCAGCCGGTGGGCTGGAGCGTCTGGTCCTTTCCATCGACTTGCGCGATCCACAGCTTGGGAATCGTGGTGCCGACGATCCGGCTGTCAACGACGTTTGGCCCCACCCACAAGCCAAACCTCATCCCTGTTTCATGCACACGATGCGAGATGCTGGCGAGTCCGAGGGGATACTTCTGCCGGTCGTCCGAATAGTGGCCAAGCCCGCATCCCCAGTCGCCAGTACCTCTCTTCGACGAGTCCAGATACCAAGAGGCATCCATGTTAAAGACATCGACGCCGAGCTTAGCCGCAAACTCCACTTCCTGCAGAAGTGCTTCCTGGACTCCCTCCGCTTCCGTCGCCCAAAAGTCGTAGACAATCCACGGAGTGTTCTGTAAAGGAGCAGGGAAGACATGCTGCCGCATGTAATGCCGCGCGGTGAGGAAAGCTTGTTCGAGGTTGCCGTGGCACAAGCCCAGAAATACTCGTGGGGCAAGGAGCCGTTCGCCGGGTGACATGTCGTAGGTCAGATCGTCGACGTCCACGCTGAGCCACGTCTCATCGCCCTCCTTCTCGATACGGTAGCGCCAGCCACGCTCCCACTCGATTCCTATCAAGAGAAATTCGTCTTTGCCGACAGCCTCCAGGAGCATTAATCCCCCATATTCGGGTGCATTCCAGCGTCCTCCAGAGAGTGCCACTGGGCCGGTGACAGGGATTGATTCCAAACCGTACTCGTTACGGCGGACAGCATGAACCTGTAGGGGTCCAAGGTTGTCCCGCAACGCGAAACGGAAGGGACCAAATGCCGTGACGCCCGCAACCGGAGTTTTCAAGGCGTTGCGAAATTCAGCTTGAACTTCGAAAATAGGGAAGCCGGTGAGGGCCTGCAGCGCCATGTTCGCAGTGACGCTATTGTCGGCCTGAGAAGTAAATTCGAAGCGATCACCGGCAACCTGGCGCGTGCGCGTTCCGGGCGATGACGTCCACCTCTGAGATGCTCTCCCTGTCGTCGTGAACACCGGTCCGAACGGGGTCTCCCCGCGAATCCATTCGAAGCCCGTATTTGGGTTCCGCAGCGAGCGGAGCTGCGCCGCACCCCCTGTTGGGAAATGTACGGTGAGCGAGAGCCCGTCCGAAGTGAAAGTCACATCGTCGCCTGCTGCAGCCCAGGTGGTCCGCGCAGCAAGTGTTGAGAACAGCAGGCCGCAGCTTGTGACTTGGAGAAACTCGCGCCTAGTCGTGCCGAACGGTTTTAGTGGAACCGACATTTTTGTTCCCAGCTCGACCTATTCATGAAAGAGATCTCGAACCCACATCAGCCGGCAACACCGCTCACGCGAAAGCGACCCTCCATTGACTCGCTCTTCTCGGGTGCACAAGCCAAGTGAGGTACGAAACTAAAGAGCGGGCGCACCAGATCAAACGGTCGGAGACTTCGTTAAAGTGAGACCTGCCTCGACGAGGCAGGTCGGTAAACGGGGAGGGCGAACCTCAGAAGGTCAACTGGGCTCCAATCTGCATACGCCGCTTGAAGTCCACAATGCCAGTGATCTGTCCTGCTGTACTGGTGTCAACACTAGAGTTGGGATTTTGGAGATTGGTATGGTTGAACGCGTTAAACACATCCCACTTAAGGTCCAGGTGAACCTTTTCAGCAAATGTAAAAGTCTTTTGCAACGATAGATCAGCGGAGGAGAAGCGCGGGCCTAATATAATATTGCGGCCCGAATCGCCATAAGTGTACAAGGCAGGCACTGTAAAGGCCGTCGGGTCGAACCACTTGAATCGATTTGGATTGGACACTTCCCCACTCCCAATGCGATTTGGTCTCAGGCCGATGGTGGAATTGAGGGACGCATTATTGGCAAGCGTCGGGGTAAAGTAGAATCCTCCTTCAAAGTTGTAGATCCCACTGAGTATCCAGCCTCCGACGAAGGCCTCCGCCTTGTGATTCAAGTCGCCTGCAATTGCCTTGCCACTGCCGAATGGCAGATTCCAGACCGCCGCGGACACCCAGGAAAAGGGACGTACGGCATCCGAATTTCCGTAGTTGCTTGCAAAATTGAATTGATTTTGAGGACCGAAGGTTCCTTCATCAAGCGATTTGGCCCATGTGAAATTACTCAACAAGTTAAAGTCACTCCCGAAGCGTTTTTGAACGGAGGCCTGTAACGAGTTGTAATTACTTTTGAGCTGCGGGTAGCCGCTGAGCTGGTTGTTCCGCTGGGTTTCACCGGTAGTCCATCCGAACTTCGAGAAATAAGGCCGTCGCGGATCGAAAGGCCCAGGTCCGGGAATGGGGGCATTCACATCAATGTTGTCCCACAGGTTGCGGCCTACGTTTCCGATATAGGCAAGTGTGAGGGTAAAGTCGCGTGAAAACAGCTGCTCCCATGTCACATTCCATCCGTCGTTGTAGCTGTGGGGATAGTCTCCCGTGCCGGGGAAGATTTGACTGAAACCGTTTGGAAGGGGAATCAACCCGTTCGAGGGATAAGGAGGAAGTGGGGCGGGCAGACCAGGACCCTGATCGAGCGTGAAGGGCAGCGGCGAATACGCATTCGCCGGACTAAATGATTGACTCTGCTTGATTGGCCAGCAGCAACCTTCAGTGCCAAAGGACGCCCCATATGGGTTGAGGAAGTAGCTGCGGCCGTATCCACCGCGGAGGACCGTGCTGTTTGTCAACCGATACGACGCTCCGACTCGCGGCGAAAACTCCGTCTTTAGAGTCGTAACACCGGCATACTTACCGGCTAAGTTGGTCAACTCTACATTGCCCGTATTCAAATTCAGGTTCCCAACACTCTGCCCGTCAGGCGTATAGATCGGCGTGGTGTAGTCCCATCGCAGCCCTATCATGATGTTGAGCTTCGGCGTGACTTTCCAGGTATCTTCACCGTAGAAGGACAGTCTCCACTGCTTTTCCTGCGGTTGAACCAGCGTTATGTCCCTGCCAAAGCTGTCGCTAAGGCCGAGTAGAAAGCTTGCCATGCCCAGGCCTGAGTTCGGCACGTCCGCATTACCAGTGAGATTCTGATTGAAATCGAAAGATCCACGACCACTGACATCAGTCCGGATCCCGTAGAACTTATGGAAATCCCCGCCAAATTTGAAGGCATGGTGGTTCACTGTTTTGGTCCAGGTGTCATAAAACTCTAAATTAGTTTCATGCTCAAAGAACGGCAGCCCTATATCTCCCATGGTGAAAGCACTCGTTGGTCCGTCAACCCCCAGCGTCGGCAGCCCGCTTGTGTAGACCGTACCGAGGTTTATATCTGGAATGCCTACCTTGGTCGCGGTGTCAAATGCTGCATCCAGTTGTAGTTCCGAAATGACGATTCGCGAAAAGGCGAAACGAAAATCTTGCTGCAGAGTTGAAGAAAACGTGCGCTGATAGTTAGCCATGCCGCTATAGACGTCGTCAGTCGAGTCACCCGAGTTTGGGACACCTCCCAGCGGTGGGCCGCCTCCCAGAACGCCGAATACGTTGTTGGTCAGGAAGTGCGCATGAAAGTAGCTGAACTTCCCAAAGATAAGCGTCTTCTGAGAAGCGAAAAAGTCCAGGCGCCCATCAACCTGATTCTGATCAAAAATGCCTGGGCGAGAAATCGTGTAGTTATTGTCGATTGCATTTGGATTTGTCGGCGACGGCAACAGGGCCAGAAGATTCGTCGTGGCCGGACTGATGCGATCAGGGCAAATCACGTTGAGGACACCGTTGCACGAGAACTGCGTGCGCCCGGTTCCGTCAGGGTTGCCCGTGGCCGGGTCATAGATCGGATTGGTCGATGCGACCGAACTGAAGTCTCCGAGACGAAATGGGGCAATCGGCGATGTGTAGAGACTGGAAGTCGAGAGATTGTTTCGCATCCCCTGATAGTCGCTAAAGAAGAATAGCTTGTCCTTTAGGATTGGGCCCCCAATACTGCCGCCGAACTGATTCCAGACGTTGCCAGGCACGCCATTGGGCTGGCTAAAGGAATCTGCAGCAAAAAAACCGGCGGTGCGGTAATACTCGAATGCCGATCCATGGAAACTATTCGTGCCTGATTTAGTAGTGGTTTGAAAAACCCCACCATTGACGCTTCCGTATTCGGCGTCGTAGTTGCTCGTTGTGAACTTCACTTCCTGGACCGATGCATTCGTAGGCACGAGGAGAGAGTAACCCTGGATCACCTCGGTATTGTCGACGCCATCCAGTATATGAGCGTTGTTATTCGGCTGGCCTCCGTTGATATTCACATTAAAGTCTTCTCCAGAGTTTTCCGGATGAAGGTCAAGCTGACCACCCGGCATAGACACCCCTGGAGCTAGAAGCGTCAGCCGGGTGACGTTGTTGCCGAAAGTGGGGAGATTGTTAATTTGGTTTGCTTGAATACTTAGGCTGACTTCTACAGAATCGGTCTGAAGAATCGGAGACTCGCTGGTAACGGTCACTGTGGAGGTTGCCGCACCGACTGTTAACGCAACATCTATGGGGACGACTGTTCCGGCCTCGACCGTGATATTCTCCCGGATCAATTTTTCGAAGCCTGCCTTTGTGACAGTAACTGAATAGGTTCCTGGCAGGAGACTGGGAAATCGATAGAGGCCCACGAGATTCGTGGTGGTCTGATCGGTCACCTGAGTGTCCGTGTTTGTCGCCTCCACTGTTGCGTCAGTGAGCACGGCGCCGGATGGATCCTTCACATAACCTGTGATGGCTCCGGTTACTGCTGTTTGCGCCTGCAACGAGCCAGCGCATAACAGCAGCACCACTCCTATTAATGTCTGGAGACGATATATTGCCGCATTCATTGTGGCCTCCTTTGAGGATCGCGTTCATTTTCATCTGCCCATTACAGGCTGTGCCTTGATTAGCTGCACTTCTGAATCTGGGAAGGCCGCATTAGAGCGATGCCGGGCCAGATGCGGTCCTCGATCCCAATGCCGCAGGAAGTTAAACTCACTACTCAGGCGGGTGTCAATATAAATTTTGTCAACACTACTGTCAACAGTCGTGTGACGAACAGCTTCAGCACGGCGCCTAATGTTGAGAGACATTGTCAACAATATGACATCGTGTGGCTTGCGGCATTCGCTCGCATAAGGTGCGCACACATACCGGCAGGGTTATGGTGAACAACTCTCCAGCCGGAGACGCGGCCCTATCGTGCCTCTTCTTGCTGTCATAGCCTGCGTCAATCAGCCGTATTTCTAAGCAAGATGCTGACGAAAGTGTCATCGCCCGCGGTGGTCAATAAGGAAGCCGTTATCGCTAGTCTGCCCAGGCCTCGTCGAGGTACGCTCGCACCGCCATATGCTAATCTGGCATTTCTATGGCAACTCCAAAGACGAAGACTGCTAAGAAGGAGCGAGGGCTTCCTGCAGGGGAGCGAGTCGAAGCGCACCTGCGAAAAGCCATATATGCTGGCACGCTAAGGCCGCGGCAGCGAATCATCGAAGAAGATCTTGCCCGCGAGTTAAAGGTGAGCCGGGGTCCTGTGCGAGAGGCTCTGCTAAGGCTGGAGCGTGACGGCCTTGTAGTAACCACATCGCGTCGCGGCACATTTATCCGCGATATCTCTTTTACCGAAATCGGGGTAGTCTTTCGCATGAGGGCCAAACTGGAGGGCCTTTGTGCTCGTTATATGAGGGAAGATGCGTCCATTGATCCGTCAAATTTGCTTGAGCCTGTACTGAAGAAATTAAAGGCGGCCGCCGAAAAGAACAGCGAAGAACGATTTTTTCACGCAGACATGGATCTTCATCGCACGATCTGGAAGGCGTCCAACCAGCCTCTGCTTTATGGCACATTAAATTTGGTAATGAATCCCTATATCTTTATGATTGCTCGGGCCTATTCTTCTCAGGTTGCTATGGGCCGCCGTTTTGAGCATCATGAGCGATATGTGAAAATGCTGCTGAGAACCCCGATAGCCAGGATTGAAGAGGAGGTCGAGCGATACTTTTCCGAGGTGTACACACAAACCTTTGATCGCATCTCGCCCTTCCCAGCATTCGCTTTGCATGGCTGGTCGGGCGATTCCAGAGACGGCAGCGCAGCCCGGCAATCCCGTTTATGACAAACGTGAGCGAAAGAAGCCTTAACAGTTCGAGTCGAACTCTTCCCGAAAGACGCAGTCCCTAAGTTCTCTTAACGAGCGTGGCCCCGCCATCGATCAACAGTGTTGAGCCTGTCATGTAGTCGGAGTCCTTGCTGCACAGGAAGGCGAATCCGTTGGCAACGGACTCCGCGGTTTGCATCTCGTTGAGCGGAATTGCTGCTGATACGCGTTCGCGAAAATCCGGTTGTACATCGTGCAGCTTTTTGCTGAGACCGGCATATACGATACCCGGAGCCAAAATGTTAACGCGTATTCCTTGCGATGCAAGCTCCTGGGCCATGACCATGGCCATCATCTTGACTGCCGATTTGCTGCAAATGTAAGACGTGCCCTCGGGGAACGGCATGTCTTGCACCCAACTTCCGGTGAAAAGTAGTTTGCCTCGGACGCCGCGTACCGGCTCTTGCGAGACCATCACCCTTGCTGCCAACTGAGCCAGATTGAACGCCCCGTAGAAATTGACCTCCATCGTTGTCCTCAGATTAGCCGGGTTTATTTCAAGAAACGGCTCGTTGATCACGGTGCCTGCGTTTGCAATCACGACATCCAGACGATTGTGGCTCTTTAAAGACTCCGTCAATGCCGACTGAACAGCGTCGCGGTCGGTAACGTCACACGCGAAATAGGTCACGTTTGTGTTGTTGAGAAGATCGGCGGAAAGCAGTTCTTTCGGGTTTCGATCCAGAAGAATGACTCTGGCGCCTTCCTCAATAAGTCGACGTGCGACAGCGTGACCGATATCCCCACATCCTCCAGAGATCGCTACCGTTGTTTGCTCTAGCCTCTTCAGTTCAGTCACTTGGACCCTCGGATCGATATTAGTTGCGCAGCCTAAGGCTAAGGTTTAGACGCAGTGCCTGCGAGCGTGATTCGTGGCTCTCTTCTCGACTGTGAGCCGGATTCATGCTTCGCGTCTGCAATACGTCACAGAATCTATATATGGCTTTCTCGACTGTCAACAAGATAGTTGACATTTGGCCGGTGTGCTGTGCTAGCATTTGCTTTCCCTGACGCGGGATCAGCTCTTATTTGCATCCATATGAATTTAAAGTCGACTTCATTTGAAGGGCAAACAGTACTCGTGACGGGAGCGGCCCAGGGCCTAGGCAGGGCGTCCTCTTTGGCATTTGGCCGTCGCGGCGCTCGAGTGGCCATGGTTGATTTGAATGAAGCCGTGCTGAACGACACCGTTGCGGAGCTTCGAGATCAAGGGATTGAATGCGCAGGCATCGTCGCCAACATTGCAGGGTCCGGAGGTCCCCAGATCATCGTAGAGAAGACAATGAAGCTCTTTGGGAGCCTCAATATTTTAGTCAACAATGCGGCGGTATCTTCAGTGGAGGCTCTGCTAGACGTCACTGAAAATGAATGGGACAAGGTGTTTGCCGTAAACGTAAAGGCCTTGTTCTTCCTGTTACAAGCCTCAGCACGTGTGATGAAGACCGCCGGAGGGGGAAGAATCATCAACGTCTCCTCGCCGGGTACACGAATGACATTGACGAACTACACCTCATACGCGACATCGAAGGCGGCTGTAGACTATATCACCCGCACAGCCGCGGCCAACCTTGGGCCATATGGAATCACAGTCAACGCGATTGCGCCAGGCAGGATGGATACTCCCATGCAGCGCATCACCGAAGAGTCGAATGCTGCTGCTATGGGAGTCGACTTGAAAAGCTATATTGAGTCTCGCACTGTCGATATTCCGCTGCGGCGGCGCACCACTCCTGAGGAAGTTGCTGAGGGAATCGTGTGGCTTGCGACACAAGAAGCGTCGTATGTTACTGCGAATCGCCTGAATATCTCAGGCGGATTGGAACTTGATTGATGCCCCCGCCACGCGTGTCCAGGTCAACTCGTCGGACGATCCGGAAATGACTATTGTCGGCATTGATGTGTTCGATGGTCAGATTGGTGCAGCTTGAGAATAACTAAGGTCGAAACAATTCGCCACGCTGCGTTGCCGAATCTTTTGTGGGTGCAACTTTATTCGGACGACGGGTTGGTCGGCTTGGGGGAAACCTTCTATCTGCCGGCGGCCGTCGAATCAGTAGTCCATGATGTAGTTGCAGCTTTTATTCTCAATAGAGACGATTGCTCCCCCGAGAGCGTTTGGGATCAAGTCTTTAGCTATTGCAATTTTTTCGGCCACGCTGGGGCGGAGATGCGCGCTCTTTCCGCCGTTGATATTGCCCTATGGGATCTTCTAGGACAGAGCACAGGTCAGCCGATCTATCAGCTGCTCGGTGGCAAGCTGAGAGAAACGATTCCCATCTACAACACCTGTGTTGATACTGAGATTTACCGGGACCAAGAAGGTTTTATGGAGCGGCCAGGTGCACTGGCCAAAGACTTACTCACGCACGGTATCAGGGCCATGAAAGTGTGGCCTTGGGACCGCTTCGCGCCGAAATTCGTGACCACAGCAGTTTCCGGACCGGCTGGATACTTGTCCATGGGACCTTCCGGTTCATATCTATCTTTGAAAGATCTGGACGCCGGCCTTAGTGTTGTCAAGGAAATTCGAGATACTGTCGGCAGAGACATTGAGATCTTGATTGAAGGCCACTCCCGCTGGGACCTCAATTGTGCCATCAAGATCGGCAGGGCTTTGGAACCATATGACGTGCTGTGGATGGAAGATATGATGAAGCCGGAAAGTGCCGCCGATCTCTCCAGGCTCGCTTCCGAAACACGCGTTCCGCACAGCGTTAGCGAGCGTCTTTTTACAAGATATGCCTACAGACAAGTCCTCGAGGCACACGCGGCGCACATTATTATGCCGGATTTGGTGTGGACCGGGGGAATCACTGAAGGACACAAGATTGCGATTCTTGCTGACGCCTTCCATCTCCCGATTGCGCCTCACGATTGCACCGGTCTCGTGACGATTTTTGCGAATCTGCATGTCTGTGCTGCGAGCCCAAACGCCATGATCTTAGAGACGGTGCGCGGCTTCTGCGAAGGGTGGTACCGGTCGGTCTACACAGACAATGTTCGAATCGAGGATGGCAACGCCGCCTTTCCAGATGTTCCGGGTCTCGGCACGCGCCTCAAATCGGAGTTTGTGGCGGAATCAGGGACTTCTACGCGGATCAGTATTGCCTGATGAGCTGAAGAAGTAAACGAATCGGCGATGACTCTATGAGCCGGCGTGATCTGAGGCTTCGAAATCAAGCTCTTCGCCCACCTGAGGGATAATTGCTGTGCCTCTGCCTCCTAGCGACTTGTAGGTATCGACAAAGAGATTGGGATCGAGTGTCTCATCGGCGCTGTTACTCCGGTCGGCCCAGAGTAAATGATGAATTGGAATCACCTGTGCAGCTCCCAGATGCCATGCGAGCAATGCGGACTCGTATGCATCCATGTTTCCTCCGACGCCATTGATGCAGAGCATTGCAACATGAGGCGCGTAGGATTTGAGCCTCCGCAGCCGCACATCATATTCGGTGTCGCCGCTGTGATAGATGTTTAGCTCCCCGACCTGAAGCAAGATCCCCACGGCATCGGGGACCTCCCAACCAGGGACGCCAGCTTCATGCCGTGCGGGCGTTGGGTCAATCCTTACATCCTTCAGATGTATTGGCTCCCCGGGAAAAAAGGGAATAATTTGTCCTCGGGGCACGCCCCAACTCAGGGCTCGCGCCATCGCGCTGGGTGGCATGATCAACTTTGCGTTTCCGTTATTGCGGGCAATTGTAGGAATGGCGCCCGGGTCCAGATGATCTTCGTGCCAGTGCGTTGAGATGATCGCATCGGCACGGAGCTCTTCCGCGGTAATTGGCGGCGGAAATGCTCGCTTTCTACCGAACATGGATTCCACGCAATTTGAAAGATATGGGTCAACACAAATGACAGTGCCCTGATGTGTCTTGAATACAAAACCGGAGCCGCCCAACCACCAAGAGGAAACATGATTGTTAGCAACCTGCTTCGACGCAATACGTTCTGCCAGATCTATGTTTTCTTTCATCTAATAACTTCTTCCCGTCATGTACTCAAGCTATTTACGGACGCGAATATTCTCTGCCGGCGGACGGAACGTGGTCTGGCCCAGACGCCTTTCCCACCCGTCCATATGTACATTGAGGTATGAATACGGATCATACGGATGTTGCCTGGCTACATCTAAGTTCAGATCCAGTCCGAGGCCGGCTCCGCTCGGCAAGCTCAGATGTCCGTTCGTCGCGTCAATTGAGGGAATCCAAGTGACCAACTCCTTAGCCCAAGGCTCATTACAGGCATCAAAGTGCTCCTGTATTAAAAAGTTGGGGACGCAAGCGGCGAGTTGTAGGCAGACGGCGGTTGCAACAGGTCCGCCGCTTTGGTGCGGCGCGATGACGCTGCCATGTGCCATAGCAAGATGCGCAACGGCTAGTGTATTGGTAATTCCGCCCAGGCTCATGGGTTCAGGCTGAAAGATGTTGATCGCCCCTCCCGACGCGAGGGTATAGAACTGACCGACGGTATCATACATTTCTCCTGTAGCAACTCGGATGGGGCACTGCGCCGCTACAGAGTTCGCGGGCGACTCCCGTTCGCGGGTAGTTGGCTCTTCCCACCAATAGATATCAAGAGGGGCCAATTTCCTCGCCGCACGCAGGGCGTCAGCTTCGGAAAACCTCGCATGGACGTCGATGAGGATTCGCAGGTCACGGCCGAAGCGAGAGCGCAGCGCCGCCACGATCTCATAGGAAAGCTCCAGCTCGTAACTATCGATGAAGTCACGTGCGGTTCCGAAGGGATCGAGTTTTAACGCATGAAAGCCCTTGGCGACTACGTCTTCTGCGGCTGCCACGAACGCTTGAGGAGATCTCTCCGTTCGGTACCAGCCATTTGCATAACCCAGGATTGACTCTCGAACCTTCCCCCCGAGTAGCTGGTAAATCGGAACACCCAGCGATTTGCCGAGAATATCCCAACAAGCCACCTCGATTGAAGCCACCGCAGTTCGGTGGATATGACCCCCATCAAGAGAGACGCTGTCCATCAGTCGTTTGGAAAGAGCGTTTACCCGCCGTGGATCCTGGCCAATTACGAGGTGCTCCAGCTCGCGAATTGCAGCTTCGGTTGTGCGTATGAAACCATTCAAAGTTCCTTCACCTATGCCATGCAGGCCACTGTCGGTGGAGACACGCACAAATAACCAGTTCTTCCAACCAGCATTAACCGAGATCGTCTCAATCGAGGTGATCTTCATTCGATTACCTAGTCCGGGAATAGAAGATCCTCTGTCACTTTCGACGGCTCTCCCCACGCATCAACTCCAAAGCAGCATTGGCCATGTCTTCTGAGTCCATTCGATAGCGGCGCACCAGGTAGGGAACCGAGCCGCTCTCGCAGAAGCAATTCGGAATTCCAACGCGCTTTAGTTGGACTGCCATTTCGGCATCCACTATCGCGTCTGCAACTGCACTGGCTAATCCACCCGTTGTGAAATGGTTCTCGGCTGTGACAACCCGCGGGATCTTCTTCACAAGAGCTAACACTGCCTCGGTATCAAAGGGCTTGAGCGTGCTCACATGCAGCAAGGCGGCGCTCACACCACTGCTGTTAAGTTGCGCTACGGCCTTAAGAGCTCTCGCTGTCATCAGGCCGGTGCTGATGATCGCCACGTCGCTGCCTTCACATAGCAGCCTGGCTTTGCCGATTTCGAATTGGTATGCGTCCGGATCAAGGACAACGGGGACTTGACCCCGCAGCAAACGCATGTAGACAGGTCCTTCATAACGAGCGATTGCTGAAACAGCTTGACCCAATTCGGTCGCGTCGCAGGGATCGATAACCGTGAGGTTAGGTATGGATCGCATCAGAGCAAGGTCTTCTATGCCCTGGTGTGTTCCGCCGTAGCCGGTGGTCAAGCCCGGAAGGCCCGCAATAATCTTGACATTTGCACATCCCAATGCCGCCCCAATCGCAATGAAGTCGTAGGCGCGCCTGGTCGCAAATACGCAATATGTCGTGGCAAAAGGTACGAATCCGGTCCGCGCAAGACCCGCAGCGACACCAATCAGATTTTGCTCGGCCATGCCGATTTGAAAAAATCGTTCGGGAAAACGATTCGCGAACAGATGGATGTCGGTGTACTTGCCGAGATCTGCGGTTAGTCCCACAATGCGTGGATTGGCTTCCGCCTCACGAATCAGCGCTTCTCCAAAAGGCGCAGTCTCCGTCCGCTCCGCTCCATAGATATCAGAGCTAAGAATGTTGCCCGTGACACCCGATTTTGCCCCTAAGACGCTCATGCACTCCTCTTGGCTCCCGGTGGGGCGTTTTCCTCAAGCTGTTCTCGAGCTAACCGCCACTCATCGGGCTCGACTCGAATGAAATGATTCTTATCCCGTTCCTCGAACGCGCGCACGCCCTTCCCCATCAAAGTGTCGAGAACGATCGCATGAGGCTTACCGGCAATCTTCTTTGCTGCATCGATAGCGTCGACAATCGCGTGTATATCGTTGCCGTTAATGCGCTGCGTATCCCAGCCAAAGGCCTTCCATTTTTCCTGCACAGGCTCGACATTGAGAACCTGTCTCGGCGGCCCGTCAGCTTGTTGATCGTTGCAATCAATAAATGCGAAGAGATGGTCAAGCCGATGATGGGCAGCCGCCATCGCCGCCTCCCAGGTCGAACCTTCCTGAAGCTCCCCGTCCGAAAGAAGATTGAATATGCGGGAAGATCTTCTGTCCAGACGTACGCCCAAAGCCATGCCCACAGCTTGTCCCAGACCGTGACCCAGTGAGCCCCCGGTCATTTCGAATCCTGGAGTAATTTCACTGCCGGACATTTCAAGTCTGGATTCATCTGCACCATAGGTATCGAGCTCATCGACGGTGATTACGCCAGCCTCTGCCAGTGCCGCATACAACCCGATTGAATAATGCCCGATAGAAAGAAGAAAACGGTCACGATCCGGCCATGCAAGATTTTGCGGGTCGTACTTCATCTCCCGGAAGTAAAGGACCGCTAACAGGTCGGCTATTCCGAGGCCCTGCCCAACGTAACCCTGACCCACCCGCTCTGCCATGCGGAGGATGTGCCTTCGCAACGAGAGAGCATGAAGCTCCAGCGCTCCAATACTCGCTGCCTCCGCGGATGCATCTATTCCACGACTCATGGAACCTCTTGTCAGGCTGAAAATCACTCGAACAACTATCGTTCCGACTGGAGCAATAGATCGCATACTTTATGCGCCTATTGCCACCAGGAACCGCTTAATGCAAGGATCGTTATAGAAGAATCTTTCCGTTACTGTCAATACAAGATCGATGACACAATTGTTGACATTATGTGCCTTCAGATCCGTTGTATCCCAGTTGAGTGGAACCTCTGCTCGATGATTGTCAGTCTTTCCTGATCCTTCACCCCCGGGGCCGCTTGGGCTATCAAATCCACGTACGCCCTTTGCGGTGCGGCTTTAGATTCGACGCTTCCCCCAAATGTTGGCAATATTGTGGACAATCGTTAGGCTGTGGTGTAGCGTGCGAATGCTGCTGGCTTTGAAATGAAATATCTCGGCCCAGGCACCACGGCAAACATTAAATCGATTGCGCTAGGGCCTAGCAGCATGTGCGCGCAGTTTAGATCAGTTCTTTCGTCGTCTTCCAAGAGATAAATTTGGATAGACGAAGCCCGGTGGGAGGACTTATGACAACATGGCTGAAAAGCAAATGGCTTGGTGGGTTGATTGTGTTAGTCGTTATGCCCAACTGGGCGCAAGTCTTCGATTTATCGGCCGATTTCTCCCTTGCTAAAAATCCAAATGCGGTCTGGGAATATGGCTTTTCCGCTACAAACTCTTTAGCGGTCGACCAGTTTCAGTTCGATCAGAAATCGGTGATGATAGGCCCCATTGGGTTCTGGCATCCGACCCAGGGTGACGCGCCTGGTCCAGGTTACTATCCGTACATTGCCTACAACAGTACGAAAGATACCCAAGTGGGATCAAAAGGATGGGCCATCTCTGACGGTCAGATCGCGATGGAAGGCAGCAATAGCGGCCAATACGGCCTCGTTCGTTTCGTGGCTCCGCGTACGGGCAACTACTCTGTAAATGCCAAATTCGTTGGCATTCACTACGGCCTGTCTACGACTGATGTCCACGTATTAAAAAACGGCAATTCTGTCTTCGACGCGGATATCGACGGCTATGGAGGAGACCCTGCATTTCACGCGGTACAAGGATCAAATCCTCGGGCGGAGTACTCGGGTCAGATGCAACTGAAGGCCAATGACAGAATCACATTTGCTGTGGGATACGGCAAGAACAAAACTAACTATGGTGATACGACAGGTTTGTCGGTGAGAATTGTGCTACTCAGCGAGGCCAAACCTGGCAAGCGATAGTCGGCTAACGTGCCCAAAGCGCGAATTCGCTGAGCTATATCATGCGGTTCGATTGTCGGCAAAAATGTTGACAAATCTTTCGGAACGAAGCAAGCTTATCTAGTTTTTACGGCTCTGCGGAGCGCGTTGCAGACGAAGATGCGCTTCGGGGTCGAATAATTCAGGAAAAATAGCGGGAATGGGAAGCGAACTGGGCATCTTGTTAGCGGTGGGCGCCGGCCTAATGGTCGGCAATTGCATGCTCCCCCTTAACTATCTACGCAGGTGGCGCTGGGAAAACGCATGGATCATTTTCACACTGGTTGCCCTGGTGCTGACGCCATGGACTCTAGCCTTTCTCAGAGTGCCAAATCTTCTTTCGGTTTATAGTCACGTCAATTCTGCCAGCTTCATGATTCCGTTCCTGTTCGGAGCTGGATGGGGAGTCGCCCAGGTACTCTTCGGGTTGGCGGTGATTCGTGCCGGAATGGCGTTGTCATTTGCAATCACGATTGGGCTGAGTGCCGCATTGGGCAGTTTGGTCCCTATTCTCCTGCGTCATCCGCAGGCTCTTGTTACCGGACGTGGATTAGTACTCCTGCTGGGACAGGTGCTGATGGTGACAGGTGTGATCGTGTGTTGCTGGGCCGGGCGCAGGAGAGAGAGAGAGCAGAAGGCAGAGGCATCACCAACCAGGTCGTATGTGGCCGGAGTCTCGTTGGCGGCGCTGGCCGGTCTTCTCGCGCCGATGCTCAATTACGCTCTGGCCTTCGGCGACAACCTGATCGTCGAGGCCATTCGTCAGAATACCCTGCGTGCAGATGCGCCTTACGCGGTTTGGCCGATTGCTCTTGCAGGGGGCGCGGTACCGAACATTCTCTATCCGCTGTGGCTGCTCCGGCGCAACAAGACGTGGGCTAACTTTCTCCCGGTATGGCCCGAGATCACTCTAGGAATGATCATGGGTCTTCTCTGGATGGGTTCCGTCGCGATCTATGGAATGGCCACGACATTACTGGGCGTGCTTGGTGCGTCGATTGGGTGGAGCATATATCAGATTTGCATCATCGTGATGGCAAACCTGTCGGGTTGGATTGCCGGTGAATGGAAAGGCGTGAGCCAACATTCAAAGCTCATATTGTGGAGTGGCTTACTACTGCTCGGAACCGCGACCGTGGCCATTACTTACGGCAATCACTGATCAAATAATGGACCGAGGACAAGCGCGTGAATGAAGGAAGCAGCTCCGAGATTTGAGAGCTCCCCATCGGACGGCATATTCCGATCGATGTCTTGGTCTTTATATGGGGCCAGCTAGTGAGCGTGGATCGACTTAAAAGGAACAGAGTGAAACAGCGAACCTGCCCACTGACACTTCTGGGTCTACTTGCAATATTGCTTCCAGCACTCCCTGCATGGAGCCAATCGACGCAAGGTCCCATCACGGACGCATTCGTGCGTTCTGGAGCGGCTCCGGGGGTTCGGTTTACATCAGGACTCATGGTGTGCGACGAGGAACTCTTCGCCGGCAGATGGGTCAACCGTTATTGGACCTCGACGGGACAAATTAAGCCAGAGATTCATTTGCAAGGTCAAAGTGCGGCAAGGGCCGGTCTCCCGAACGCCGCATTTCAGCTGGGAATCGAGGGCCAGAATCTTGCCGCCACTTGGAAATGGGTAGGCATAGTGCAAAAAACAATTAACCAATCCGGACGATCAGTTGGTGACGATTGAACTGGAGAGCACGGCACGTCCCATCACAGTGATTACTGAACACTGAAATGCATGGGAACTCCGCCATGGTTCGTTGGCTCGATGATGGCGATCTGGATGTGCAACTCGACACGATTATGATGTCGCGGCCGATCTTCCGCGGAATTAGCCCCTCGCTGCCGGAATTAAATCCTCTTCTGGCCACAAGGATTCGCCAAAGCGTCGACCTTTATAAGCAGACCCTCTATCCCATCATCAACAATGGTCTCGTCTATCACCATACACCGCTCCTGCCCATGATGGAGCCGTCACCGTGGATCGTGTTGGAATATGCAGCTGCAGACAGGACTAAGGAGCTTGTGGGTCTCTTTCGGACTTCGCAGTCTGGTGATTCGGTCTACCGGTTTGAACCGCGCGGTCTCGATTTGTCGCGGAGTTACCACATTCATTTCGAGAATTCGGGACAAGTTGTGGAGATGTCGGGATCACAGCTTCTCCAGAACAGAATACCAGTTCGTCTGGATGAAAATGTGAGCTCGGAGCTGCTTGTTATCGAACAAAAATGACTCATGCGATTTTGCCTTTCTTGTTGAGGGCGCAGATGTAGCGGGATTCGCGGTACGATGCGAGATAACCATCGTTAGCAAATCGATCCTCGTATGCAAAATCGCAGTCATGAGCACCGTCGTCTTGGCGCTGTCTCTCGGAGCGGAGGGGCTGCCTGCAGAATCACAGGCTTCGCTGGAGCTCCGATCGAAAGCGTTTTCAGTCCCACTGGATGCAAAAGTTCCGCGTGTTTTCAGCCCACTGAGGTGACTCTATTGATCTGCTCGCCTGGCCATTGGGTCCAAATTGCAAGGCGGTGGTTAATCTACGACCTCAAGAGGCGCGGTTGGAGGGTCCCCGATCGTAGTCGTTAACCCGAGAGTGGCACCTCCAGCGGGAATTGAGCGCGAGGCCAGGGCCCAAGCCGATCTTCAACAAATGCGAAGAATCTCATGCTGCGGCCGGCGGACCGTAAACCCAGCCAGTCAATGCTCTGCGCATTCATGGCATTCATGGATTTATCGGACGTAGAAGTCAGTCGATCGTCAGCATGCACGGATTCGACCTGTTTCGTTTAAGTAAACGTATATAATTCAACTCTTCCGGCAACACGGTCCATTTTCTGGAGACGATCAGGTGCGAACAAAGGCATTGCTATTTTTGTGTCTTGCGACAGTGTTGCTCCAACCGCTTACCTACAGTGCAGACCGCGCGAATTCCAGCTCTGATAGTGCGGACAGCACCCCCTCGACTACACCACCAATGGGCTGGAACAGCTGGGACTCCTACGGGACGACCGTCAACGAGCAACAGGTAAAGGCAAATGCGCAGTGGATGACGCAACACCTGAAGGCATATGGATGGCAGTACATCACCGTTGACATGGAGTGGTTCGTTACGGATCCAAAGCCCGAGGGCAATGCAAAAGACTCCCACTATCAAATTGATGCAGAGGGTCGCTACCAGCCAGCCGAGAACCGTTTCCCTTCCGCGAAAGATGGCGCGGGATTCAAGCCGCTAGCGGACTATGTGCACGAGCTCGGTTTGAAGTTCGGCATTCATATTCTGCAGGGAATTCCACGGCGCGCCGTGACGAACAACCTGCCAATCGCCGATTCCCCTTTTCGGGCTTCGGATGCTGCCAATACCAGCGGCACGTGCAAATGGAACTACGACTATTACGATTTGCAACACAATGCGGCGGGCCAAGCGTACTACGACTCAATTGCAAAGATGTACGCGGCTTGGGGCGTCGACCTGATCAAGGTGGACTGCATCGCTTTCGGCCCGTACAAAGGCGACGAGATCCGCATGTTGAGTGCGGCGCTAAAGAAGACTGGCCGGCCTATTATCCTGAGTCTTTCGCCGGGGCCAACGCCAGTTGAGAAAGAAGCGGAGGTGGAGCGCTACGCTACGATGTGGCGCATCTCCAACGACATCTGGGACATCTGGCATAACAGCGAGTTCTATCCTCAGGGATTAAACGATCAGTTCGCACATGTGGCGGCCTGGGCGTCGGCTCCGCGTAATGGGCACTATCCAGATGCGGATATGTTGCCTCTTGGATATCTCGGTCCGGCCCCAGGCTGGGGCGTGCCGCGCGAGACGCGCCTCACCCACGACGAGCAAAAGACGTTTCTTACGCTGTGGGGAATTTTTCGCTCACCGCTGATGATGGGTGGTGACCTTCCACACACCGATGCGTGGACGACGTCGCTGCTTACGAATAGGGAATTCCTCGCCGTCGATCAGCATGCGCGCGATCCGAAAGTCGCTGTGTCGTCGGACAAAGAAGTTGTATGGACCTCGATTCCTGAGGACGGCGCCGGCCATTATGTCGCGGTCTTCAACCGCTCAGAGCAACAGCAGACATTACGCTATACCTGGATTCAACTCGGTTTTCCTGAAGGTGCGTACCAAATTCGCGATCTATGGGAACACAAGGGTCTGGGGTCGGCAGAGGAGATTAGCGTGAGTTTGGCTCCGCACGCCAGCGTCCTCTATCGTGTGCAGCCTTAGCGGGCTGCGCGTATCGCAATAGAAATCTGACCTCATTTCGAACTACAGCGTCTTAACGAAACAAAAACTTATGCCGATTTCCGTGACACGAAGAAGCTTTATCAGGACTCTGAGTGCTCTCATGAGCAGTCTTCCGCTTTCTCTCAGGGCCAGCGCCGCGAGTCTCGCTGGCAAGGTTCCGATCGCTACCCCCGAATTGCAAGACATGGCGCTGTGGTATCGCGAGCCGGCAGAGCAATGGACGGACGCGCTGCCCGTCGGCAATGGCCGGCTGGGCGCGATGATCTTCGGCGGTGTAGCGTCGGAGCGGATTTCGCTCAACGAAGACACTCTTTGGTCCGGTTCACCACGCGCCTGGAACAATCCCGGCGCAAAAGATCATTTGAAGATCGTGCGCGAAATGGTGATCGAGAAACAGGATTATCACGGCGCAGATCAGGAGTGTCGCAAGATGCAGGGGCCATTCAATCAGGCCTATGAACCCCTCGGCGAACTGCAGATCGACTTTGAACATGGCGATGAATCGAAGGCATATCGGCGTTCTCTGGATCTGGACAGCGCAATCAGCACGGTGACCTACACCGTGAAAGGAAGCCAATTCACACGCGAAACGTTTGCCTCGGTACCGGATCAAGTGATCGTGGTGCGGCTCTCAGCAACCAGGTGTAAAGCCTTGAGCTGCTCTGTGCGGCTGAGAAGCCCGCTCCGCGCCAACGCAGAAGCCATCGGCGATAGCATCGTCCTCTCTGGCAAAGCACCTAATAACTCCGTACCGAATTATCTCCACAGCGACAATCCGATCACCTATAGCGATGATTCCGGCAAAGGCATGTTTTTTGCAGTTGTGCTGACCGCGAAGACCGCGCAAGGAAAAGTCGAGGCTCGTCCGGATGGATCTATCAGGATTGCTGGTGCAAGCGAAGTGATTCTTATGATTGGCGCCGCGACCGGTTATAGGAAGTACAACGAAATGCCGGCTACGCCGCTGGACATGGTGATCGCTGCGGCGCGAAAGCCCGTCGACGCGGCCTCAGGCACGTCCTACAACCAGTTAAAGGAGCGACATCTCGACGACCATCGCAAGCTCTTTCGCCGTGTCTATCTTGACCTTGGCGGCCAGGAAGCGGCGCGCCAGCCTACGGACGAGCGCGTCAATGGCTTCGAGCAGAAGCCTGATATGGCGCTGCTTGCGCTCTACTTCCACTTTGGACGCTACCTTTTGCTGACGAGTTCGCGGCCAGGAACGCAGCCCGCAAATCTGCAAGGTATTTGGAACGCGAACATCAGACCGCCGTGGAGTTCGAATTGGACTTCAAACATCAACGTGCAAATGAATTACTGGCCTGTTGAGACCTGCAACCTCTCCGAGTGTCATCAGCCGCTTATCGAGATGGTTCGCGATCTCAGTGTGAACGGCCGTCAGACGGCGGAGGTTAACTATGGCGTATCGGGTTGGTGTTCGCATCACAACATCGACCTGTGGCGGCAATCTGCGCCTGTAGGAGAAGGGCTCCAGTTCGCCGATCCAACATGGGCGAATTTTGCGATGAGCGGACCATGGCTGTGCCAGCATCTATGGGAGCATTACCTGTTCACCGGTGACAAAGATTATCTAGCGACAACGGCATACCCCGTGATCAAGGGCGGGGCGGAATTTTGTGTAAACTGGCTCACGAATGATGGAAAAGGTGGGCTTACGACATGTCCTTCGGTCTCAACCGAGAATACCTTTGTCGCGCCGGACGGCAAAAGTGCGCAGGTAAGCGCGGGCGGCACGATGGATATCGCGCTGCTACGCGAGATTTTCGATAACTGCCAACAGGCGAGCGTGATTCTTGGCACTGACAAGGATTTTGCGGCGCATTTGGCTGGTGTACGCCGACGGCTTCCGCAGTACCAGATTGGAAAGTATGGACAGCTGCAGGAGTGGTCTGTCGACTTCGATGAAAATCAGCCCGGGCAGCGCCACATGTCTCACTTGTATCCCGTCTATCCCGGCGGCGAGATTACGCCGCATTCGATGCCACGGCTTGCCGCCGCGGCACGCAAGTCGCTGGAGCGACGTCTTGCAAACGGCGGCGCATATACGGGATGGAGCCGTGCATGGGCAATAGGACTCTGGGCGCGGCTTGGGGACGGCGATCACGCACTGGATTCGTTGAAGATGCTGATGGTGAATAGCACCGGCATCAATCTCTTCGATCAACACCCATTCGGCGAGTCGATGACGAAGGCAATGCAACGCAGCTCTGGTGCAAAATCGCCCGGTTCCAACAAAGAGGAACGCCCGTCTGCGATCTTTCAGATCGACGGCAACTTCGGCGCGACCGCCGCAATCGCGGAGATGCTGTTGCAGAGCCACGGCGGAGAGATCGCCCTGCTCCCTGCATGGCCCGCCGAATGGAAGACCGGCTCTGTGCGTGGTCTGCGCGCGCGAGGTGGGCTCGAAGTGGACATCACCTGGAGGGCGGGCGAGAAAGTCCTGGCAACAGTGCGCGCCTCCAGACGAGGCGAGCACAGTTTCCGGCCTCCGGCGGGGTTTCAATTCGTCAATATTGCTGGGGCGGTGTCAGGGCCGGATAGCACGATCAAGGTGAGCGTCGAGCAAGGCACTACCTATCATCTTCAATGCGGCCCTCACTACGCCGGCACTGAAGTAGGCAAGTAGCCATTGCCTGATGCTCGCGAGTCGACCGTGATCATGATTTCGTGAACGCGCCCAGATTGGTGATCCAGGTGCGCAGCAACTCTGGAACTTCTCCTAACGAAGCAATCCTGCTTATGGCCGATTCCATAGGGAACCGTCTCTGGTTGAGCCAAACATGACCATCGCGCGATCAAGAACATTGAAAACTGCGATTAGCGAGGCGAACTCCGCTGGCGACAATACACAAGGCTCTCGCAGGCGTTTGGCGGAAACCGGGATTTCGTGATCGCGTTCCGATCTGCCCATTCATATCGGAATTGCGTGGTTAAAGACAGCGGTACTCGTTCAAAGAGTAATCAGAGCGAAGGAATGGGGGATCAACGCGACAGTCACCGCTAATTGATCCTGAAATTATCATCGATTCGTTTTCGAGATGTTCTCTCTCCAAGACGATCTCTTCTGTGACGGATCCAACTGTAAACAACTTGTTGCGGGTAGCGATGCCTTGGACCTTTGACGCGACCGACAGTTTGCGTAGTTATCTCTTGCGCGCGGCAGGCGATGCAGCTTTAGAAGGCCGTCGATATTTGCGCTGCGTGTACTTTCTCATGCTCGATTCCCGTATCGCCAGTGAGGGTTCGAGAATGATGCTCTTTGGCTGCGGACGGACCTTGGATTCAAGTATTCCAAGGAGAATCTCGGCAGTCCGTTGTCCGATTGCGTGACTATTCTGGTCCACGCTGGAGAGAGGAACACGCAGAACCGAATCGTAGTGAAGATTCCCGCATCCGATCACCGCGATGTCGTCAGGAATCCGAAGGCCTGCCTCGAGAATTGCTGCGAGTGCCCCAATGGCAAGCGGGTCGTTGTAAACGAAAACGCCATCCGGGACTGGCCGCTGCTTAAGCAGAAGTCGCATGGCTTCTGCGCCCATTCTTTCGCTGTTTACGTCGACCGTCGATCGGGTCACCACCAGCGACTCCGAGTAGGGAAGGCCTTTCGACTGAAGTGCGTGCTTATACCCTTCGAACCGCCCAGTGCCAGTGCTATTGTTCCTGCCGCGAATGTGGGCTATCGTTCTGCATCCCTGGTCTATTAAATGTTCGGTTGCAATACGGCCGGCTTTCTCATCGTTAATTCCAACAAAATTTGCAGAAAGCCCGGGCAATTCGCGATCGATCAGGACATAAGGCAACCCATGGCGCTCCAGGCGAAGAAAGGGTTGGATGTCGGTGCCCGATGACGCGATCACCAGCGCATCGAGGCGCCTGCCTGTGAGGTGCTGAATTTCCCTCGCTTCAAGCTCCGGATCTTCCTCTGACGAAGAAATGATCGTCGAATAGCCCTGCTTTCCAATGGCCGCTGAGAGTGCCTTCGCCAGTTCGGCAAAAAATGGATGGATCAGACTGGGGACCACCAGGCCGACAAGGTAACTACGCCCGGTAACAAGGCTTCGGGCCGTGATGTTGGGCTGATAATCAAGCTCTTTTACGCGTTTAAGCACGCGTTCGCGGGTCTCCTCCGCGATATCAGGATGGTTTCGCAGAACCTTGGAGATGGTTACGACCGAAAGTCCCAAATCTCCCGCTATGTCTTTCAAGCGGACAGCCATGTTGGGACTATACAGGCGATTTCTTCGGAATGGAATATCACGAAATGGTTAAAGTAGCCGTTACAGTCACTTCGTAGACATGGTTTACTTTATCGTTCTCTATTCGCTATAGTGGCGGCACAGGCGTAAAGGCCAACTGGAAATTTCTTGCGGGGGCCAATGTCAGAACCCACACTTTCACCCCAAGCGGATGAGCCTCGCGCTTTCATGCATTACCGCAGACTGGGAAAGACGGATTTGGATCTCTCCGTCATAGGATTCGGTGCTTCACCCCTTGGCGGTGTGTTTGGCCCGAGTGATGCCGAAGAGGGCACGCGGGCGGTGCAGCTCGCCATTAGCGAAGGGGTCAACTTTTTTGATGTCTCACCCTACTACGGGCTGACCTTGGCTGAAGAGCGGTTGGGGCAGGCGCTCATGGGCAGGCGAGAGAAGGTCATTCTGGCTACAAAGTGTGGCCGGTACGGACTCAATCAATTCGATTTCTCAGCGAAACGAGTCCGACTCAGCGTAGAGGAATCACTGAGACGTCTTCGCACCGATCACGTGGATCTGCTGCAAGCCCATGATGTGGAGTTCGGCAATGTGGAGGAGATCATCTCTGACACGATTCCCGCTATGCGGCGTTTGCAGGAGGAAGGCAAGACGCGCTACGCAGGGATAAGTGGCTACCCTCTTAAAGTTCTCATGCGCATTGCCCAACGAATCCCGGTCGACACCATTCTCAGCTATTGCCGCTACGACCTCCTAATCGATGACATGGACACCGTTTTGACGCCGTTCGCGGAGAGGCTTGGGATCGGGCTCATCAACGCGGCACCCCTCCACATGGGCATGCTTACTGAACGCGGAGCGCCTGGTTGGCATCCGGCTCCTTCGGAGGTACGGCTGGCGGTCAAAGAGGCTTTTGCTTTCTGCCAGAAAGAAAATGTCGATCTGTCGGAACTTGGGCTTCGTTTTTGCTTCGATTATCCGCGCGTGGCAAGCACTTTGGTTGGCATGTCAACGGCAGAAGAGGTTCGCCGAAACGTCCACGCCTTCAGCACTCCCGCAGATCCCGAATTGATAAACAAGGTAAAAGCCATACTGAAGCCGGCCGCAAACGTCGTATGGCCTTCGGGAAGACTGGAGAACCATGACTGATCATTTGTGGAGATATTCGCCGGAAGAATATTGCTGGATAAAGAAGAACGAAGCCTCCGTACTACGTTTGCACCCTGACGGAGAAATTACCGAAGGTTATGTCGACCCGATGATCGAGACGCTGAACGCGACTCGATCCTTAGCGGCAACGCCGTTTGAGACTTATCACTTCAAAGGATTGAATTCATGAAAGCGCTTGTCATGCGTGGTGCCGGGTCCGTTTACGTCGACGACGTCCCTCCCCCGGTTCAAAAAGCGGGGGAAGCACTCCTTCAAGTGCGCTATGTCGGGCTTTGTGGCACGGATCTGAGCTCGTACAGGGGACGGAACCCTCTCGTCTCTTATCCCCGGACCCCAGGCCATGAAATCGCAGCTACCATCGTGGAGATCGATAACGACGGTTCCGGTCTCCCAGTGGGAACTGCAGTCACGCTCTCGCCTTACACAAGCTGCGGAAAGTGCGCGGCGTGCCGCAACCGGAGGAGCAACGCGTGCCAGTTTAATCAGACTCTCGGAGTGCAGAGGGATGGAGCCTTGGCGGAATACATTTCGGTTCCCGTGGAAAAGTTGTACCCTGCGCAGCTGGGTCTTCGCCAGCTTTGTCTGGTCGAACCACTTACAGTGGGGTGCCATGCGGTCGCGCGCGCCCGCGTTACAGATACAGACACGGTTGCCATCTTCGGCTGTGGTGGAGTGGGACTGGGCGCGGTTGCTGCTTCAGCATTTCGCGGAGGAAAGACCATTGCGATCGATGTGGATGACAGCAAGCTCGAAATCGCAAAAAAGGCAGGCGCTGCTCACACGATCAACTCTCAGAAGCAGGATCTCGGGTCGGCTCTGAGGGCGCTCACTGACGGTTTCGGTCCTCAAGTTGTGATTGAGGCGGTTGGTAGGGCCGAAACCTTTGTGGCAGCAGTTGAACTGGTCGCTTACACGGGCCGGGTGGTTTACATCGGTTACGCCAAAGAGCCTGTGACCTATGAGACGAAGCTCTTTGTCCAGAAAGAGCTCGACATCATGGGCGCGCGTAATGCACTTCCGGAGAACTTCCGCGAAGTAATCCAAATGCTCGAAGCTGGAACCTTCCCGGTCGATGACATGATCTCCGCCGTGGTGCCCATGCACGCGGCGCCGGAGCAGTTGCGCCAATGGGATCAGCGACCGGGTGAGATCACGAAGATATTGGTAAAGGTGTCTTAGAAGGCTTGCCGCGCCCGATCGGGGATAGCGCATATGTCGTTTAACGAGGTTCTTTGTGCAAAGTTCCACAGTCTCTTCCAGATCGCGCGTTCGGCTTGCGACAACAGCGGTTCCACCGGCACGTCTGAGGATTCTGCCCGAAGGCAGCACATTACCGTTCGTTCTCGTGGTAGTGCTCTTCTTCATCTGGGGTATGTCGAACAACCTGACCGACATACTTGTCCAGCAGTTTCGCAAAGGATTCAATCTGTCACAGTTGCAGGCGCAAATGGTGCAATCGGCCGTCTTCTTTGGCTATTTCTGCATGGCGTTGCCGGCGGCTTTGCTGATGCGGCGGTGGGGATATAAGGCAGGCATCATCGTCGGACTCTGCACGTTCGGTGTGGGTACATTGCTCTTCTGGCCAGCCGCCGTTATTGGACGGTACGGTCCATTTCTGCTGGCGTTGTATGTCGTCGGGTGCGGCTCGGCAATGCTGGAAACCGCCGCCAACCCCTTGGTTGCACAGATGGGATTCCCGGAAACCTCGGAACGTCGTCTCAATCTTGCCCAGGCGTTCAATCCGCCAGGCACGATCACCGGTGTGCTGGTGGGGACTTACTTCATCTTCTCCGGCGTGGAATTCGCCCCGCAGAAGGTCGCGCAGATGAAAGCAGCGGGAACATACGCCGGGTACCTGCATAGCGAGATTATGCGGGTCGTACCGACCTATGTTGGCCTGGGATCCGCCGTGCTGTTGTGGGCGCTGGTCATCGGCATCACCAGCTTTCCGGCAATTGCTGGCGGAGCTCCGGCACTCAAAGGGGAGAGTGTTGGAAGTTTTCGCGAACTCAAGGCCTACCCGCATCTCTGGCTCGCTGTCGTGGCCCAGTTTTTCTATGTGGGCGCGCAGGTGACGACGTGGTCGGCATTCATCCCCTACATGAAGCAGTACACGGCTGTCACCGAGCGCGAGGCAGGATGGTATCTCACTGGAAATCTCGTACTGCTGCTGATAGGCCGATTTGCGTCTACGTGGCTGATGCGCTGGATTCGTCCCGTCAGGATGATCGCAGCGTATGCCATCGTAAACAGCATGTTCATGACGTTTGCCATCGTGCATCCCGGCTTTGCCGGTGCTATGACCGTCATGACTACAAGCTTCTTCATGTCCATGATGTTTCCGACAATCTTCGCGCTAGGAGTCAAAGGCCTTGGTCGCAACACGAAAGTCGGAGGTGCCTTGATCGTAATGTCAGTAGCAGGCGGAGCCGTGCTTCCGCCCATACTGGGGGCGATTGCGCGCGCAAGCGGAAGCCTCGCATTCGGCTACATCGTAGTCGTCGGGGCCTATATCGCGATTCTTGGATACTGCCTTCTGCAGGGGCGCGACGTCAGCTTGAAGAGCATTGAGCGCGCCCCTGAAGTGCTCTAGCGAAGACTGGAAAATCACCTCCGAGCGGGGAAAGTTAAACCTCCAATAATTAACAGGACCGATCTTAGTCATCGATAACTGTAGCGTTGACAATTATTATGTCAGGTTGCTATGATCGCCATCCATCTGTGAAATCCATCCATTCAGGAACTTAGAGGAGCCGGGTAGTGCAACGACGGGATTTCTGCAAACTTCTGACGATCGCAGCTGCATCACGGGCCTTTCCTGCCTTTGGAGAGACCGCCCAGGGTACTCAATCAGGCTTGCCGAGCGGATTCAATCAGTACACGCAAGACTATGCACAGTTCTGCGCATTGCCGCCAGAGAACAGAGTGTTCTACGAGGTGAGCGACGGCAAAATCGTCGAGACGAAACTGAACGAGTCAACGTGGAAATCGACCGAGTGGGGCAAACCGCCTAAGCTTCCTATCTCAGGAGACTCCTGGGACGGTGTACCCATGGACTCGCCAATCCCGGATCTCTCGGGAGAAGGTCCATACAAGCCTACATGGGATTCGTTATTGCAATACGAAGCGCCAGAGTGGTACCAGGACGCAAAGTTCGGCATCTGGGCACACTGGAGCCCGCAGTGCGTGCCGGAAGACAGCGACTGGTACGCGCGCAGTATGTATTTGGAAGGGAAGCCGCAGTACAAGTATCACCTGGATCATTACGGACCGCAGTCGCGGTTCGGCTACAAAGACCTCTGCGCACAGTGGACGCTGCTGAACTGGGAGGCCGACGAATTGATCGCGCGCTACAAGAAGGCTGGCGCAAAGATCTTCGTTGCGCTCGCTAATCATCATGACGGCTTTGATGCCTGGGATTCGAAGCATCAGCCGTGGAACGCTGCCGCCCTTGGCCCGCATCGCGATGTCATCGGTACATGGGCAGCTGCGGCTCGCAAACAAGGACTGCGATTCGGCGTTACAGTGCATCAGGCCCGCAACTGGTGGTGGTTTCAGCCCTCTCATGGCGCAGGCAAATCAGGCCCGCTGGCCGGTGTTCCTTACGATGGGGATCTCACACAAGCCGAGGGCAAGGACCAGTGGTGGCAGGGGCTCGACCCACAGCGCCTCTATGGTGTGAAGCATCCGTTCGACGCGCTGCCCGACATCTCCTATGTCAAGAACTTCTATGACCGGACCCGCGACCTGGTCGATCAGCATAATCCCGATCTCCTTTATTTTGACAACTCCTTGCTGCCGCTGGGTTGGGGTGGAATGAATATCGGGGCGTACTTCTATAACAACAACCTGAAGACCCACGGCGGCAAGATGGAAGCTGTGCTGAACATCAAGGAGGTTCCCGACCATCTGGCGAAAAGCGTGGTCGCTGATTACGAGCGCGGCCTCACGAGCGGAATCATGGAGTATCCCTGGCAATCGGAAACCTGCATCGGCGACTGGCACTACAATCGTGCCCTCTACGATAAGCCCGGTGAATACGGCGGATATCTGCCGCCGCGTGATGTTATTCACTGGATGATCGATACCGTCAGCAAGAACGGCACCTTCATCCTCAATGGTCCGGGCAAGCCAGACGGCACCATCGACAGTAAGGAAATCGCCGTGCTCGACGGCGTGACCGCGTGGATGCAGGTGAATGGCGAGGCAGTCTATGAAACTCGTCCATGGAAGATCTACGGTGAAGGGCCCAATATGGTGAAGGCCGGATCTTTCCAGGGAAATAGCGTCAGCAAATTGGGGCCGAAGGATATCCGCTTCACACGCAATAAGGCAAACAATGTCGTCTACGCACTGGTGTTGGGTTGGCCAACGGAGCCAATCCTCGTGCAGTCTCTGGGGACTTCGTCTTCGACTCAGCCTGGCAAGGTAGTGCGCGTGGAGCTTCTGGGAAGCGGCACAAAGGTGAACTGGAAGCAACAGCCCGATGGCCTTCGGGTAGAACTTCCGAAGCAGTATCAACCGGATGTAGACTATGCCGCCGCGCTCAAAGTGACCATGGCGTGAAGGCCGGTGCCTGTCATAAGTCAAACTTGAATCGCCCGACTCGCCGAGTTTCAGTTGATCACTTCGTTCTAGACACATATCTTCGGGAACGATTGCAATGGGCAAAATGAATCGAAGGGAGTTTGTCTCAACCGTAGGGTCTGCTGCGCTAGGCGTGGCTATGCCTGCGATGGGTTGGGCTCAGCAATCTGAGCCGCCACTAGGGAAGCTCTGAACAACCACTGCACTTAGGCCGGGGAATGATTCGACGAGAAGAGGGAGACCGGTTCTTTCATTCCCGCAGGCTGTGCTGGGCCTCCCCGACTCACCGGTTCGGGTAGTCGGGGTACTGGGAAGGCACTATGCCGCTGAG